>LXOW01038122.1_pt1 | contig 29959 bp, 24 predicted proteins | sample 1368591 | NCBI WGS metagenome assembly LXOW01 (sample SAMN04884650, study PRJNA319009) | bovine gut metagenome | isolation source: Cow rumen | host: Bos taurus | place: Italy: Legnaro (PD) | collected 2014-07-09
GGGAGGGATAGCCCCGCAGGGGCGTACCGCTCCGGCCCTTTCCGGCCGAAGGCAGCCGCTTCCGGAAGTCAAGTTTCGTAAAAATTTATACGTTTTATCGGCATATTATTGCGTTCCATTTAAAATTTAATGAACTATGGAACCAACGTATGCAAATCTGACGTATGACGAAGCCCTCAAGGTCGTCATCTTCAAGTTTTGCAATTACCGATAAAAATAGTACTTTTGACTGCTACTGCACGGGAGACGACCTCAAGAGTAATGCAGCATAGCACAAATACGAGAGCATTATGAGAACCGAAATCGATATCATCGCGCAGAAAGCCTGGGCCCGGGAGGAAGGCAAGGCCGAAGGGCGTAAAGAAGGTGAAGCAGATAAAGCCCGGTCTATTGCCCAGAACCTCCGCGATATGGGCCTTCCGCTGGAACAGATCTCCAAAGCCACCGGACTCTCCGTCGAACAGATTGCGGCGCTGTAGCCTTTACAGTGGATCGACCTCCAGGGTGAGGTGGCTGGCGTAACTGCGTTCGGTGCAGAAGGCGGTCACGGCGCCATAAATCCCCTGCTTCCGGGCCGAAAGCGAAGCATTACGCGGCAGGATGATGCGGATACGCTCCCTGCCGCTTTGTATTTTCACCTCCTTCGCCGACAACAAGGGCAGCGCAGCAAGCCGCTCCGAAAGTTCGCCCAAGAACCAGCGCAGACGCTTCTCGTTCTTGTCATTGAACACCACATCCACGATACGGCTGTAAGGCGGAAGGCCAAAGGCGGCCCGCTCCCGTAGCAAAAGCGCAGGAAGGGCGGCCGCATCATCGGCCAAAAGCAGCGAACGCAACACCGGATGCTCCGCCTGCGCGCTTTGGATCAGCAGCGGCGACTCCCCCGCATCGCGGCAAAGGCCGGACATGGCACGGAAAGCCTTTTCATCGGTGCGGAAATCCTCGCCCTTCAACATAAATTCCGCGCAGAGCAGCGCCGTCAGCCCCTGCCGGGCCAGAATGGCAAGAGTCGCCTTGCGCAAAGGCAATACCGACAAACGCGTTGAAGCCTTGGGGAAAAGAGCCCGCGCCTCGATTTCCACATTGTCCGTATCGTTCCAGGGCAGGAGCAAGAGCACGCGCTGCTTGGCCTCGAAAGCCAGGCGCATCCGCTCCAGCAATTTCAGCGAGAAAGAACCGTTCATCCCGTTCTTTCCCCTTTCGGCGACCGTGTCGATGATTTCGGGAACGACGGCAGGAGCGGCGGGCGCTTCTACCTTGATATATTTACCGGCAGCGGCATTGAGCGCCGATTCCAGCGATGGGAAGTCACTGCCCAGCAGGACGGAAGCGCCGGAGCGGGCCGCAAGCCAGACGGCCGCATCCCGGGCATTGAAACGCGGCGCCGTCATTTCCCGGCGATGCAGCATGGATTCCTCCGCATCGACGATAATCAGCCCGAGGGTACTCCAGGGCAGCAGCAGGACCGCGGGACCGCCCGCGACAAAGACCGGGCCGCCTGCGCGGACGGCGGAAGCGATATCGCGGCGCTCGGAAGCGCTTGTCCCCGCCGCATAGACCCGCGCCGCACCCTCCCAGGCTTCGGCACTCCGACCGGGAGCAAGCAGCAGCGCACTGCGGCCCGTATCCAGGCATCGGCGCACCAGTTCAGCATAAACTTTATCGCGAGCACCGGCTTGCAGCAGGACGGGACGCGCTTCGTCGAATCCCGCAAGAACCGCTTTGAGTGTGTCCTTGGCCGCCGCATCCAGGCGCGGATGCAGGTCCGGTGCAGCAGAAGCCGTCTTCTTCGCACGCGCCTTGCGCAGTTCCGCATCGGTGCGCGTCGCCGGATAGGCACAGTGATAGACCTCCCCCAACGTACAGAGCGTATAATCGGCAAGGAAGAGCCAGAAAGCCAGTTCCTGCGCGCTTACCGGCTCCAGCGAGCGTTCCACGCCGATGATGGGCCGGATGCGGGAAAGTTCCATCTCCGGCTGCGCGCTCAGGGCTGCGACGACGGCGACATACTCCTTGCCGGAAAAGGACACGCGGACCCGTTCGCCGACGGCGACAGGCTCCGTGGAAGCGTAAAAAGGCATCCACGTCAGGCGCAGGGGCAATATGACCTGAAAATAGTACGTCACGGGAGAACAAATGTAACAACTTTCTGCGAAAATTTATTTACCTTTGAGCCTATGACACTCATTAAATCCATCTCGGGCATCCGTGGCACTATCGGCGGCCCCGAAGGCCAGGGCCTCACCCCTGCCGACATCGTCAAGTTTACCTATGCTTACTGCGCCTGCCTGAAAGAGCGCAAGACCCCCGCATCCGGTGGAAAGTACAAAGTGGTTGTCGGAAAGGACGCGCGCCTGAGCGGCGAAATGGTGGAGCAGATTGTCTGCGGCACCCTGATCGCCTGCGGCGTGGACGTGGTGAAATGCGGTTTCGCCAGCACCCCCACGACGGAACTGGCGGTACGTTTCAGCGGAGCCGACGGCGGCATCATCCTCACGGCCAGCCACAATCCCCGGCAGTGGAATGCACTGAAACTGCTCAACGAAGAGGGGGAATTCCTGACGGCCGCACAGGGCGCCGATATTCTCGCCAAGGCCGAAAGCGGCGATTTCGACTTCGCCCAGGTCGATGAACTGGGGAAAATCACCGAGCACGATTTTACCGACGAGCACATCGCTTCCGTCCTGGCCCTGGAAGCCGTGGATGCGCCCGCCATACGCGCCGCCGGCTTCAAGGTGGTGCTGGACGCCATCAACTCCGTCGGCGGCATCATCATGCCGCGCCTGCTGGAAAAACTGGGCGTAGAGTGCATCAAACTGAACTGCGACCCCACGGGCGATTTCGCCCATAATCCCGAACCGCTGCCCGCCAACCTCGTTACGCTGAGCGAAACCGTGGTGCGGGAAAAGGCGGACCTGGGGATCAGCGTAGATCCGGACGTGGACCGTCTCGCCTTCATCTGCGAGGACGGCAAACCTTTTGTCGAAGAATACACCCTCGTCAGCGTGGCCGATTACCTGCTGGAAAGGGCCGTGGCGCAGGGCGTGAAAGAACTGCATACCGTCTCCAACCTCTCGTCCAGCCGTGCGCTGCGCGACGTGACCGAGAAATGGGGCGGCACCTGGCACGCCTCCGCGGTAGGTGAAGTGAACGTCACCACCCTGATGCACCAGGTAGGCGCACTGATCGGCGGCGAAGGCAACGGAGGCGTCATCTATCCCGCTTCCCACTGCGGCCGCGACGCGATGGTGGGCGTAGCGCTCTTCCTGAGCCAACTCGCACACAAGAAACTCAGCGCCAGCGCCTACAAGCGGACGCTTCCCGCCTATTTCATCGCCAAGAACCGCATCGATTTGAGCGACAGCGCGATGATCGACCGCATCCTGGAAGCGATGAAGCAGCGCTATGCCGCGGAAAAACTCAATACCATCGACGGCGTGAAAATCGACTTCGAGGCCGAGCGCAAATGGGTGCATCTGCGCCGTTCCAATACCGAGCCGATCATCCGCATCTACGCGGAAGCGCCGACCCAGGAAGTCGCCGAAGCCCTCGGCAACGAGGTGGTCGCCTTTGCGCATTCGCTGATGGAGAAAGCCTGACGCGATGTTTTCCTTCCGTACCACGCCGCTGGAGAACCAGTTGGACAAGGCCCTCCGTGACGGGCGGGTAGGCGTATTCGCCTCCCCTGCCTGCTGGGATTCGCAGCGCGGGTACACCTGGGACATTTTCTCGGCGCGGGGCAATCTTGCGGAACTGATGCTGCCCGAGGGCGAGATGGAAGCGCACATTGACTTCGACCTGGAAAAACTCGCCGGGCTGGACGCCATCGTCGTGGAGATTCAGGATACCGGTTCCCGTCATTTCCGCTATACCGGCGACGTGCTGCGGCTTATGTCCGCGCTGGCAACGCTCGACACCGCTCCCCCGCTCTATATCGTGGACCGGCCGAATCCGCTGGGACGCGCCGTCGAAGGCACGATGCCGGCGGGCGAAAGCGACGTCTTTCTGCCGAAGGTCGCGCATCGGCACGGGCTGACGCTCGGAGAACTCTGCCTGCTCTATTACGACGAGACCGGCGCCACATACCCGCTGCACGTCATCAGCGCGGACTGTTCTTCCTCGGGACGCGCCCTGATGAGTTGGGCGGTGCCTCCCGCAGCAGACATTCCCGGCCTTTTCTCCGCCATCATGTATACCGGCGGCGTGCTATGGGCCGATACGAGCCTCAATCCCGGCCTGGGCACGGGGCGTCCGTACGAGTTGATCGGCGCACCGTTCCTGAAACCCTCGTCGCTGACCCCTCCTGCTCCGGAAGGCGTGCTGATGCGCCCCTGCAGTTTCGTACCGGACGAAGGCTTGTACGCCGGAGAACGCTGTTTCGGTTACCAGATCCTGCTGACCCCGGAAGTGCAGTACAAATCCCTGGGACATACGCTGGCGCTGATGCGCTTTTTCGCTGAACACTATTCGCAGTTTACCATCGGCGACGCGCTCTATACGCGGCTGGCCGATCCGGTGATGACGGAATTCTTGAAAGGCAGCATCGGCGCGGACATCGTGGAAGAGCATATAAAAAGCGAAGAGCAGAAGTGGGTGCGCAAGGCACGCCGCTTTCTGCTCTACGATGAGGCTCCTTATCGGATTAAATAAGGAACTACTTTTTCCTGGACTTGTATCTCTGATAGAACTGGTCAACACGACCGGCGGTATCGACGATTTTCATCTTGCCGGTGTAGAAGGGATGAGACGTGTTCGAAATCTCAAGCTTCACGAGAGGGTACTCCACACCGTCCACTTCCAGCGTGTCCTTGGAGGTCGCGCAACTGCGGGTGATGAAGACGGTCTCGTCTGACATATCCTTGAAAGCTACAAGTCGGTAGGTTTCGGGATGAGTTTGCTTCTTCATTGCAATGATTTTTTAGAATTCGGGTGCAAAGATAAGATTATTTGGTGAATTAACAAATAATTTATACCTTTGTGTCCCCAAAAGAACGGGACCTTAGCTCAGTCGGTTTAGAGCGCTTGCTTCACACGCAAGAGGTCGGCAGTTCGAATCTGCCAGGTCCCACCCCTTTGACGCCCGGCCCAGACGCCGGGTGTTTTGTTTTTCCGGGGATTACGGCTTTACTGTACGGGGTCCAGGTGAATCAGGATTTCGCGGTCGCGCAGGTCGGTCAGGGTCGTATCCTTGACGATGTACTTTCCGTCCGGATCCTCGAAACTGAGTCTCGAACTTCCCTGAGACTGGATATAAGGTATGCTTACCCGGCATTTCCCGTCGGTGCCGCTGACGCCGAGTTCCCTGTACTCCCAGGTGGAAAAACCGCCGACGATATGGATTCCTTTCAAGGGCTCTCCGGTCGAATGGGAAAGCAGGGTAAACGACATGGGAGCCTCCCCCAATTCTTCATACAGGGCAGGTCTGGGCGTTCCATAGCAGGCCTGGAAAGCGAAGAGCGCTCCGCTTAATGAAATCCCTTTGAGGAGATGATGAATCCATTTCATAACGCTACAAATATAGATATAATAAGTATATTTGCAAGTATGAATCCGTTTCTTTTTCGTCAGTTGAGGGACAGGGAAATCCGGGAGAGTGAACTGAACTATTTGTTTTGGGAGTGCACCTCGCGCTGCAATTTCCACTGTCGGCATTGCGGCAGCGACTGCGGCATGGCCCCCGCGGAGAAAGATATGCCGCTGACGGATTTCCTGCAGGCGGTCGATACGATTCCGGCCGATCGGCGTCCGAAGAATTTTTATGTCGTGCTGACCGGAGGCGAGCCGCTGCTGCGGCCGGACATTCCCGAAATCGGAACGGAACTGCGCAAGAGGGGCATCCTCTGGGGAATGGTTTCCAACGGGTGGCTGTATAATGACGCTATGCACCTGAGGTTGATGGAGGCCGGAATGGGAGCCTTAACCGTCAGCCTGGACGGCCTGGAGGCATCGCACGAATGGATGCGCGGCGTAAAAGGCAGTTACCGTCACGCCATCCGGGCGATAGAAACCTTCTCCCGCGACCCCCGGCTCCGGGCGGACGTCGTCACCTGCGTCAACAAGCGCAATCTGGCCGAACTACCGGAACTGTATCGGCTCTTGAGCGGAATGGGACTTCGCCAGTGGCGGCTTTTTACCATCATCCCCATCGGCCGGGCGGCGGGCGATCCCGATATGCGGCTTTCCGACGCGGAGTTCGTCACCCTGATGGAATTTATCAGCGCAAAAAGGAAGGAGGGCGGCCCGATGAAGGTCACTTTCGGGTGCGAGGGCTATCTTGGGAAGTATGAAGAAAAGGTACGGGATGTCCGCTATTTTTGTCACGCCGGAGTCAATATCGCCTCCGTACTGATCGACGGCAGGATCTGTGCCTGCCCGAACATCGACCGGGACCGCTTTTCCCAGGGGAACATCTACCAGGACAGCCTGTGGGAAATCTGGAATACGCGGTTCCAGCCCTTCCGGGACCGTTCCTGGACAAGGAAAGGCATCTGCGCGGATTGCCGGGAATGGCGCAACTGCCTGGGAAACGGGATGCACAACTGGCACGGCCCCTCACAGGAGGTGCTTCAGTGCCATTATTCCAAAACGATCACCTGATTTTCACTCACCCGGAAACGGACCGTCCTCCCCTTGAATTCCAGCGCATAGATGCGCTCCGGATCATCGTGAAACGCCGGACGAGGGTCCTGGGAAAGGATTTCCGTCAGGGCGGCCGCATCGGCGTCCCCGAGTTCCCGACGCAGCGGGTCAGGCAAGGCAAGTTGCAGCGGCTGCCAGCCGACACTGTCCGTAAAGCCCCCGCGCGCTTGCGGATGCGCATCGGTGTAGGGCAGATAAGGCTTGATATCGAAGATAGGCGTACCGTCTGCGAGGTCCGCCCCCAGGACGCGGATGCCGTCCGGGGTGATGCGTTCAATCCGCACGCAGGAAAGTCCCAGCGGATTGGGGCGGAATGGAGAACGGCTGGCGAAAACGCCTACGCGCGTATTTCCTCCCAGACGCGGAGGACGGACGGTGGTATGCGTGTTTCCCGAAGGCGGATTCAGCGAGAATCCCCAGATCAGCCAGAGGTAGTCGAATCCTTCCAGGCCGCGGAGGGCTTCCGTGCCGCGAAATTCCGGTTCCAGCAGCACTTCGCCGCTCAGCGACGGTGCCACGCCGCTCTGGCGCGGAAGACCGAACTTCCCGGCCAAAGGCGAACGGAAATAAGCAACCGGGGTCAGCGTCATTCCCCCAACTCAGCCAAATAGCGCTGATAGAGCGAATCCAACTGCGCCTTGTTTTCCTTCTTGATGGGGACACCCTCGGGCTGGGTGGCACTGACGATTTTCATCGGATTGACCGGTTTGCCGTTCTTGGTGATACGGAAATCCAGATGAGGTCCGGTGGAATGACCGGTGGACCCGACGTAGCCGATGGTCTGCCCCTGCTTCACGTGCACGCCTTTTCGGATGCCGGCGGCGAATTTCGACAAGTGCAGGTACTTCGTCTCATATTCTTTGCGGTCGTGACGGATCCAGACGTAATTACCGCCGCCGCCCTTGTCCCAGCCGGCAAAGACGACCGTGCCGTCACCGATGGTATGGACGGGCGTCCCGGTGGGGGCGGCATAATCGACCGCAGGGTGCATCTTGCGCCGGCCGGTAATGGGATGGACACGCACGCCGAATCCGCTGCTGATGCGCTTGAATTGCAGGGGCGCCTTGAGGAAGCCCTTGTCGCTGCGCAGGCTGATGCCTTTCTCGTTCCAGTATTTGTTGCCGTCTTTCTGGTCCAGATAGACGGCTGCCGCGCGTTTCCCGCCCTCGCCGGTATAGAGGGAGAAGAAAACGGTATCCACCCGCAGCGGCTGTCCCTCGCAGGCTTCCTGGTTATAGATTACGCGGAAACGGTCGCCCTTCCGCAGGGTGAAGAAGTCGATGGTCCAGGCATAGATGTCCGCCAGTTGCATAATGAGGTCGGGAGAAGCGCCGTCCGCCAGCAGGGCATCCCAGAGCGAGGTTTCGATGCGGATGTCCGAAATGCGGCGCTCGTGCGTCAGTTCCTTTTCCACCTTCCATACGGCGAGCGAATCGAAGCATTTGAAAACCGTGCTCCGTACGGGATTCTGCGGGTACACGATATAGCGCAGCGATGCGAGCGTACTATCCGCGTAATAGACATCCAGGCTGTCGTGTGCCCGGAAATCCCGGCTGACCTTGAAGACGCTGTCGCAGATCTGCGTCAGGATGTAGGCGTTCCCGGGCGTGGCGCCCAGTTCCTGCAACGCGCCGGAAAGCGTCTGTCCATAGCGGATGCGGTAACCCTGCCGGATCAGCGTATCCGTCAGAAAACCAAGGGGATAGACGGTATCCTTTTGCGGGATTTCCGCTTCGGGTTCCGGTGCCTGCCGTTTGCAAAAGCAGCCCGGGAGCGCCAGCAGCAACCCCAGCGCCGCTATCAGAAAGAATTTCGGTTTCATCGGGAACGAAGATAAGGATTATTGCCGAAAAATAAAACAGCCGGTCAATAACGACCGACTGTTTCGAGGTGACTGGCAGAATCGAACTGCCGTAGCAGGTTTTGCAGACCTNNTTCCGGGTGGAAGACGGAACCCTCACAGTATTATAGAAAAACGCCCTTGCAACGAAGCAGGGGCGTTTTTCGAGGTGACTGGCAGAATCGAACTGCCGTAGCAGGTTTTGCAGACCTGTGCCTAACCACTCGGCCAAATCACCAAAGGGACTGCAAAGTTAGAAAAATAATCTGACTTCGCAAGTCCTTCAAGGAATTATTCCGCGATCTTCCCGCTGAAGTGCTTGAACATCACAGACTCCACGGCAACGCAGACCACTGCGCAGAAAATGGAGGCAACCAGCGAAAGGAAGGGACCGACCTTGGGAATCGAGCCGAGCAGACCACAGACAACCGCGATGGCGATGACGAGGAGCAGCACGACGGCAAAAATACGCCACTTCTCACCATTGGTCGCCTTATAACTGAACTCCAGCGCTTCGATGGGACGCATATTGCGGTCCACGAGGAAATACAGCGCGAAACTCCAGGCAATCCCCAGCACGATGGCGGGAATGAGCATAAAGAAGGAGGCTGCGGCGATACCCATCACCTCGAGGCCGAGGAAAAGGAACAGATTCCCGAGATTGTCGAAATTCTCCTTCTTGAAAAGGATGAGGGGGTCCATCGCCTCGCCCCGGCTCATGCCGATGACGAACTTGACCAGACCGACCGTCGTTCCGACATTAAGATAGGGAATCCACATCGTCAGCACATAAAGCACGACGGCAATCAGCAGGGAAATGAAGTTCCCGAAGGCACAGATGACGCCTTCCTTCAGGGTATCGATAATGTTCAGTTTTTCCATGATCTATCAGGATTTCGGGGTTTTCGGAGTTTTCACGGAAATCACGATACCCATCTTTGCGGTCGTGTTGATGCGGCCGAACGGCAGGGTATTGGCAAAATTGTAGAAAGCGGTCTCTGCACCGATGAAGAAGGTGAAAGGACCGGGACGCAGGTTCATCGCCGCGCCGAAGGTGCCGCCAAAATCCGTCCAGCCGTAGTTTGCCGTGAAACTGAACCAGCGGGCAGGGCTGATGGTGAGGGCAGCGCGAACATCGTAGTGACCGGTCTTCAGTTCATAATTCCCGAGGAAGCCGACGGAAAGGCCCTGATAGAAGGGCATCTTGTAACGGAGGCCGACATTGAAAGCCGTGGGCAGCATCTCGAAATCCGTCTTCGGAGTATTCTGAATGCCGAAAATCTGATTTGCCAGACGCATCGCATATTCATTGGACTCCATACCGGCGGGCTTCTTGTCAATCATCTTGTCCTTCATCTCGTTATGCCCGTACATTCCCTTTTTCCAGGCGATGCCGCCCAAGTCGAGCACAGCAGCGGAAACACTCAGGCCGAACTTCGACTCCCAGTGGATACCCAGGTCCAACGCACCGCCGAATCCGCTGATTCCCACCTTATTGAAACCGATCTTGGTAAAATCATAATATCCGGCGTCATTGGGAATCTTCAGCATATTGGTGGAAAGGGACATATCGGCGATTGCAGTAGCCTTGGCCAGGTCGTCCTCAACGAATTCCACATCAACATTGGAGAGGCTGGTCCGCGCGGAAGCCAGGCCGAACAGCCCCTTGAGTGTAACGCCGAGCCGGAGCCCGTCCGCTACCTGGAAGGAATAACCGATGGCCTGCTCCAGATAATTGTCTGACGAGATCCCAAGATCGGAGAAGGTATATTTGGATCCCTTGGACGTAGAGAGTTCCAGACCCTTCAACTGCGCGAAGAAGTCCTTGCTCGCCCGCACGTTTTCCTTGGAACGGACTCTGGTATCAAACGAGAGGAAGCCGTGAGGCCCGACCTTGAAGCCAAACGAAAGCAGGCTGAGGTTCAAATTAATATTGGCATTTACCGTTGCAGGCAACGGTCCCAGGAACTGGTCGTAGGAAATGGCGTCGTTCATAAAATAGACCAGACCGTCTGCCGTCGGGAAGATGAAATTATCCAAACCGACATTTCCCTTGGCGGAGATGCCGATATTGTTGAGCCCGAAACCGACGAATACCCGGGTCGTCTGCTCATCGTGCATGGCCGGGTTGAGTTCGTATTTATAGACAAAATCGTCCAGGAAGTACACGCTCTTGAGTTCCTGAGCCCCGGCGCGCATAGAAAGCAGCAGCGCGGGAAGCGCTGCTGCCATAAAAGCGAGGGATATACGTTTCATTCTCGTCTTCGAAAAATTACATGGTCACCTTCACCATCCTCTTGCCCTTCTCGTCCTTCTTGACGTCGATCGTGATGTTGGAGTTGCTGCTCTCGCCGATATTGAAGGTCGCCCTGTTGCCCCTGAGGGTAGCCGTGAAATAGACGACGGCGCGCTTGTTCGGGAAGCAGGAATAGGAGACTCCGGCACTGCAGGTAGCCTTGATATTCACATCGCAGGTCACAGGCTTCTCATCGATGGAAGCGGGAACGAGATCGCATTCCGCCTTGATCTGCTCGGGCTCCGCCAGGGTCAGTTGCATATCGAGCGGGAGGCTGTGGGTCACCTGAAGGACACCCTCAACACCTTTCACGCCCAGGAAATCCTTGATGTCGCTCTCTTTGACGTCCATCACCCACTGCCAGGTGAAAGGAACACCGTTCTTGACCGTGAAGGGGAAGACGGACTTGGCGGAGAACGTGATGGCGTTGGTGGGAAGACCCGCCTGTGCCATGTTGCCGGCATTGACCTCGATCAACTGGACCTTGGCATTGGTGATCTTGATTTCATCCGGGTTCTGCTCGAACAGAGCGGGGAAATCCTTGACCGGGCTGGCGTTTACCTTGTTATTGAGCCCCTCGGCGACGACATTGCCTTTCTCGGAGACAATGACATCCACATCGCCCTTCACCGCAGGAATCTGGGCCTGAACCGTAAAGGTCTTGCCCGTCTTGCTGGTCAGGGTAGAAGAATACTTGAACGCCTTGCCCTGCTCATTCTTGACCGTAATGCAGAAATACGGAGCATCCAGCGCCTTGAAAATGTCATCCTTGGGGAACTGCTTGGAGATGGGAATCTTGACCGTCATGTCGCAGATTTCGGGAAGAGCCACCTCCTGACCGCCGAAGAACTTCTCGTTCTCAAGCGGGGTGAATTCGTGGGAGTCCGTCTTCTCCACCGGAGACATCACGGAAGTCTGACCGTTCTCCTGGTTCTTTGCCACCGTTCCTTCTTCAGGCTTGTACTCACCCATCACGAAATCCTCAGCCGACTCGGTGGAACCCTCGAAAGGCACCTCCACCTTGGTCGTGGTGTCGGGGTTGATTTTGACATCCTTACAGGAAACCGCAGCCATCAAAGCAAGGATAGCCGCTGCAGGAATAAGAAACTTTTTCATAGCTATAAAGGTTTAACAAATTTCCCTATTACTCCACAAATATAAATAAAATTCGGAGATTTCGCACTTTTCGATGAAAATAATAAGAAAAGAGTTGTGACCCTCACGGGCAACAACTCTACTAACCACATAATTAATAACACTAAAACTAATAACCAATCGGATTGACGGACCAGAAATGTCACTTACTCAATCCGAATGCAAAGGTAGAAAGAATTTTTTTATTTACAAATAATTTTAATAATTTTTTGAAATATTTTTTTGGAAATTCTATTTCATTGATTTTCAACACCTTCAAAATAATCCCACTCCCAACAAGACACTTAAATTCATAAAGCACCCCCGGAACAGCAACAGTTCTGCCAATTTTTCGCTAACTTCGCAAGATATATGTCCCAGAAAAAGGTACTCTTCTTTATCCTCTCCGTATTCGCCCTCACGGCGATACTGAGTTTCGTAATACCTGAAGAGGGACTGACCATCACGCTGAAATTCCCCACCCCGCAGGAACTGCTGGACGCCATTCTCCCCGAAAAGGAACCGGAGGAACCCCGGCCCGATCCGGCCGAACTCCTGGCCCGGGCCGAAGCCGCCCGCCGCGATTCCCTGGAAAATGAACGGCTGCTCGCCTACCTGAGCGAAGATCCCGCACGCATTCAGTTCCCGGACAGCGACTATGCGCTCTTCGACGAACTCTTTGAAAGCCTCGACCGCGGATTGGACGCCTCCACGCGCATCATCCACTACGGGGACAGCCAGATCGAGGAGGACCGGATGTCCGCCACGCTGCGCGAACTCCTGCAGGAACGTTTCGGCGGCGGAGGGCCGGGCCTGCTGCCCTGCATCAAGAACTTTACCGTCACGACGACCACCCAGACCAGCGGCAGCGCCAGTTACTATTCCGCCTATTACTTCGGGGGCGGTTCGCGTGCTGACGGGCATTACGGCCCCGCCGGACGCGCCGCCCGCCTGAACAGCGACTGCGTTTTCAGCGTTTCCCCGGCCAGCGGCGCGGGGCCCAACTGCAATTGCTATAACCGGCTGACCGTCGTCACCGCTCCCCCGTCGAAGGCCTTCCGCATCCGCTGCGGCGACAGCACCTTCGTCGCAAAACCCGTCGACGGCGGCAAGCAAGTCTGCTTCTACCGTTTCCCGCTGCCGGACAGCAGTTCGCGCGCGAAAGTCAGCATCGGCGCCGGTGCGGAAGTGTACGGCATCAGTCTGGACCGCGAGGGCGGCGTCAGCGTCGACAATGCGGCGATGCGCGGCTGCTCGGGCACGATTTTCACCCGCATCGAAGCCCAATCGCTCGAAGATTATTACGCGGACGCTTCCGTCCGGCTCATCATTTACCAGTTCGGCGGCAATATGATGCCCGCCTGCACCGGCAGCAAGGGCATTTCGCACTACAAGGAACTGGTCGTCCGCGAACTGGAATACCTGTCGGAACGCGCTCCGGGCGCCCGGATCCTGTTCATCGGTCCTTCGGATATGAGCACCAACCTCCGCGGCACGATGGATACCTATCCGCATCTTCCGGCGATGGTGGATTCCCTGCGCTGCGCCGCACACGAATGCGGTGCCGCCTACTGGGACCTTTACGCGGCGATGGGCGGCAAGGGCTCGATGACCCGCTGGGTCAAGGAGAATCCCCCGCTCGCGGGCGGCGACTACATCCATTTCACCCGGAAAGGCGCGGAAACGGCCTCACGGCTGCTGTACAACTCGCTGATGGTGAGTTACGATTATTATCAGTATAGGAAAACGCATACGCAACAGTAGATGGAAACCTTCCTGCTCTTCAATCCGGACTCCCCACTGATTTTCACCCAGTTCTATTTCTGGGCGTTCTTCGGCGTGGTTTACGCGATTTTCGCCCTGATCGGGAGCCGGCCGCTGATGCGCAACGCTTTCCTGTTCGTCGCCAGCCTGTTCTTCTATTATCGGACGAGCGGGCTTTCGGTCCTGCTGCTGCTTTTTGCCATCGGCGCGGGCTACCTGCTGGCGCGCTGGATGGCGCGCTGCCGCAAAGGCGGCTTCTGGCGGGGATTCTTCCTCGTTTGCAGCATCGCCGTGGAACTGGGGCTGCTCTGTTACTTCAAATATGCGTATTTCTTTGCCGACGTGCTCCGGCAACTGACGGGCTTCGAGTTCGCCGTGACGGACATTTTCGCGAAGGCAGGCAATATGCTGGCGGGAAGGGAACTGTTCAAGGTGGATGCGATCGTCCTGCCCGTGGGCATTTCCTTCTTCATTTTCCAGCTCATCAGTTATGCGATGGACGTCTATCGCGACGAGGTGAAACCCGTGCGGAATCCGCTGGACTTCGGCTTCTATGTGAGTTTCTTCCCGCAACTGGTGGCGGGGCCCATCGTCCGCGCATCGGAATTCATCCCGCAACTGCACAGGAAATTCAATTTAAGCCGCAGGGCCTTCGGCGTCGCCGTTTTCTGGATCCTGAACGGTCTGGCGAAGAAAATTATCCTGAGCGACTACATCGCCGTGAATTTCGTGGACCGCGTGTTCGACAATCCCCTGCTCTTTTCGGGATTCGAGAACCTCGTCGCACTGTTCGCCTATTCCCTGCAGGTGTACGCCGATTTCTCCGGCTATACGGACATCGCCATCGGCGTGGCGGCCCTGATGGGCTTCTATCTGCCCAAGAATTTCAATTCCCCCTACAAGGCGACGAACCCGCAGGATTTCTGGCGCAGGTGGCATATGTCGCTGAGCCGCTGGCTTAAATCCTATCTGTACATTCCGCTCGGCGGCAACCGGCGCGCGAGTTTCGGAACCTGGTTCTGGATCCTGGTCTTCGCCGCGGTGGCGCTGATCCTGTCCGGCAGCGTGATTGTCGCCGTCCTTATCGCCGTAAGCGGCATTTCGATGACCCTGATCGGCATTTTCAGCCAGAAAAACCGGAAGAAGATCATCTCGAACATCAACCGCTTCATCACGATGCTCTTCGGCGGCATGTGGCACGGAGCCAGTTGGAATTTCATCATCTGGGGCGGGCTGAACGGCATCGGAATGGTCCTTTACATCCTTTGGAAAGACCTGCGCTGGGGCTGGCGCGTAGGGCTGATGCTGCTTGCGACGGGCTTTGTCCTGGTGATGCAGCAATTCTTCCCCGCCCCGGTCTGGAACATCCTGCTGGTCTGGAGCGCGGTGATTTCCGCCGTGACGCTGGTGCGCGCCCTGAACGCCGCCCTTTCCCGGAAACCCGAGGGAAGCCTGCGGCGGGCCCTGGGCGTATGCTGGGGCGTCGTGCAGACCTTCACCTTTATTACCTTTACGCGGCTGTTCTTCCGCAGCGGCTCCAACCTGGACCCCGCCACCGCCAATGAAGTGGCCTGGAAGACCGCCCGGGACATGGTCAACCAGATCGGGTCCGCCTGGAACCCCGCGACCATCCCGGACATCTGCTTCGAGTACCGCCGCGTCTTTTTACTGGTCATCGCCGGGCTGCTGATCCATTGGATTCCGGAACGCTGGAAACAGCGCTACCGCCTGGCTTTCGCCGCCACTCCCCTGCCGCTGATGGCCCTGATCGCCGTTGCGCTGGTGATGCTGGTCTATCAATTCGTTACCGCTGACACCCAACCCTTCATTTATTTTCAGTTCTGATTCTCTATGAAAAAACGTAAACTCCTCATCCTCGTTGCGGCACTGCTGTTCATGGCGCTGCCGGCGATGGCCGTCTTTACGGGACTCGGTCTGGATGCAACGCTTTCCAACCTGCGTCGGGAACTGTACCGTGACTATAAGCAGATTGGCCATACACGGGACCAGATGGAAAGCAATTATGCCGTGCAGCACCGGAAGATGGTGGACATTGTCAAAAAATGCAATGACCTGTCCCTGATGCTGTACTCCCAGAAGCAGGACTATACTTTCGACATCAGTTATGCCCTGGAAAAAGTGAGTCAGGAGTTCAACGATTTCAACAAGAACCGCACGCCGTACGACCGCATCGTATCCTCCCTGGATATGGAGATCAACCGGTACGCGCGTCTGATTGAGTCGCTTCGCCGCCTCCCGCCGGAACTGCGGGATGTGGAAGTCGTGCCGGACAGCCTGGCTTACCATAACGACACCCTGGACGCGCACCTGTCACACAATGCGAGCCTGCTGCAACAGGAACTGCAGGAACAGGTGGAAGCCATCCTGGCCTTCAATGCAGCGCAGGATACCGTTTCCGCCGAGGATCGCGTCCCGGCGTTCATTCTGAGCGATTCCGGCCAGGCCGACCGCGATTCCTGCCTCCTGTATGCCTCAGAGTTGCTGAAACTCTACGCCGAGACAAGGGAGCAGGTAATGGCGGACAGCACCCATTACCGGGAAGCCCGGCTGCGTATGGAGGAATCGTACAGGTATGCCAAGGATTATTACGACATTCTGGAGGACAAAGTATTCATGGAGGGACAGACCCCCTGGCAGACCATCCTGAAAGATCCCCGGAAATACTGGATGGAAGCCCGGAAGGCCTTGGGTGAAAAATACAGTCTCACGTCCTTGTTGGAATGGTCTGAGGAGGAGAATAACGGGCATAACATCGAGGATGTCACCAGCGACAACAGGACCTACAATATATTGAAACTCATCTGGACGGGCTTCTATTTCGTTTCGTTCTTCATCCTCTGGGGACTGGCGGCACTCCTGCTGCTGCCCGTCTATCGTTTTGTCAAGCCGGTCAAAAAACGCGTGGCCAAGGAACAGAAGCGTTATCTGGCCCTCCTGCTGGGCTGCGTCCTGTTCCTCATCTTCAGCCACGAAAGCACCGATGACGATTTGGTGCAAAAGGGCGTCGGCATCATGCACACCTTTATCGGGCTGCTGATGGCCATCAATACAGCCCTGCTCATCCGGGTGGAACCCGCCAAACTCAAAAACAGCGTACGGATTTTCCTGCCCACGATTTTTACGGCCCTGTTCGTGATTATCTTCCGGGTGCTGTTCGTACCCAATTCCTTTTTGAATTTCATCTTCCCGCCGATGCTGCTGGGAATGATGCTGTGGCAGTTGACGGCCAATCTGCGGCGTCGGGAAAGAGCGGANNCCGCCGTTGCCCTGATCATCAGTTGGCTGGGATATATCTTCCTGGCACTGATCATTCTGGTGTGGTGGTATTTCCAACTGGCGCTCATTCTTGCCATCGCCTCCATCTGGGACATGACGGTCCTGTACAAGACGGAGCGGCTGGACAAGCGGGTTTCCCTCTATCGCGCCAAAATCACCTACGTGACCGGACAGGCCAAGGAACAGCTGCTGTTCCACGCCACCTGGTTCTACGACCTCATCCGGGAGGTCCTGATTCCGATCATGGTCATGTACTCCCTTCCTTCCTGCATTTACTGGGCGCTGAACATCTTTGAATTCAAAGACCTGTACCGCACCATTTTCGAGGAGCCTTTCCTGCGTCAGGGAGAATTCCAGGTTTCCTTGTACAATCTTCTGCTCCTGGCGGGAATCTTCGTCGTATTCCGTTATGCGAACAAGGCGATCCATACCCTGTGGCAGACCTTCAAGTACCACCGTTTCCTTCGCAAGCACAACCGGAAATCCATACGGAACAATGAAATCAACCTGTCCCTGGGCAACAGCCTCATTACCGTATTCATCTGGTTTGTCTATACCGACATTTTCATCACCACGCTGAATATCCCTACCCGGTCGCTGGGACTGATTGCGGGAGGTCTTTCCGCGGGTATCGGTCTGGCCCTCAAGGACATCCTCAACAACTTCATCTACGGTATCCAACTGATGGGCGGCCGGCTGCGCGTGGGCGACTGGATCGACTGCGACGGCGTCCGGGGCAAGGTGGTCGACATCAATTACCAGACCACCCTGGTGGAAACGCTCTTCGGTACCCAGGTGGCTTTCCTGAACTCCTCCCTCTTCGGGAAGAACTTCACCAACCTCACCCGCAACAATGCCTATGAACTGACCATCATCAAGGTGGGCGTGGCCTATGGTACAAACTTCCAGAAGGTGAGAGAAGCGCTGGAGAAGGGACTGGAAGCCCTCAAGACCAAGGATATGTACGGACGGGACATCGTCGAACCGACTTATGGGCACTATATCCGTTTTGACGACTTCGGGGACAGTTCCGTGAACGTAGCGGTGAGACAATATGTGCTGGTGTCGGAACAGGTGGAATATCGGTATCAGTGCAAAGAACTCATCTATAAGATTCTCGCCGAGAACGGCATCACCATCCCGTTCCCGCAGCGCGATGTGCATATGATTGAAAGCAAGAATAAATAGTTTTGAAGGATGGAAATCCGGTTCAAGAAAAAATCGGACATTTTCAACATTGCCGTTACAGGCCCGGGTGCAGTTCACCAAGACCGGCTGTCCTTCCAAGGACTGGCCGTTATATGACCTCAAGGACAAGAAGGTGATGGTCCTGGACGAATTCGACATCCATCCGGCCAGGGAATCCGAGGTCAAGATCGTGGACTGGGAAAGGACGTATTTCCTCACCAAGTATTATATGCTTTAGATTTTTATGGGTGGAAAGAAAGTGAATTAAATATGCGTGCAGATTTCGTCGTCTATGGGAAGATCTTCACTTCCGAGGACAATCAGATTGTAGAGGCGTTTGCCGTGAAGGACGGCAAGTATGTCTATGTAGGTGACCGGAAAGGAGCCGAAGTTTTTATTGAAGCGGGCAAGACCGAGGTCCTGGATTACACAGGAAAAGGCCTTGTGATGCCGTCGTGCGGCAACGGTCACGCCCATTATTCGATAGGGGTCGCCCTGCCGATCGTGGGAACGGTCGCCATTGGGAAAACGCCGGAACAGTTTCTCAATGAAGTTGTCCCCGATGCCGTCAGGAAGGCCAGGGAAACAGGGGCGAAGTTGATCTTCGGCTTCGGCTGGAATTACTTCAGTTTTATGGACAAAATGCCTACGCGCCAGCAATTGGATGCCATCTGCAGCGATATTCCCATCTACTTTGCCGATGACGAAGGTCACAAGGGCCTGGCCAATACCCTCTGCCTGGTCAATGCCGGCATTATGAAGGCCGACGGTACTGTTCTCAAAAAGGACAAAGATATCCGCGGCGGCGAGATTGTGATGGGTCCTGACGGAACCCCCAGCGGTTTCCTGAAAGAACAGGCCGGCACTTTCACGCGGTTCAGCCTGGACAACGAGAGTCTCTATCCCGTTGACATCGCCAAGGTGGTCATTCGAAAGATTGAGGAGCATTTATTGTCAGAGGGTTACACCATGTATATCGACGGCTGGGGTAACTATTTCAACAACAACAATTTCTTCAAGGCTGCCCAGGAAGTGGACAAGGCCGGGGACATGAACTTCGTGCTGGGCTTGACTTATGAGGTGGAAAGCTGGATGAACGTGGAGGCGGCTTTGGCCAAAGCCACCGACGTCCAGCAATATGCTTCCACGCGCGTCAAGACCAACTGGCTCAAACTCTTTATGGACGGCACGGTGGAAGGCGGTACCGGATTCGTGGAGCCGCTCTATCCCGACGGACACCAGGGCCTGGCCAACTGGACGGAGGAGGAACTGACAGAGATTACCCGCAAGACCAATGCGAAGGGAATCACCATGCACATCCATACGATGGGCAACAAAGCCGTCAATTACGTCGTAAGCGCTTATGCGAATGGCGGAAAGGATGAACTGCGCAATACGCTCGTACACATACGCAATGTCAATGCCGAGGATTACAAGCGGATGGCCGACCATAATATGTATGCCGTATCCGGTATGCTCTGGCATCACTGTCCCTCTTATGCGCCCGACTATATCCGCGAACACGGGCTGGCTCCCGTAGGCGTGGAGGACAAGTCATACCCGATGAAGTCCTATTTCGACAAAGGGATCCATATGACCTCCCACTCCGACTTCCCCGCCCTGAGCGGCAGTCCCGACGACCCGTTCGGCATCATGGAGGTTGCCGTGACGGGAGTGCTTCACGGCGAGAACGGCAATCCTTGGTGGCCGGAAGAACTCATCACCCGTGAGCAGGCGATTGTGGCCCTGACCATCAATGTCGCCAAACAGATGCTCATCGATAACGAAAGAGGCAGCATCAAGACCGGCAAATATGCCGATTTCCTGCTGGTGAACAAGGACGTGCTCACCTGCCCGGAAACCGAAATTCACGAAGCCAGGCCCGCTGCAACCTACTTCGAGGGGAAGAAGGTTTATGCAGCAGAGTAATCATCAATGACACAAAACATGGACAGCGAGAACAAGAAAATCATCGACGGGAATTACGACAAGTCCCTGGCCGTCAAGTGTATTAACGGAATCTTCGTGGGAACAAAGACGGAGAACGTCATCTCCTACAAGGGAATTCCTTTTGTAGGAGAACAGCCCGTAGGTCCTCTGCGCTGGAAAGCGCCGGTGGACATAAAACCCGATGACGGTGTTTATGAAGCCTGTCATTTTGCCAAACTCTCCGTTCAGGACCTTTCGGTCACTGACCATCAGGGTGAAGACTGCCTGTATCTGAACGTATGGAAGGCGGAGTATGCCTCTGCGGCGAAGAAGCCGGTCATGGTATGGATTCACGGCGGTGCTTTCTCAGCAGGCGGAACCGGGATTGACCTGTTCGACTGTGGCAATTTGACCAAAGAGCATCCGGAAGTCATCTTTGTCACCGTCGCCTACAGGTTGGGTGCCCTGGGCTTCTTACATTTGTCCCATCTGCCTGACGGTAAGGACTATCCCGATGCTCAGAACCTGGGCTTGCTGGACCAGAAGATGGCGCTGAAGTGGGTTCACGAGAATATCGCAGCCTTTGGCGGAGACCCGGACAACGTGACCATCTGGGGAGAATCGGCCGGTGCCGGAAGTTGTACCCTGCAGCCGCTCATCCCGGGTTCCCAGCAGTATTACCAGAAGATTATCGCGCAGAGCGGCGCCCCGTGTCAGACCCAGTCCGTGGAAGAATCCATCGAAACCACGAATGATTTCGTGGAGGCCCTCGGCTGCAAGACCGTTGCCGACTTGATGAAACTTGACGCCCGGACGCTGGTGAATACGGCGTTAAAGGTGATTGCGTTACGAATGTTCCCCGTCAGGGACGGGCGCATCCTGCCCCTGGACCCCTGGGCGGCTTACGAGAACGGCGCAGCCAAGGATATCACCTTCCTCCAGGGCTGCAACAAGAATGAAATGAATTGCTTCGTTTCGGACTGGACCGTGGAAGGGTTCAAAGCCTGGGCCGCAGCCCGCAAGACCAAGAAATATGCCCGGTTGCTGACTCCGGAAGAGAAAACCAGGATAGAAAGTTACTGCAAGGAAGGGGCTGTCGAGGACTGGGATCCGGACAGCCGTCTCTTCGGCCACAGTTGGTTCATTGACGGCTCCGTCAAATTGTCCGAGAGCCAGACGATGGGCGGCGGGAAATGCTATTCCTATTTTTACAGGGTGGAAAATTCAGATCCCATATTGAAAAGTGCCCATTTTGAAGAGGTGCCCGTCGTCTTTGCTCATCCGGAATTCACCGGAGGCAGGCCGTATGACCCCACCTTCTGCAAGAATATGCGCAAGATGTGGGTACAGTTCGCCAAGACCGGCTGCCCGTCCGAAGACTGGCCCCTCTATGACCTGAAGGACAAGAAAGTGATGGTCCTGGACGAATTCGACATCCATCCGGCCAAGGAATCCGAAGTAAAGATCGTGGACTGGGAAAGGACCTACTTCCTCACCAAGTATTACATGCTTTAGCAGCAGGAAAGCCAGCGCAGGCGCACTAGCGCATATGGATATCCCGCTGCGGGAAGGGGATTTCGATGCCGGCCTCGCCGAGGGCCTTGTAGATGATTTCCTGCAGTTTGGCGGTATAGGAGGCCTTGAGCGGCACCAGGACGAAGCATTTCACCGCCACGTTCACGCTGCTCTCGCCAAAGTTGTCGAAGGTAACGGCAAAGCCCTTTGAAGCATCCACGACATCGACCCCGTTGTCGTCCTTGTCTTTCAGGTCCTGGATGGCATTCAGGACCACGGAACGCACTTGCTCCACATCCGTCCCATAACTGATGCCGAACACGATTTTCACGAACTCGTAGGCATCGCTGCGCGTCAGGTTCTTGAAATTCTTGCTGAACAGATTGGCGTTGAGGAAAGAGACCACTCCCCCGTCCAGGGTCTGGATCTGCGTACTCTGGTAACTGATGGCGGTCACCCGCCCGCGGAACCCGTCACATTCAATCCAGTCGCCGACCTTCAGACGGCCGGACATCAACTGGATTCCGTAGATGAAGTTGTTGATAATGTCCTTCATGGCCAGACCGATACCGGCGGCAAGGCCCGTTCCGACCATGGCGATGGCCCCCGTGGGGATATCCAGCAGATTGACCGTCACCACCACATAGATAAACCAGACCAGCACGGCAATCAGGTTGTTCGCCAGCGTATGCTCCTCGACAACACCGGTACTGATTCGCTTATAAATGGCATACCAGGACTTGAGGAAATAACTGATGTAACGGAAAAGGAAAATCAGGGAAACGGCGACCAGCAACATATACATCGATATGGTCAAGGTCGGCTCCCCCTGGGCATTCACCAGCTTGACAAAAGGCTTGAAAATAAGAGTGGAGGCCTCCTCCATCATTCCGGAAAGATAGAAAGCCCGGGCAATGCTGAGCGGTAACGCAGCCATGAACAGCACCGGGAAAACCGTCATCTTCAACAGGTCATAGAACCAGGTAATGCGGATACTCCGGCCCTCCTTCTCCGCACGGCGGAACACGAAAGGCTTATAGTAACGCTCGGTAAGCACAAGCAGCACCTGTACCGAAGCCGTGTAGGTCAGCAGGGTGATCCACCACAAAGACATCGGCAGGGCATAGGTCGAGTATTGGCTGAACGAAAGCAGCGTCATCGCCAGCAAGGCAAAGAAAGACAACCAGCCCACACTGCGGTCATACATATCGGCGGAACGGCCGAAGCAGCGGCAAGCCAACAGTTGCCAGAGGCAGCAAAAAGCCGTCAGCGAAGGCAGGGCCCATTTCCCCCATTCGCCGGGAAGGGCGAAAAGCCGGGAAGCCAGCACCGCCAGGGCAAGCACGAACACCGGCAGATACAAGCGCACGGCGGCGCGGATCTGTCCAGGAGCCAGCCTGCGGATCAAGGTACAAAGCAAAACGGACGCCACGAGCCATCCATAAATCAGGGCCTGTTCCAAAAATGCCATAGCAAAAAGCGTTTCCATAATTTTTCAAATATAGTTATTTTTTGAATAACTTTGCGCCTATGACCGCGATAGAGATTGCCGCCCTCATCGAGCGGACGGCTCCCCTGCACTGGCAGGAAGATTATGACAACGCCGGCTTCCAGGCCGGAAATCCTCAGACGGAAGTGACCGGCGTACTCGTCAGCCTGGACATCACGGAGGCCGTCATCGATGAAGCCGTCAGCCGGGGCTGCAACCTGGTGCTTTCCCACCACCCCCTGATTTTCCGCCCGCTCCGGCAGGTCTGCGGCTTGAGTTGGCAGCAGCGCTGCGTGGAAAAGGCGATCAAGGCCGGGGTCTGCCTGTACAGCGCGCATACGAATCTGGACAATGCGCCGAAGGGCGTGAACTTCCGCATTGCCCGATGCATCGGCCTGCAAGACCTGAACCCCCTGGTGGAAAATGCGAACGGCAGTTGGAGCGGCGTCATCGGCACCCTGCCGCAAGCAGAAGCGCGTACGGCTTTCCTTCGGCGGCTGCAAAAGACCTTCGAGGCCCGCGGACTGCAATGCTGCGGAGAAGACGGCCCTGACATCCGGACTGTCGCCCTCTGCGGCGGCGCGGGCAATTTCCTGCTGGATGCGGCAAAAGAAAACGGAGCCGACTGCTTCATCACAGGCGAACTCCGTTATCACGACTGGTTCGAGGCCGGAGAAATGCTGCTGGTGCAACTCGGGCACTACGAGAGCGAATGCTGCACCGAAGCCTTGCTCGCGGAACTCGTGGGCAACGCCTGGCCGCAACTGAAAGTCCTCCGCAGCAGCGTCCCGACGAACCCCGTCCGCTACTTCGACGCGGCGCTCTGATTCTTCTCGCTGTCCTTCAGGGCCTTCTGATTGATATTCAGCGTCTTCTTGGCCGTTGAGATTTCCTTCTTGACGGAAGCAATCTGACTCTTGTCGGAAGCGATGGATTTCTTGATCGTATCGACTTCCTTGGACAGGCGGATGCGCACTTCCTTGGCAATCTCAAGATTGTCCTTGAACCCGGCGATTTCGTTTTTGGTGATGTCGCGGGAAATTTGATCGGCATCCATCTTGCGCTGAAGATTCAACTTCTTCTTATGAAGTTGGATCGACCGGTTCAAGTGCTGTTCCTTGGCCTTCGCAATCTTCAATTCACTCTGCTTCTGGGCAAGCAACTGCTCATTGGCACTCACCCGCTGCTGAATCTCCTGAATCTGGGCATTGCCACGAGCGGAGGTCTCGTTGTAAATGTTCTCCGCCTCCTGCACGGCAGCACGGTTATGCTCCACCAAATCCTGGGCAACGGCGCAAAGGACCGGTGCGAACAGGGCCAACGTCAACAATACAATCTTTTTCATCTTCCTATAGATTTATACTGATACAAATGTAATCATTTTCTTCGGAATCCGTAAAATTTCTTATCTTTGTGCATTAGCACACAAATTACACTAAAACACAAATGAAACGCAGCCTGCTTATTTCCTTCGTCTTCAGCCTTATCGCCCTGGGGGCTTGCAAAGAGGTCACACCCGATCCCGTCGTCCCGCCCGAACCGGAACCGCCCGTCGATCCGGTCGTTCTTCTTTGCACAGACACTCCCCTGACCCTTGCCTTGGACCAGGCTCCCGTTCTCGGTGACGCCGGTTGTATCAAGGTGTTCCGGACAGACACGGAAAAACAGGTGGACTGCATCGACCTCGCCGACAAGGCGAACGTCATCATCCGCGAAAGCGACGGCGCGATGATTCCGGTCAGCCAGATGAACGAGGAAACCCTTTACCACAGTTTCCTGGACGCCCTGCCTTCCGGCGGCCGCTACCGTCCCGTGCACTACACGCCCCTCCGCATCAACGGGAACAAACTGGAAATCAAACTGCACAGCAACGTGCTGGAGTTCGACAAGGAATATATGGTAACCGTCGATGCAGGATTCATCGCCGGGCATCCGGGCATCCCCGCCGGCGAATGGACCTTCAAGACCAAGGCAAAACCGGCCTCCAGGACGGAACTGAACGTCAATGCGGACGGCAGCGCCGATTTCTGCACCGTCCAGGGCGCCCTGACCTATGCGGGGAGCCTGGGACAAAGCGCAGAGGTCAGCGTCAACATCGCCGAAGGGACTTACCGGGAAATGCTCTACCTGCGCAACAAAAACAAACTGACGCTCAAAGGTGCCGGTCGCGACAAGACCGTCATCCTCTATCCCAACAACGAAAGTTACAGCACCGGAAGCGGCACCGGCAGCGACAAGAAGCCGGAGATCGGCAAGGCGATCGGCGTGCTGGGCGGCCGCGGGCTGATGCTCGTCGAGAACTGCAACGACCTCACGCTCGAAGACCTGACGATAGAGAACAGTTTCGGGGAACTGAAAGGCCAGGCGGAAACCATCTATTTCAACTCCGGCGACGGCAGCCACCTCCTGACGGTGGAACGCTGCAACCTGATTTCCTTCCAGGACACCTTCCTCTGCAAAGGGAAGGTCTATGTGCACAACAGCCTCATCGCGGGGCACTGCGACTATATCTGGGGCTACCCTGCCGCCTGTCTCTTCCACAACTGCGAAATCCGCTCACGCGCAGCGGGTTACATCGTCCAGGCCCGCATCAACAAGCCCAGCGACAAGGGCTTTGTCTTCCTGAATTGCCAGTTGACCGCCGAGGTGGGGGTCGCGAACGGCAGTATGTACCTCGCCCGTTCCGGAGGCCAGAGCACGGCCTATGACAACGTCACCTTCGTGGGCTGTACGATGGGACCGGTCATCGCCGCCAAGGGCTGGTATGAGAATCCCGCGCCGAATCCCTCCACGCCCGATGCCACCTCCGGCTGGAAGGAATATGGCAGCGTCGATACGGCGGGCAATCCCGTCAGCCACACCAGTTCCTACGGCCGCGTACTCACCGAGAACGAAGCCGAAGCCTTTGCCAGCCGCAAGGCGGTGCTGGGGTATTAAGTTGCATCACGCGCGGATCCGCAGATCCATCAGGAGTTACTCTACGGTAACGGATTTCGCCAGGTTGCGCGGCTGATCCACGTCACGCCCCTTGGCAATGGCGATGTGATAAGCCAGCAACTGCAGCGGGATGATGGAGAGAATCGGTTCGAAGCACTCCTCGGAATCCGGAATCTCGAAACTCCAGTCGGAGAGGGCCTTCACGTCGGTATCCCCTTCGGTCACGACGCTGATGATGCGTCCCTTGCGGGCCTTGACCTCCTGGATATTGCTCAGGATCTTCTCGTAATTGCCCCGTTTGGGCGCAATCACCACGACCGGCATCTCGTCGTCGATAAGTGCGATGGGGCCGTGTTTCATCTCCGCCGCCGGGTAACCCTCGGCGTGGATATAGGAGATTTCCTTCAGTTTCAGCGCCCCTTCCAGCGCCACGGGGTAATTGTATCCACGGCCCAGATAGAGGAAATTACGCGTATAGGTAAAGATCTTGGCGATATCGGCAATTTCATTATCGTGCTGCAGGATCTTCTCGATCTTCTCCGGAATGTGCTGGAGCTCGTTCACCAGTTGCGAGCGGCGCTCGTCCGTAACGGTTCCCAACTGCTCGGCCAGGCTGAGGGCCAGCAGGAACAGGGTCGTCACCTGCGCCGTAAAGGCTTTGGTGGAAGCCACGCCGATTTCAGGGCCGATGTGCGTATAGCAGCCTGTATCGGTTGCGCGGGCAATGGATGAACCGACGACATTGCAAATGCCGAAGAGGAACGCACCCGCCTCGCGGGCCAGTTTGACGGCAGCCAGGGTATCGGCGGTCTCTCCGGACTGCGAAATCGCGATAACGACATCCGTCGGGAAGATGACGGGACGCCTGTAGCGGAATTCCGAAGCATACTCCACCTCCACGGGCTTGCGCGTAAACTCCTCGATCATATATTTGCCGATGAGTCCAGCGTGCCAGGAAGTACCGCAGGCGCAGATGATGATGCGTTTGGCGCCCAGCAGGCGCTCACGGTTGTCGATTACGCCGGAGAGCTTGACCTCGCCCAGTTCCGGATGCAGTCGTCCCTGCATCGAGGCTTTCAGCGTCCGGGGTTGCTCGAAAATCTCCTTGAGCATAAAGTGCGGGAATCCGCCCTTCTCGATTTCGCTCAGGCTCATCTCCAACTCACTGATCTGAGCCGTATGCTCTTCATTACGAAGGTCTGTGATTCTCAGGTCCTCACCGCGCTTGATATAGGCAATCTGCTCTTCGCCCAGATAGACGACTTTGTGCGTATATTCGATAATCGGAGAGGCATCGGAACCCACGAAGTATTCATCCTCCCCTACGCCGATAATCAGCGGACTGCCCTTGCGGGCGGCTATCAGCTTGTCCGGCTGGTCCTTGTCCATAATGACCAGGGCATAGGCGCCGACCACGAGACTGAGAGCCAGCGGAACTGCCTCATCCAGCGACACCGAGCGGGAATCCATCATATACTGGATCAACTGGATGACGACCTCCGTGTCGGTCTGGCTCCGGAAATGATAGCCCTTGCGCGTCAGTTCGGTCTTGAGGGCGAGGTAATTCTCGATGATACCGTTGTGAATCAGCGCAAGATTGTGGTTCTCCGAGTAGTGGGGATGCGAATTGACATCACTGGGTTCCCCGTGGGTGGCCCAGCGGGTATGGGCGATGCCGATGCTGCCGGAGACATCTTTGTCGGCCGTCACGGCCTCCAGGTCCTTGACCTTTCCCTTGGTCTTATAGATGACCAGTTTCCCGCTGTCGCCGATAAGCGCCACACCGGCACTGTCATAACCCCGGTATTCCAGTCTCGTTAAACCTTTAATCAAAATAGGATAGGCATGCCGCCCTCCTACATAACCAACAATTCCACACATATTTAAGGCAACAGCGGACGCAGGATGGCGCTGAGCTGGTCGCTTTCGATCAGGAAGCCGTCGTGTCCGTAAATCGACGAAATTTCGTAGTAACTGGCCCATTTCAGGGCGGCAACGGTCTCTTTCCCGTGCTTCGGCGGGAAGAGTACGTCCGAATCGATGCTGATGACCGCGCAGCGCGCCTTGATGCGCGACAGCGCCGCCTCCACGCCCCCTCTGCCGCGGCCGACGTTCTGCGAATCGAGCGAACGCGACAGGTACCAGTAACTGTAAGCATCGAAGCGACGGACCAGTTTCAGCCCCTGATAGCGCTGGTACGAACCCGCGCGGTCGGCAAAGAGCGTATCGGGATCTGTTTCCTCCTGCGTGGCATTGTAGCCGTCGTAGGTACGGTAGGAAATCAGTGCGATGGAGCGCGCACACGCCAGTCCGTCCTTCCCCCCTTCGAGCGATTTCGCTTCCTTGAAACTGGGATCGGTGAGAATGGCCATCCGCTGCGATTCGTTGAATGCGGTAAGATACGGAGAAACGCGGGTCGCGGTGGCGAGGAAAATCGCCGAATCGATGATATCCGGCTCCATAATGCACCACTCCAGCGTCTGGAATCCGCCGATCGAGGGGCCCAGCATCATATCGATGTGTTCGATGCCCAGATGCTTGCGGACCAGAATGTTCGCCCGGACGATGTCCCGCACCGTCGTGGCCGGAAAATCCATAAACCAGGGCTTCCCGGTGGCGGGATTGATGGAGGAAGGGCCCGTCGATCCGTAGGGCGAACAGAGCATGTTCACGCAGACGATGTAATACTGCTCCGGGTCGATCAGGCAGCCCTTCCCCACCATCTGGGGCCACCAGTCCTCCGGGTCGGAGTTGCCGGTCAGGGCGTGACAGATCCAAAGCACTTTCTCCCCTTTGTGGTACTCCCGGTCCGAGGTATGATAGACCAGGGTCAGCGAATCCAAGGATCCGCCGCCCTCGAAGGCAAAGGGCTCCCCCGTAATCCAAGTGTGGCGTTTCATCATGCGTCAAGGGCTTGACGGAGATCCGCAATCAGGTCTTCTGCCTCCTCCAGGCCAATGCTCAGGCGCATCAGGTCCGGACGGACGCCCGCTTCACGCAACTGCTCGTCGCTGAGTTGGCGATGCGTATGGGATGCCGGATGCAGAATACAACTATGGCAATCCGCCACGTGGGTCTCAATCGTAATCAGTCTGAGCGCATCCATAAAACGCTCGGCACGGGCACGGTCGCCCTTCAGGCCGAAAGCCATCACGCCGCAACTTCCGCCGGGCATATACTTCTGCTGACGGGCGTGCATCGGATCGCTCTCCAGGCCGGGATAATCGATCCAGGCCACTTCCGGACAACTTTCCAGGAAGCGGGCCACGGAGAGAGCGTTCTCGCAGTGTTTCTTCATCCGGATATGCAGGGTCTGCAGGCCCAGCCCCAGGTAAAAAGCGTTCTGCGGCGCCTGAATGGCACCAAAGTCACGCATCAGGTGCGTCACGAGTTTCGTAATGTAGGCCGCCTTGCCGAACTTGTCGGCATAGACCAGGCCGTGGTACGAAGCGTCGGGCGTGCAAAGGCCCGGGAACTTGTCGGCATAGGCCATCCAGTCGAACTTGCCGCTGTCCACCACCACGCCGCCGACGGCGACGCCGTGTCCGTCCATATACTTGGTCGTGGAATGGGTGACGATGTCGGCGCCGAACTCGATGGGACGGCAGTTGACGGGCGTCGGGAAAGTATTGTCCACAATCAAGGGTACCCCGTGCCGGTGCGCGGCCGCGGCAAAGCGCTCGATGTCCAGTACGCGGACGCCGGGATTGGTCAGGGTCTCGCCGAACACCAGTTTGGTATTGGGCTTGAACGCCGCCTCGATTTCCTCGTCGGAAGCCTCCATATCGATGAAGGTCACGTCGATGCCCATCTTGCGGAAGGTCCAGCCGAAGAGATTGTAGGTCCCGCCGTAAATATTGGCCGTCGTAATCATATGGTCGCCCGCCTCGCAGATATTGAAGCAGGCGAAGAAATTCGCGGCCTGGCCCTG
>LXOW01215532.1_pt1 | contig 29959 bp, 24 predicted proteins | sample 1368591 | NCBI WGS metagenome assembly LXOW01 (sample SAMN04884650, study PRJNA319009) | bovine gut metagenome | isolation source: Cow rumen | host: Bos taurus | place: Italy: Legnaro (PD) | collected 2014-07-09
CGCAGGCCTCCACGGCGCACCGCGCCAGGTCCGCGACTACCTTCTCGGCGTCCTCAACACCATCCTCTTCAAGGACGTCGTCACGCGGCACAGGATCAAGGAAACCGCCCTGCTCCAGCGGCTGGTCCGGTTCCTTTTTTCCAACATCGGCTCGCTCGTTTCGGTGCACCGCGTCGTGGGTGCGTTCAAGTCCGACGGCCTTTCCACCTCGGCCGCGACCATCGACTCGTTCCTCTCGGCCCTCTGCGAGACCTATCTCTTCCACCGGGCCGACCGCTACGACATCCGCGGGAAAGGCTACCTCAAGACCAACGCGAAGTATTACGCGGCGGACACCGGTCTCCGCCAGGCCTTGCTCGGGGCGAAGGACGCCGACGCGGGCCACCTCCTCGAAAACATCGTCTATCTCGAACTCAAGCGGCGCTTCGACGAGGTCTACGTCGGGCAGCTGGCGGCGGGCGAAGTCGATTTCGTCACCTTCGACGGCGGCATCCCCAGCTATTGGCAGGTCGCCCTGACGGTGCGCGATCCGGCCGTCCTCGCCCGCGAACTGGCTCCCCTCCGCGCCATCCGCGACCACCACCGCAAGACCGTTCTCACCCTGGACCTCGACCCCGTTTCCGACCACGACGGAATCCTGGTCCGGCCGCTTCTGCCGTTTTTGCTTTCACGAGGGGATTGAGGACATGGAACGGATTTCCAAGTGGAAGGTTTGGGTCAGGAAACAGTACAATTCCGGAGGCACGCAATGTCGGCAATGAAACTCGTTCTGGGTACGATGACGTTCGGGGAAAGCGTGTTCGCTCCCGATGTCGCGAAGTTCGTGGAAGCGTTCCTGGATTCCGGGTTCGACGAGCTGGACACGGCATACGTCTACAACGAGGGGAACTGCGAGCGGTTGCTGGGGGAGGCGCTGGCGGGGCTGGGGAGGCCGTTCAGGATCGCGACAAAGGTCAATCCGCGGATCACGGGGCGTCTGGACGGGGAGGCGGCGCGGTTGCAGGTGAACGGGAGTCTGGAGCGGCTGGGGCTGGCGCGGGTGGACACGGTGTACCTGCATTTCCCGGACCCGGCGACGCCCGTGGAATCGGTACTGGAAGCGATGGCGGAACTGCACCGCGAGGGGAAGTTCGGGGAGCTGGGGCTGAGCAACTTCCCGGCGTGGATGGTGGCGGACACGTGGCACCTCTGCGAGCGGAACGGCTGGCCGAAGCCGGCGGTGTACGAGGGGATGTACAATCCGCTGACGCGCCGCGCGGAAGGGGAGTTGGCCGCGTGCCTGAAGCGGTTCGGGATGCGCTTTTACGCCTACAACCCGATGGCGGGAGGGCTGCTGACGGGGCGCTACGGGAAGTTCGAGGAGGCCCCGGCGGACGGTCGCTTCACGCACCGGCCGAACTACCAGAAGCGCTACTGGAAAAAGAGCTACTTCGACGCCATGGACATCGTGAAAGCGGCCTGCGCGCAAGCCGGAATCTCGACCGTGGAGGCGGCCTACCGCTGGCTGGCCCACCACTCCATGCTGGACGGGGCGCGCGGCGACGCCATCATCGTAGGGGCGTCCAAGCTGGATCACCTGAAGCAGAACCTGGCGGCGGCCGCGGCCGGTCCGTTGCCGGATGCCGTGCGGGAGGCCTTCGGGCAGGCGTGGGCAGCGTGCGCGGCGGACTGCCCGGAGTATTACACGCTCTACCGGGGCAAGGGCTCGGTGGGCGGGGAAAAGAAGTGACGGAGAGGCAACGATGCTGGACCAGTCAAAAGTCTTCGATGCGCTGGAACGGAACGGCGTGACGTTTTTCACCGGGGTTCCGGATTCGTACCTCAACGGGTTCTGCAACCACGCCTTGGCGCACTGCGGCGCCCGTAACGTGATCGCGGCGAACGAGGGGAACGCCATCGGGATCGCGGCCGGCCACTGGTTCGCGACGGGGGAGATTCCGCTCGTGTACATGCAGAACAGCGGTCTGGGAAACGCGGTGAATCCACTGGCGTCGCTGGCGGACGTGCGGGTGTACGCGGTGCCGATGCTGCTGCTCGTCGGGTGGCGGGGACAGGGCGACAGCGAACCGAACCATCCGCAGCACACCCTGCAAGGGGAGATGACCCCGAAGATGCTGGAAACGATGCACATCCCCTACGCCGTGCTGGAGGACGACGACGAATCCTTCGCGGCGACGCTGGCGGAAGCGGTGAAGACGTGCCTCGAGCGGCGCCAGGCCTACGGCCTGATCGCCCCGAAGGGCGTGATGGCCTCCGCCGAAAAGGCGAACGACCGGGACGCAACCTACCCGATGAGCCGGGAAGAGGCGATGGAAACGGTGCTGGACCACATGCCGCCGGACACGATCTACTGCGCGACGACGGGGCGGGCGACGCGCGAGTTGTTCTTCCTACGCGAAAAGCGGGGGGAGACGAAGTCCCGCGACTTCCTCAACGTCGGCGCGATGGGCCACGCCAGCTCGGTCGGTCTGGGCATCGCGCTGGCGCGTCCCGAGCGGCAGGTGGTGGTGCTGGACGGCGACGGCGCGGCGATGATGCACATGGGGGCGATGACGATGTCCTGCAAGGTGGCGGCCCCGAACTACATGCACATCGTGCTGAACAACGGCGCCCACGACTCGGTGGGCGGCCAGCCTTCGGGCGGCCACCGGGTGGACTTCACGAAGGTCGCGGAAGGCTGCGGCTACGCCACTGCGGGCAAGCCCGTCGAAACCGTGGAAGAACTGGTGGCGGCACTGGAGCGCCTGAGGGGATGCGGCCAGGCATCCTTCATCGACTGCCGCGTCCACAAAGGCCTCTCGCGCAAGCTGCCGCCAATCGTTTTCGACCACCGGGAGGCCATCGACCGGTTGATGAGTGAATTGAACGGATAGGGCCACGGAGTGGCGGAAAGGATTCGGAAAGAATGAACAGCATGGAACAGACGCGGAAGTTTCTGGAAAGCATCGGCCAGCCAGGCGGTGACGCGTACGGATTGCCGACGTCGGAGAAGAGGTTCAAGGACGGCGGGCAGTACCGCTTCGAGGTGCCCGGCATCCAGGGGCCCAAGGTCATGAAGGCGCTGCTGGAGGCGATTGATTCCTACGGCCTCTACCTGCACCGCGTCACCCAGACGCAGGGCATCATGCGCCTCACGGACGAGGAAATCGCCAAGATGGTCGCGCTGGCGCACGAATGGAAGACGGACCTCATCCTGGCCGTCGGGCCACGCGCGACGACCGACACCTCGGCCTCGGTCCACACGGAGGAAGGCGTCCGCATGGGCTACCGCCTGCGCGGCCAGGAGCAGATCGTCCGGGCGCTCGAAGACGTCAAGCGGGCCGCGCGGCTGGGTTGCCGGGGCTTCCTCGTCTACGACGAGGGCTGCCTCTGGGCGCTCGGCAAGATGCGCCAGGCGGGGGAGATTCCGGCGGACTGCCACTTCAAGGTTTCCGCCCACGCGGGGCACGGCAACCCCTGCTCGGCGAAGCTGCTGGAGGAAATCGGCGCCGATTCCATCAATCCGGTGCGCGACATCCAGCTCCAGATGCTGGCCGCGATGCGCCAGGCGGTGGACGTGCCCATCGACATCCACACCGAGAACCCGAAGTCCACCGGCGGCTTCATCCGCCACTACGAGGTGCCCGAGATGATCCGCATCGCCGCCCCCATCTACCTCAAGACCGGCGGCTCCGTCGCCGCCACCCACAGCTGGGACAGCACCGAGGACGACGCCCGCAAGCGCGCCAAGCAGTGCAGCCTCGTCAAGCGGATGATCGACGAGTACTACCCCGAGGCCGTCTGGAGCCCGCGGGGCAGTCTGGTCTGACGCCCCGCCAACGCACGCAAAGGAGCCATCCGCATGAGACACCACCAGTACAACCCCGGGTTCCCCTTCGTGGTTCCCCCGGAAGACTTCGACAAGCACACCGGCCGCGAGCTGCTGCAGTACTGTCTCGGCGCCGCGATGTACATGCCCGGCTACAAGGACTTTCTGCCGAAAATCATCGGCAACGCGATGCCCGGCCTGACCACCATCGTGCTCTGCTTCGAGGACGCCTGCCCCGAGGAACGCGTGCCCGAGGCCATGGCCAACGTCCATCACCTGCTCGCGAGCGTGACGCAGGCGACGGATAGCGGCGAGCTGGCCCCCGGCAAGGTCCCGCTGATTTTCGCACGCATCCGGAACCTGGCCCAGTTCAAGGCCTTTGCGGCGGAGCTGACGCCGGAGGAGGCGCGGTCGCTCTGCGGCATCAACTTCCCCAAGTTCAACGCCGAGAACGGCCACGAATACTACGCCTACCTCCAGGACCTCAACGAACGCCTGGGCGAGGTCGTTTACGGCATGCCCATCATCGAGGACCCCGAGGTCGCCTACAAGGAAACCCGGATGGCCCAGCTGACCGAAATCAAGAAGATCCTCGACAAGTACCACGACCTCGTCCTCCAGGTCCGCGTCGGCGGCACCGACTTCAGCTCCGTCTTCGGCGTGCGCCGCGGCGTCGACTACTCGCTCTACGACATCATGGTCGTCCGCGAATGCCTCTCCGACATCATCAACGTATGCGGCCGCAACAACGACTACGTGATTTCGGGCCCCGTCTGGGAATACTTCCGCGCGCCCAAGGAAATGATGTTCGAGGAGCTGCCCAAGCACGGCCTAGAAGACTACCTCATGCGCCGCAAGCCACTCGTCAACAACGAGATCGACGGCCTGCTCCGCGAGGTCATCCTCGACAAGGCCAACGGTTTCGTCGGCCGCACCGTCATCCACCCCACCCACGTCAAGTTCGTCAACGCCCTCATGGCCGTCACCAAGGAAGAATACGACGACGCCCGCCAGATCCTCGGCACCGGCGGCGGCGTCGTCAAGGGCGCCGGCGGCAACAAGATGAACGAAATCCGCCCCCACACCAACTGGGCGAAGAAAACCTACAACCGCGCGCGCGCCTTCGGCGTCATCGAAAACGAAGGCGCCTACGTCAAGCTCTTCGCCGTCAACGGATAGCCCCCATGGAACTCACCACCCCCATCCCCGAAGACGCCATCGCCGCCCTGCACGTCGGCGACACCATCGAAATCAGCGGCTGGATCCTCTGCGGCCGCGACGCCGTCCTCCCCAAGGTCGTCGCCATGGTCCGCGACGGCACCGTCGGCCAGCTCGGCGTGGACCTGCGCGGCCAGGTCGTCTTCCACACCGCCGTCAGCCCCGCCGGCGTCGGCCCCACCTCCAGCAACAAGCTCGAAATCGAAAGCAGCATCGAGCCCCTCTCCGCCGCCGGAATCAAAATCCACCTCGGCAAAGGCGCCCTCCACCCCGAAACCGTTGCAGCCCTCGACAAGCACAACGCCGTCTACGCCGTCATCCCGCCCGTCACCGCCCTGCTGGGGACCAAGACCTCCGAAGAGAAAGTTGTCGCCTTTCCCGAACTGGGAATGGAGGCCCTGCACCTGATCAAGGTGGACCGCTATCCCGCCATCGTCGGCGCCGCCCACGGGAGGAGCATCTATGAGTGACAACCTCGACCTGACTGCCATCGCCGCGAAAGTCCGCGACGCACTCGTCGCCGCCGGTTCGACCTTCCGTCCCGACAAGAAGGACGCCTACCGCCGCGCCATCCGCGAAGAAACCGACCCCAAGGCCCGCTGGGTCCTGGAAACCATCCTCGAGAACGCCGAAGTTGCCGAAAAGAACCGCAGCCCCCTCTGCGACGACAGCGGCATCCCGCACCTGCTGCTGGAAATCGGCGACGACGCCCCCGTCACCGGCCACCTGCTCGACGCCATCCGCGACGGCGTCGCCGACGGCCTACGCGCCCTGCCCGGCCGCCCCATGGGCATCATGGGCGGCGACCGCGAACGCATCGACCAGTCCGGCGGCTTGAACCCCGACAGCGCCGGCGTCGAACCCGCCCCCATCCTGGTCCGCCGCCGTCCGGGCCCCGGCCTGCGCCTCCACGTCCTGATGTTCGGCGGCGGCCCCGCCATCCGGGCCAAGACCTACCGCGTCTTCCACAAGCACAGCGTCCAGACCGTCCTCGACGAAATCGTCGCCTGGGCCACCGACTCCGTCCGCCAGCTCGGCTGCTCCCCCTGCACCCTGGCCGTCGGCATCGGCCGCTCCCACTTCGAAGCCGCCTCCCTGATGCTCCAGGCCCAGGCCGACGGCAACTACGCCGTCCAGTCCGCCATGGAATCCGAAATCACCCGCCGCGTGAACGAGTCCAACATCGGCCCCCTCGGCCTCCACGGCAAAACCAGCGTCCTGGCCACCTTCCTGAAAGTCGGCCCCCAGCGCGCCAGCGGCGTCCGCATCGTCTGCCTCCGCCCCACCTGCTGCTTCGAACCGCGCATCGCGACCGTCAGCCTTATCTCAGACTCTCCAAAGTAATGTGGAGTTCACCTGTGCCCCGTGGTCGGAGCGTTGTCGTAACCACACACGCCCTCACCCCGTGCTACAAGTTCGACTTGGGCTGTTTTCTTGGGGGGCATTCATTTCATTGTTTTGTTTTCTCTGTGCCTCTGCTATGATGAAAAGATATGAAGAAAGCTCTTCACATCCGTTCCTCGGGCATCCCGAAAGCCGCCCACACCCATCTTCGCAAGCACGGGTTGCGCCTTTCACTTGGACAACTGGCACAATGCATGCTGGACATGCTGGTGTTGTCCGGCGTCTATGTATTGGCCTATAATATCCGGTTCGAGTTCGTCCTCTCCGACCCTATCGTTCGGAGCATGCTTCTCCAATTGCCGTTTGTCGTTCTGTGGCAATGGATTTTGCTGGTGTTGCTCCGCGCCTACCGCCGGATGTGGCGGTTCACCAGTCTGATCGATCTGCCCCCCTTTGTCCTCGCTTTCACCGTCAGCGGGGCCGGTCTGGCCCTGTTCCGCGCACTGGCACCGAGCCTCTCCCGGCTGTTTCCCGTGACGGTCATTCCCTATTCCGTCATCATCTTGACCACGGTCTTGGGCTTGGGCGGGATCTTGACCATGCGCGTGCTGCGCCGACTCTCTTTTGAATGGCAGGCCCGCCAGCGCTTGGTGCGCCACTCCCCGACCCATACCGTCTCCCGTGTGGTCCTTCTGGGGGCTGGTGCCGCCGGCGTCATGGTGGCACGAGAGCTGAAGAACCGGGCAGACTCCGACCAGAAGGTCATCGGCTTCCTGGACGACGATCCGGCCAAGCAGGGCACGCTCATCGCCGGCATTCCCGTCATGGGCCCCATCCGTGTCATCCATGAACTGGTCGCTCGTCACGCCGTGGACGAGGCCATCATCACCCTCGCGAACGCCCCCCGCCACAGGATTGCCCGCGTCATCCGCCACTGCCGCCGCGCCGGTATCCCCTCCCGCATCATCCCGGCCCTCTACGAAATCGTCAACGGCCACGTTGCCGTCGGTGCTATCCGCGAAGTGGACATCGTGGACCTGCTGGGCCGCGATGTCGTGACCCTCGAAGCCGAATCCATCCGTTCCTTCGTGCGCGGTCGCCGTGTTCTCGTGACGGGAGCAGGCGGCTCCATCGGCTCCGAACTCGTCCGCCAGGTCGCCCGCTTCGGTCCGGCTCGGCTGTGCATGCTCGACCAGAGCGAGTGGGCCCTCTACGAAATCAACCGCGAAATGGTCGCCCAGGCCACCGGCGTCCCCCTCCGCCCCGTCATCGCCGACATCACGAACGCCGAGCGCATGGAAGCCGTTTTCTCCCAGGAGCGCCCCGAAGTCGTCATCCACGCCGCCGCCTACAAGCACGTCCCCATGATGGAAGCGAACGTCCGCGAGGCCGTCGTCAACAACATCGGTGGTACCCTGATGACGGCCCGCCTAGCCGGAAAGTACGGGGCGAACGTCTTCGTGATGGTCTCCACCGACAAGGCGGTCAACCCCACCTCCGTGATGGGCACTACCAAGCGCGTCGCCGAACTCGTCGTCCAGCAACAGGCCGCCGACTTTCCGTCTACCCGCTACGTCTCCGTCCGTTTCGGCAACGTTCTCGGCTCCTCCGGGTCTGTCATCCCTCTCTTCCGCGAGCAAATCAAGCGCGGTGGCCCTGTCACCGTCACACATCCCGACATGCGCCGCTACTTCATGACCATTCCCGAAGCCTCCTCTCTCGTCCTCCAGTCCGCCGCGCTCGGCAAGGGCGGCGAAATCTTCGTCCTCGACATGGGAACCCCTGTCAAGATCGACCAGCTCGCTCGCGAAATGATCCGCCTTTCCGGCCTCCAACCCGACATCGACATCCCCATCCGCTACACCGGCCTCCGTCCCGGCGAAAAAATGTTCGAGGAACTTAGCACCCGCGAAGAGAACGTCGACAAGACCAAACACCCCAAGATTTTTGTTGGCAAGATCGCCAAGGCGGATTCCAAAGCCCTCCAACACGGCCTCAAAGCCCTCCGCGCTGCCGTCGAAGCCGACGACGAAGCCGCCATGCGAGCCGCCCTCTCCGCCCTCGTCCCCGAAGCCACTCTCTCTTCCTTTGCCCCTGGCCGGTAAATGGGATGAAATACGGGATGTTCCTGAAAGGCAAGACCATGAAACTGCATGAAAAACTTCTTGATAAAAGCGAATCGTTGGCCCTCGTCGGCCTTGGATATGTCGGAATGCCCATCGCCCTCGCGTTCGCGAAAAAGGGTCTCCGCGTCATCGGCTTCGACTTGAACAAGACCAAGATCGATTTGTACAAATCCGGCCGGGATCCGACGATGGAGGTCGGAGACGAGGCCATTCGGAAAACGACGGTCAAGTTCTCCTCAGACGAGACGGATCTCCGCCACGCCAAGTTCATCATCGTGGCCGTGCCCACGCCCGTCAACATGGACCACACGCCGGATCTTTCCCCGGTCATCGGCGCCTCCGAGATCGTCGGACGGAACCTGACCCCGGGCTCCATCGTGGTTTTCGAATCCACGGTATATCCCGGTTGCACCGAGGATGTCTGCATCCCCATCCTCGAAAAGCAGAGCGGCCTCCGCTGCGGCAAAGATTTCAAGGTCGGCTACAGCCCCGAACGCATCAACCCCGGCGACAAGGTCCACCGGCTGGAAAACATCCGCAAGATCGTTTCGGGAATCGACGAGGAAAGCCTCCGGGAAATCAAGGCCGTTTACGATTTGGTCATCGAAGTCGGTACCCATCCCGTTTCCAACCTGCGGACCGCCGAGGCCGTCAAGGTCGTCGAAAACAGCCAGCGCGACATCAACATCGCCTTCATGAACGAACTGGCGATGGTCTTCGACCGCATGGACATCGACACCAACGAAGTCGTCGACGGCATGAACACCAAGTGGAACGCCCTCGGCTTCCGCCCCGGCCTCGTCGGCGGCCACTGCATCGGCGTGGACCCCTACTACTTCACCCACGAAGCCGAAAAACTCGGCTACCACAGCCAAATCATCCTCAACGGCCGCATCGTGAACGACAGTATGGGCACGTTCATCGCTGATGCCGCCATCCGCAAGATGATTGAGGCCGGACAGGCCCCTAAGTTCAGCAAGGTGGTGGTTCTGGGGCTGACGTTCAAGGAAAACTGCCCGGACGTCCGCAACAGCAAGGTCGCCGACATCCTGACCCATCTGGCTAAATTCGGCATCGCCCCGATCGTGGTTGACCCTTGGGCGGACCCGGCGGTCGCGGAAAAGGAATACGGCGTCAAGCTCGCGGATTTCGCCAGCGCGCAGAATGCCGATTGCGTCATCGTGGCGGTCGCCCATAAGGAATTCAGGGAATTGGGGCTTCCCGGCGTCCTGAAGATGCTCGGTGGAACGAAAGGAAAAGTGTTGATCGACGTCAAGGGCCTCTATGGCGTGGACGAACTGAAGACATTGGACCTCCTGTGGTGGAGACTATAATGGCTCGGCAACGCAGCATGCACGCTGCACCCTCATTTCCCCCGAACCAGGTCGGCGGTTTTCATCCGTTTCCTTCTCCGGGACGCTTGGACCAATTTTCAACCAAGGAAGGGTTTTCGCCATGAATGATATTCTCCAAGACTCCCGTTTCGCCGGCCTTTCGCCGCTCCCGACCAAGCTCTGGCTCTCCTCGCCCACCATGCACGGCGAAGAACAGAAGTGGGTGGATGAAGCCATCCGCACGAACTGGGTGACCACCCTCGGCGCAAACATTAACGAAGTCGAGCGCGCAACCGCGGAGATGATCGGTCGCAAGTACGCGGTCGGGCTCTCGGCGGGCACGGCGGCCCTGCATCTGGCGGTCAAGCTGTGCGGAGAGAAGCTGTATGGCCAGCCCCACGCTGGCCATGGCACCCTCGAAGGCCGCCGCGCCTTCGCTTCCGACCTCACCTTCGACGCCACCGTCAACCCCATCGCCTACGAAGGCGGCGAGGCTGTCTTCATCGACACCGACCCCGGCACCTGGAACATGGATCCGGTCGCCCTCGAAAAGGCCTTCGCCCTCTACCCCGACGTCCGCCTCGTCGTCCTTGCCCACCTCTACGGCACACCCGCCCGCATCGACGAAATCCGCGCCATCTGCGACCGCCACGGCGCGCTCATCGTCGAAGATGCCGCCGAGTCGTTCCTGGCCTCCCACAAGGGCGGCCAGACAGGCTGTTTCGGCGATGTGTCCATCCTCTCTTTCAACGGCAACAAGCTCATCACCGGCAGTACTGGCGGAATGCTTCTGACTGATGACGTCGAATGGGCCGACAAGACCCGCAAGTGGTCCACCCAATCCCGCGAAGCGGCTCCCTGGTACCAGCACGAAGAACTCGGCTACAACTACCGCATGAGCAACATCATAGCCGGCGTCATCCGCGGCCAGCTCCCCCACGCCGCCTCCCACCGCGACCAGAAGAAGGCCATCTACTTCCGCTACAAGGAAGGCTTCGCCGGCCTCCCCGTCTCCATGAATCCCTTCCTGCCCGGCGACGAACCCAACTTCTGGCTCTCCTGCCTCCTGGTCGACGCCGACGCCATGGCCCCGCAGGTCCGCAGCGAGCGCGACGCCACCTACACCTCCGTCCCCGGCAAGTCCTCCCCGACTGAAATCCTCGCCGCGCTTGCCGCCTTCAACGCCGAGGGCCGCCCCCTCTGGAAGCCGATGCACCTGCAACCCATCTACCGCACGAATCTGTTCGTCACCGCCAGAAGTGCCGCCGATGTCGGCGCCGATCTCTTCGCCCGCGGCCTCTGCCTCCCCTCCGACAACAAGATGACGCCTGAACAGCAATCCCTCGTCATCGAGATCATTCGCCGTTGCTTCCAGTGACTTTCACTCCTGCAAAATCCCACACCTTCTCCAGGCCAGATGGCGACAATCCAGCCCTTGCCGGAACGCATCCATTGGGACACAGATTCCCTATGCGATACAAGAACGTCCGCAGCTCTCTTGCTTGCGTCGGCTCTGACCTCTCCGGCTATTGGAAAGGCCCCGTCCCATGACCTCCTCTTCCGATTCTATCCTCGTCCTCGGTGCCGGGTCCCACGCACTTGCTGTCGCCGAGCTGGCCGCAACCTGCGGATATTCCTCCGCCGATTTCCTGGACGACCTCTCGCCCGCCGCCATCGCCCCTCTCTCCGACCTTGAACGCCTCGTTCCCGCCTATTCAGCCGTAGCCATCGCCATGGGCAATCTGCCTCTCCGCAAGACCCTCTTCGCGCGGCTTTCCGCCGTCAATGCCCGTTGTCCGTCCCTCGTCCATCCCACCGCCTACGTCTCTTCCTCTGCCCGCGTCGCGGATGCCGCGCTTGTCTTCCCCCATGCCTTGATTCATTCCAATGCCTCCGTCGGCATGTCCGCAATCGTTTCCGCCGGCGCCATCCTCGACCACGACGCCACTCTCGGCGACTTCTCCCATCTCGACGCCGGCGCCGTTGTCGCCGCCCGTGCCTCCGTCCCGCCCTTGACCAAAGTTCCCGCCGGGACCTGCGTCCGTCCCGACTCCCCCATCTACGATGATGGAGGGACAAAATGACCGTTTTGCTTGCCATTGCCGCCACGCTTGCCGGGCTGTTCGTGCTTCTCGCCATTCTGGCTGCCATTCTCCGTCCTGGCTCCATTTACGCCAATTCCCCTTCCGACCGCAATCCCGTCGAGGGCAAGTCCGTCGTGTTCGTGGCATCGGACGACGACCCTCCGAACGCCGATGGGGCCCGCGGCCATCTCGAAGCGACCGGTCCGGCCATCCTCCATGAAACGATATACTCCCGCTTCGTCAAGCGCGCCCTCGACCTCCTTCTCTCTTTCTTCGGCCTTGTCTTCCTCTCCCCCGTTTTTCTCCTCATCTCCCTATTGATCGTCGCCGAAGACCCCGGCCCCGTCCTCTTCTCCCAGAAACGTGTGGGCAAAAACAAACGCTTTTTCCGTGTCCACAAATTCCGTTCCATGAAGATGGACACTCCCCACGACATCCCCACCCACATGCTTGATAATCCTGACCAGTACATCACCCGCATCGGCCGCTTCATCCGAGCCCATTCCCTCGACGAACTCCCGCAAATCTGGGACATTTTCATCGGCAACATGTCTGTCATCGGCCCCCGCCCCGCCCTCTGGAACCAGGACCTCCTCACCGCCGAGCGCGACAAGTACGGTGCCAACGCACCCAAGCCCGGTCTCACCGGCTGGGCCCAGATCAACGGTCGCGACGAACTCGAAATCCCCGACAAGGCCCGCTTCGACGGCGACTACACCGCCCACCTTGCCCGTGGCGGTTTTCATGCCTTTTTCTTCGACTGCCGCTGCTTCCTCGGCACCGTCTTCTCCGTCGCCCGCGGCGAGGGTGTCGTCGAAGGCGGCACGGGGACGCTCCGCAAAAAGGAGCCCCGTTCGTGAAACGTCTTTTGATTACCGGCACCGGTTCCTTTGTCGGCACCGCCGTCCAGGCCCATCTCGCCAAATGGCCCGACCGCTATGCCGTTGTCCTCGTCGACATGCAGTCCTCCGGATGGCGACAACATGACTTCTCCCCGTACGACACCGTGTTCCATGTAGCCGGCCTCGCCCACGCGGATGTCGGCCATGTCTCGGAAGATCGCAAGGCCCTCTACTACAAGGTCAATTCCGAGCTCCCGGCCGAAACCGCCGCTAAGGCCAAAGCCGAGGGCGTCAGGCAATTCATCTTCATGTCCTCGGCCATCGTCTATGGCGACTCAGCTCCCATCGGCGTTTCCAAAACCATCACCCGCGACACCCCGCCCTCCCCGGCCAACTTCTACGGCGACAGCAAACTCCAGGCCGAGCTCAAACTCCGCCCCCTCTCCTCCGACTCCTTCAAGGTCGCCATCCTCCGTTGCCCCATGATTTACGGCAAAGGTTCCAAGGGCAACTTCCCCATCCTCGAAAAGATGGCCAGGAAACTCCCCTTCTTCCCAAAGGTCGCCAACGCCCGCTCCATGCTCTACGTCGGCAACCTCGCCGAATTCGTCCGTCTCCTTGTCGACGACGAAGCCTCCGGCACCTTTTGGCCCTGCAACGCCGAACTCGCCAACACTTCCGAACTCGTCCGCCTCATCGCCCGCGCTCGCGGCAAAAACCTCCTTCTCGTCCCTGGATTCTCCCCCCTCCTCAAGCTCCTCGCCCGCTTCTCCCCCTACGTGGACAAGGCCTTCGGTAACTTTGCCTACGCCTCCGGCCTCGGCGACTATCCCCGGACTTACCGCCTCTTTTCTCTTGGGCAAAGCATCATGGAGACCGAAAGGCCGCAGTCGAATGCCTGAAACGATTTCATACCGCTCAATCCGGGGCATGCCATCATCGGAGTTCCCGCATGGCTAAAATCGCCGTTTTGATGTCCGCCTACAATGGTGCGCGTTTTATCAGATGCCAGATTGACAGCATCTTGAACCAAACTGTCGCTGATGATTTGCACATCTTCATCCGCGACGACGGCTCCACGGACGGCACACTCGACGAAATTGCCGCCACCGGCGAAGTCGGGCGCAAAATCACCCTGATTCCCGGGAAAAACATGGGGGCCAAATGCAGTTTTCTGGAATTGTTGCGGTACGCGAAGCATCTTCCGGCCGAATTCGAATACTTTTCCCTGGCAGACCAAGACGACCAATGGGATGCGGACAAACTTGAAATCGCACTGGCCCGGCTTGTGCACGACCAAGGCGATGTCCCCCTCCTTTACGCCTCCGACTACCGGCCGGTGGATGCCGACCTCTCCCCGGCCCCCGCCCGCCACCGGACGAACCGAAAGCCCATCGGCATCTACAATGCCATGATCCATTGCATCGTTCCGGGGCATACCTATGTATTCAATCGCGCCCTTTTGCAACTTGTTCCGGAACCGATTCGTGCGGAGGATGTCTATTTTCATGACACCCTTCTTCTCAACATGGCGCTGATTTGCGGCAAATTGATTTACGACCCCATTCCCCATGCCAACTACCGCCAGCATGGCCTCAACCAAATGGGGGTTGAGAAGAGCTTCTTCCGCTGGCTTGCCATCCGTCTCAAACGGGTCCAAGGCGGGGACACCAGGACTTACGCCAGGCAAATCCGCTATCTTTACAACCAGTTTTCCGACAGGATGGAACCTGGTTTGAAAGATGAAATCGAACGTTTCATGTCCTCTCAAAGCCACGTTTTTTCCCGTTTTCGCTATGTTCTTGGTTGCCGTTTCCACCGGCATGGCTTTTTCGAGACCTTGGGGTTCAAAATCCTCTTCGTTTTGGGTGCATTCGACAGCACCCCTTTGCCCGCCGATGGGCATTTTGGTATTCTACCAAACCGGAGCACGCAATGAAGGGTGTTTTCATATTCGAGAAACGGATTTTCAAAAATCCTGCCGGCATCTATTTCGACCCCGTGTTCACGGATCGGGTGCTTTCCCGCTATACGTCCGTGGTGGATGAACTCTATATCATCGCCCGGGTAGATCGCTTGGATCTGCCTGACGTAGAAATCGAAAAGAAATATTCACGCATCACTCTCCCCAACGTTCATGTCGTTGAAATCGACAACGTCCTCTCTCCCTGCGGGCTCCTGAAAGTCCCCGCCATGCGCCGGCGCATCCTCGATTGCCTGTCGGATGCCGACGTGGTTTTTGTCAGGACCCCGACAATTTGGCAACAAATGGTCACCTCTTGGGCCAAAAAACACGGGAAGCGGTGCATCCTTGAAGTCGGGGCGGACGCTTGGGCCACTTATTGGCACGAGGGGTGGAAAGGCCGCCCGATGGCCATTTTCATGGAGCTGTCCACAAAACAAGTCGCTCGGTCCGCCACCCACGTTCTCTATGTCACGGAACGATGGCTGCAAGAAAAATATCCGACATCCGGGGATTCGATTGCTTGTTCCGACGTGGACATCGACTTGCAACCCGACTCCGTGCTCGAGGAACGCCTGCAAAAAATCCGCACGATGTCCGGACCTCTCCACTTGGGGACCCTCGCCAGCGTCTCTGCCCGGTCCAAAGGCCAGGACACCATCATCAAAGCCATTGCGTTTCTGAAAGCCAAAGGGCGCGGCAACTTCGTTTACCACCTTGCCGGTCCCGGAGACCCGACGCGCCTGATCCATCTTGCCGCCCGGTTGGGGGTCGCGGACAATGTCCGTTTCGACGGCCTTGTCCACCACTCCCAAATCGGCGACTGGTTCCGCTTGATTGACCTCTATGTCCTACCCAGCCGCCAGGAAGGCCTCCCCCGGGCACTCATTGAAGCGATGTCCTTCGCTCTTCCGGCATTCGGCGCCCGTACGGGAGGCATCCCGGAACTCCTCCCCTCTTCCTGCATTTTCAGGCACGACTCCTCTCCTGTTTCCTCCATCTGTTCCATTCTGGAATCCTTTTCGCCGGACGTCCTCTGCCGTCTTTCCCGTGCCAACTTCGTCCGTGCCGCCGACTTTGATGCCGGAATCTTGGACTCTCGCCGTCATGACTTCTTCCTGTCTGCAATCAGGGGGGCTGCGACATGAATGCGGCAATTCCTGGGCAAGCGAGGTCGAACTCAAGCCTTTCGACTTGGTTGTTGTGCGTGTTTGCGGTTTCCCTTTTGACGCCACGCATTGCTTTTTGGGAAAAATCGGTTTTACTTGCCTGCGCCTTGCTGTTCTGGTTGTCCACCGGAAAGGCATTCTGGAACGCCCTGTTGCGGCACCGCCTGGTCTTGTTGCCCGCTTTGTGTGTGGCCGTGGGTTTCGTCTACCGCATCATTGGGTGGTCCTCGGCACTCTGGGGCAATTACGCCCTGTTGCTGATTATGTTTGTCGCTTATTGGGCAGGTTATTATGCATGGAATTTCATGGAGGCGGCACAACGGCGCAAGGTTCTTGTTGTCGTTTTCCTGACATTTGCCGTAAATCTACTCGATCAATTCCGCCTGAGCTTGTTGAATCCGGAGATGCAAGTCTATTTGGCGAGATATGGCGCCTATGGAAAAGTGAACTTCGGCTTGACGGATTTCATCTGCTGCATCATGGTCTTTTCATTGTTTCTGGTAGCGGATTTCGTGAACGGCCGTCCCGACAACCCCGGATGGAAAAGGGGCTTGTATGCCTCGCTTGTCGCATTGACGGTCGTGTATTTCTTTTCTTGCGCCCAATCGGCCACCATCACGCTGTGTTTCCTGTTCGCCACCGTTCTCTTTTTGATTGCCGGCAATGCCCAACCCGGCGACAAGGGGCTGTTTCTCCGCCTTCTCGCTGCGGCTTTCGTGTTTTCCATTCTGGCCGCAATAGCTCCGATGGCTTTGTCTTGGGGAGTTGATTTTCTGGAACCCATCGCCGGAGACAAGATTCTGACCAGATTGCAGACAATCCAACATTTGACGGAAAACAATCTGGACACCAGCGACTTGACCATATTGACACGGCGAGACCTCCTTTCCCTCGACATCGACAGCTGGCTGTCATCCCCAATGTCGTTTTTGGTGGGCAAAGGATACCATAACACGGGATCCCTCAATGTCATGGAGCTGGCCAAAGAGTCGGGTGCAGGCAACCACAGCGGGTATGTGGACATTCTCCCTCGGTATGGCGTGCTGGGGTTTGCAGCAATCGTTGCCATGACCGTGTTTCTCTGGAAATATTTCTTGGCTGGTTGCGACAAGCGATGTTCCGTCAAACTGAAAATCTTTCTTTTGACGCTGGTCTTTTACAATGTGGCAAACAAAATCTTCCACGCAAACGTGGTTTTTTCCATCATGTTCCTGCTCCCGTTCTTGCGCCAAAAGCCCTATGGCCGGAATTCCTCTTTCGACAAAGCCCCGCAATGGTCCCCCCTCTCCCCGCAGGAGCAGGAAGAGGGAGGGCAGGTCTTGCCCTCGTCGACAATCCCGGAGGAAGACAGATGACAACTCATCTTCAAGCTGGTTTTTCAGCGCCCCTAGGGAATCGCGGGGGAGCCGTCGCCCCGTTGCGCGTCCTCCATGCCCTCGAAAGCTTGCGTACCGGAGGCGTTGGCATGTTGCTTTGCAACTACTACATGGGCATGGACCACTCGAAAATCGCATTCGATTTCGTGGTCAACTTCCCCGAAGCGGACTTGGCCGACCACCCGCTGGCAAAGGAAGGCTCCAGAATGTTCTACGTGCCGAAACTCAAGCATGTATTCCGGGCCTTTTTCCAAACCCGTCGCGTGATCCGCCGGGGACATTACCGCATCGTCCATGTCCACCAGACCCGCCACTCGTTCGTCCAATTGTTGGCCGCGTGGACCTGCGGCGTCAAAGTCCGCATCGCCCACAGCCACGATTTTCTCATTCCCTGTGGAATTCACCGCTACACCTATGCCATCTATGCGTGGCTCACTTCCCGGTTGGCCACCCACTGGTTTGCCTGCGGCGAAATGGCGGGACGCTATGTCTTCGGCAAGGGGATTCATTCTCCCCGCTTCCGCCTTGTGCGAAATGCCGTTTTCGTCGATCGTTTCCGGTTCGACCCGGACAAGCGCGCGGCCATCCGTGCCCGGTATCATCTGGACGATTGTTTCGTCCTCATGCACGTGGGCAGGATGATGCCGCAAAAAAACCACAAGCGGCTGGTTTCGATTTTCGATGCAGTGCAAAAGCGGAATCCGGCCGCACGGTTGCTTTTGCTCGGCGACGGAGAGCTGGCTCCTGACATCCGAAAGCAGGTGGAAGAGCTTGGGTTGACCGAAAAAGTCTTGTTCGTCGGCCAGACTCCGGCCGTAGAGGATTTTCTCCAGGCGGCTGACGTGTTCGTCTTGCCCTCCTTCCACGAGGGCTTCCCGATCGTGCTGGTCGAAGCGCAAGCGTCGGGATTGCCGTGCGTCATGTCAACAAATGTCACTCCGGAAGCGAATCTCGTGGGCTTGGTGAAATCGCTCTCCCTGTCCGAATCCGATGAAACATGGGCACAGGCCATTTGCTCGGCCAACAATCCCGACCGCGAGTCCTTTGCCGAAAAAATCCGTCTCGCGGGCTACGACATGGCCTGCGAAACAAAGAAACTGGAAGAATGGTATTTGCAACAACAGCCTTAAACCATGAAATCGACAGCCTGGACCAACGACAAAGAATATCTCCGCAACGGCGAGGAACTGCACATGCTTCTTGCCAAATTGCTTGATGCCTCCCTCCTTGCCCTGATTTGGGGAAGAGCAGCTGTCCACGGGTGCGATTTTGGTTCCACGAACAACCAGGAGATTTGAGCAATGTTCATCGGCGTGTGCGGTTACGGCTCGACGGGGTCGAGCACGGTTTCGGATTACCTGAAGGAATTTGGCGACATCTGCGTCCTGGACAAATTGGAATTCATGCTGGCCTTTCAACCCGATGGATTGGTCGACTTGGAATTCCACGTCATGCATCCCCACGCCCGGATCACGGACAGCATCTTTGCAATGGACCGCTTCAGGACCATGATGAAACGCAACAAGTATCTGTCCATCAACACGGGCATCCCGCGCCGCGAACTCCGCAAAATGGCCGATGCTTTTCTTGATTGCATCACCCAGGTCTCTTGGCTTGGCCGCCCTTGGACCGCCTGCGATTTCTGGACCAAGAACCTGGGGGACAGGATCTTGTACTTGCGGATTCGTCCTTTCCTGGAAAAACGGTTCCGGTTTTCCTGGAAGGGGTGGCCCCTCACACGTCTCCCGCTCTCGCTCGCTCCCGAGAATTTTTACGGAGCGGCACGAGCTCTTGTCGAGGAATTGCTTGGGAAAATGGGCGCTGATTTCGGAAAAAACATTGTCATGGATCAACCCTTCGACGCGGTCAACCCGGTGCCGTGCTTCCCGTTCTTCCCCGATCCGGTGGCCATCATCGTCGACCGCGATCCGCGGGACATTTACGTTTTCGCGAAAACCAAGTTGCGGGAGATGAGCGACAACCGTTTCATGCCCATCGACGATCCCCACGATTTCGTGAGGTATTACCGCCTTCTTCGCTACAACCGGCCTTCCCTGCTCCAGGACCGCCGCGTCCTCCATCTCCGTTTCGAGGACATGGTCTATGACTACGACGTGGCAACCCGGAAAGTCCGCGAGTTCCTGCATCTCGGCGACAACCCCCGCCCCAAGAGCATATTCGACCCCGCCCTTTCCATCGCCAACACGCAGGTCTTCAAACGGTTCCCGCAATTCGCCTCCGAGGTCGCCGTGATCGAGCGGGAACTGCCGGAATTCCTCTTCGATTTCTCCCGGTTCCCGGAACCGGATTTTTCGGGCAAGATGTTCTTCGGAAAGTCTCCCAAAAACAAATAAACGCGAGATGGCCGACACCCTCAAAGAAAAAACCATTTCCGGCTTCTTCTACAAAATGATGGAGCGGGCGGGCGTCCTGGGTTGCCATTTTCTCGTTTCCATTGTCCTGGCGAGGTTGCTGTTGCCCAGGGAATTTGGGATCGTCGCCCTGGTCGTGGTCGCGGTTTCCATTCTGGATGTTTTTGTCACCTACGGCTTCGGCAATTCCCTCATCGCCGACAAACACTCCGACGCGCTGGACTTTTCGACTTGTTTTTACTTTGGACTGGCCCTTTCGCTCGCCGTGTATGTCGGGGTTTACTTCGCCGCGCCATTTGCCGGAACTTATTTCAAAGACCCCCTCATCACTCCCGTCCTGCGGGTGATGGCGCTCCGCATTCCCATCGCGGCCGTCAATTCCGTGCAGCAGGCGTTTGTCTCCAAGCACATGATGTTCAGGGAGTTCTTCATTTCCACGGCAATCGGGACGGTGATTTCCGGAATTGCCGCCATCGTGATGGCTTGCCGCGGGTTCGGGGTCTGGGCGTTGGTGACCCAATATCTCGGGAATATCGTGTGCGACACCGTCTGCTTGTGGATAATCGTGGGATGGCGTCCGCAATGGGCCTTTTCCTGGAAACGTCTCCGCAAGATCTACGATTACGGTTGGAAAATTCTGGTGGTCGGCCTGATCGATGTCATATACGCCCGGCTGCGGCGCCTGGTTATCGCCAGAAGGTTCACCAGCGAGGACTTGGCCTATTACAACAACGGCAACCTGTTCCCCGACGCATCCATGAGCCTCCTGGAGCCCACCATCAATGCCGTGTTCTTTCCCGCATTGGCGCAATGCAACGATGACCAGGCCGCCATGAGGGGGATGACGCGCCGCATGATCGGTTTCAGCACGTATCTGGTCCTCCCCATCATGATTGGCCTGATGGCCATCGCCAGGCCGTTGGTGCTTTTCATCCTGACGGAAAAATGGCTGCCGTCCGTCGTTTTCCTGCAAATCGGGTGTTTGGCCTACATGCTCCGGCCGCTCCAGTTCATCAACACGTGCGTCATCAAGGCCAGCGGCAGAAGCGGCTTGCTCCTCAAGCTGGACATCCTGAAAAAAGGCGTCGGGCTTTTGATCTTGGCCGCGAGCGTCCGCTACGGGGTGGTCGGCGTGGCATTGAGCGCCGTTGTGTTCAGCGTGTTTTCCACGCTGGTCAACATTGCGCCCAACGCCCGGATCCTGGACTATGGATACGGCCTCCAGTTCTGGGACATCGCCCCCAGCGCCATCCTGGCGCTGGCAATGGGGGCGGGCATGTTCGCACTCTCCTTTTGCCCCTTCCCGCCATTCTTCCTGCTGTGCATCCAATGCGGATTCGGGCTGGCATTCTATCTCGGAGGTTCCGTCCTTTTCCGGAACGGCAACTATGCCTACGCCCTTTCCATCGCCCGCCGGTTCCTGCAAAGGAGGGCTGCATGAAAAACTCTTCTTTGCGTGACAATCCCCCATCGTCGAAAGGACCATCATGAAAAAATACAACATCGGGTATACAACCGGAGTATTCGACATGTTCCATGTCGGACACCTCAACATCCTGAAACGGGCAAAGGCCCAGTGCGAACACCTCATTGTGGGAGTCAGCACCGACGAACTGGTCAAAAGCTACAAACAAAAGACCCCCATCATCCCGTTCGAGGAGCGCTTTGCCATCGTGGGCGCTATCAAGTATGTCGACGAAGTCGTCCCCCAGACCTCCATGGACAAGTTCAAGGCGTGGGAACAGCTGAAGTTCAATGTCCTCTTCCACGGATCGGACTGGAAAGATTCCGAAATGTACAATGCCATCGTCAAACAGTTTGCGCCGATCGGGGTGGACGTCGTGTTCCTCCCGCACACCTCCGGCGTTTCTTCCACCTTGCTGGCGGGTGTCTTGCAAAAGCTCCACGGGGAGTGAAATACAGGAGGTGTTCCGATGAATGTCTTTCGCGCGATTCACAGCGTCGGCAAGTTGTTCGGGGTGTTTTTGGGTGATTTTTCCCAATGCGCCAGAGGGCAGACAAACCGGGATGCCATCGTCCAGACCGCGCACCGGCTCGAAAAGGGCTTGACCATCCGCGAGCCGCGCAGGCTCTGGGGATGGGACAAGGCGGAATGGCTTGCGAAGATGCTGGTCGGGGAAATGCGCCAGCCCGCGCCCGACCGCTTTGCGCTGGAGACAGGGGGAAGTGTCCTGAAGGCGTATCTGGAGGCCAAGGCACAGACAGGAGACCGGGAGGAACAGGCCAACGCCTTGGCTCTGCGGGACAAAAACCCGGAAATCCAGTCGTTGCTGGCGTCCACTTCCGCCCGAGGCGGGGCTTTCAAGCTCCGCAAAGAGGACGTGACCGTGCCGGATGGCTCCGAGTGGATCGAAAAGCTGTTCTACTCGCGCCACAGCGTCCGCGATTTCTCCGAGGTTCCTGTTCCCCGCGAAGTACTGGAACAAGCCGTTCATCTGGCCCTTTCCGCTCCAAGCGCGTGCAACCGGCAACCCTCGAAAGTCTACGTGCTGGAGGGTAAACGCCTGGAAGAACTGGGGGGTGACAATACGTATCACGCGGACAAACATTTGCTTGTCACTGGGGAAATCAATGCGTTCGGCCCGATGGAATATGGTGATTGGGTGGTCAGCTCGAGCATCTTCGCCACCTACATCGTGTTGGCACTCCATGCCTTGGGGGTGGAGTCGTGCATGATGAAGAAAGACCTGCATTTCGGCGACAAGTACAATGATCTCTTGAGGAAAGCATGCCAAATCCCGCGCAATGAGAAAATCGTGCTGCAAATCGCCGTGGGATATTGCAAGGACTCGTTTGCAGTGGCAGGTTCAAACCGGAAGAACGCCCGGGACGTTCTGGTCTTTCCATGACATCCTGAACGTCGGCGAACACGCCACCGGGGCGGTTTTTGAAATAGTGCAACCATTTCCTTGAAAAAGGCTTGCCTGGGAGGTGCGGCTTTCAGCCGCACCATTGAAGTCATCGGGCGAAAAACCTGTGCAACAGGCTGAGACCGACCTCCTGGCGGCCTGCCATTGGCATCCTGCCGCACGGCCCGCCTGGAGGTCGGACTCTACCGGAGCACATGCCAGACAGGAAATGGGAAGATTTTCGCCTGGCAACTTCATCGACTTGGGACGTAGCGCGACAGGATGTCGCACCTCCCAGACATTCGGCTATACCATTTCTGAAACCACTATAGTAGAACAACCGTTGCAACGTCACGGATGCAAGGTACAAGAAGAGTGCCAAGGCGCCCCCTCCGAGAGGAGGGGGGCGCGGACATGGATGGGATGTCCATGCCTGGCAAAAGACAAGCGCCAGGGGCCGCGACGGGGGAAGTACTGTGGTTTGGACGAATAGTCTAATGACATACAAATCGTTTATTCTTATCCCAGCAAGATTCTTCGTTTCATTTTCTTTTCCCAACCAACCAAGGGAAAAAACGCAATAGCCAAGCAGGAATAACAATCAGAAAATATGCCGCAACTGAAATCACAATGCATCTTAAGTCTTGCCATTTACTATATCCAGGAAGGGCTCTGGATAGAACGCTAATTACGACAGGTTGCAGGAAAAAATATTGTATGGTATTTTGACCAATCCACAATACCAGTCTATATATCATACTATTTCGAATTACATTACACTTCTCAATCGCCAAACATATCTGGACAAAAGCAGTAGAACCCATAAATGCCTGCAAATAGAATATGATCGGAATATCAAGTTTATCAAGATGCAAATCTATCTCTAATGGAAACAGGCACACTAGTACTATATAAGCAACCATTGCAAAGCCTAATATTGTATAAGAATATTTTAGCTTATAGTAGTTTTTCGTAACAAATCCATAGACAAAGAACAATTCCGACATCATCGCTGTTTCAATATGCCATGGAAGAGAGACACCCGAACAGGACAATATACCTCCCAAAACTGCGAGTATTCCGCCACATGTTATGAAGAATGCTTGCTTGTAATTCGTGGAAATAATTGCAGATCGCTTACTGTCTATCCAGATTCCCATGGCATAGACACCATAAAACAGAATCTCTACGGTAAAAAGACATGAAAGAAACCATAGCGTATCATTCCTTCCTTTGATCTGGAGAAGCATTCCCAACAATCTATCAACAAGTCTGTCATGATCCATCAAGACTGATTTGATAATCCCAATGCCCCCCAATAAAAAAAGGGGAATGACCAGTGATCGAGTCCTGCTAATCAGAAATGCGTTAAAATTCTTCTTGGGTTTCCAAAAATATCCTGAGACAAAAAAGAAGATAGATAAGAAAAATGGATTGATAATATACTCAATAATTTGCGAACAATCAGTATGCGCAAGAATCACAAGCAACATACCAAGGCTTTTTACTATGTCGGCCCATTCTTCTCTTCTGCCATCTGATTCATTAATTTTTATCATTTGTGTGATTTTCTCCCGAAAACGTATTTTCTATCATATTCTGTTGCTTTAGCAACTTAACAATAAAGATATCTATCAAGCGTGCTCCACTTTAGAGCAAATTTGAGGGGTAAGCAATTCTGCAACCGTTCCGGGCCGCGCTCCGCCGTGGTCGCGCGAACAATGTATGCCAGTCAAGCCCGGTAGGGCCCATGGACACGGCCCAGACAGAGCCGGGCCAATCTTGCATAAGGCCGCGACGAAACGCGGCCCGAAGAGGCTTCAACGCAAACCTCGATTCCCTCCCGCCTTCAATCTCCTGCGACCGCAGGTGGAAAAAGCAAGAGGCGCGTTTGCACGCGCCTCTTGCTTTCGGGCGGACGAGCGCCGCCCGTGTATCAGTGCCGGGCAGGATTATTCGGCACCGAGTTCGAGGATTCCGAAGAATCCGGTGGCGGCATCGGCGGGAACCTCCACCTTCACGGGCGTCGAGCCATCGGCTTCGGCGGTCCAGCGCTTCAGAACCGTCCACTCGCCAGTCAGGTCATCCGTCCAGAGGACCTCGTAGTCGAGCGTGGCAATGGTCGTGACCCAAAGGGTGCACTCGACCGTGGCGTTGTCGGCACTACGGGCGGCGGGAGCAGCGGCGCGCGAAGCAAACGAGAACCCGGTGATCGCCACGGGGGCCGTTCTTTCCTTCCAGTGGGCATACAACTTGCGCGTGAGGGCATCGGTCACGACATCGCCGTTCTTGACGCGGGGGGTGCCTTCTTCGTCGTCAGCGTACCAGCCCAGGAACACATGGCCGTCCAGGGTGGGCGACGACGGCAGGCCCCAATAGACGTCGCCGACAGGACGCGTCACGGACGGCTTGTCGCAAGTTCCGCCGTTCGCCTCGAGAGTCACCACCTGCAGAGCCGACCAGTGGGCATACAACTTGCGCGTGAGGGCGTCGGTCACGACATCGCCGTTCTTGACGCGGGCACCGTCTTCGTCGTCAGCGTACCAGCCCATGAACATGTAGCCGTCACGGGTGGGCGACGAGGGGAGGCCCCAATAGACGTCGCCGACAGGACGCGTCACGGACGGCTTGTCGCAAGTTCCGCCGTTCGCGTAGAGAGTCACCACCTGGGCAATCGCCCAGTGGGCGTAGAGCTGGATTGCCTCTCCGCCGTTGTCAGGCACGACCGAGATGGTATTCTGGTAGCGGGTACCAGCACCGTCCGTCGGGTCGGTCCACCAGCCGTTGAACCAGTGGTTCGCCCAAACGGCCTGCACGGCACCGTCGTAGATGCTGCCAATGGGCATCGCCAGCTCCAGGACTTCGCACGAGGCTTCGCCGGTTCCTCCATCGTTGACGTCGTAGCGGAAGGTCTGCATCGGGACGTCCGCGAACCAAATCTGGATTTCGTCGATGTTGAAACGCTCGTTGCTCGAACCGGAATTGGTCGTCACGAAGCGGATGAACTTCATGCCTTCGGGAACGTCCTCGTTGACATACGTCTGCAGGCTCGTCGTCGGAGTTGCGGGCTGGGTGGCCAAATCGCTCCAAGTATTGCCATCGGCCGAAACCTGCACCGTGAACGATTCGAAGGAGTCGGTGCCGTATTTGGCGTATTGGAAGGCGACCTTGGAAATGTCCTGTGCAAAGGCCGCGGCATTGGCGACAACGGCATCTTTGGCAGAGGTCGGTGCCATACGCATCGCGTAGCCGCCGACTTTGCGATCGTTGGGGCCATTGCCACGAAGGGTGCGGGAGGTGTTGAACGTCACCGAAGGAATGTCTTCCGCCGTGGAACCAGTGTTGACGAACGCGGGCGTCGCATCATCGTAGCTACCCCAGGATTCGGACGTTTCGAACTGGAAGTACAGGTCGGCCAGCTCCACGAATGTGGCAAACACATAGGCATCGCCCTTCGGCATGACAAACGACATGTCGGTGACGGGGATTTCATTCGCGTCCTCGTCCAGCACCGTGAGGGTGTCCAGTTTGTAGCCCTCGTCCGCCTGCACCGTCAGCGTCACCGTCTCGTCCGAGAAGGCCGTCGCGGGCGATGCCACGACCGAACCGTTCACGATCTGGTCGTCAATCACGACGTCGTGCTTGCCCTCGAAGTAGGCATACACACCGACGTTTTGATTCGGCATGACGAACTGCATGTCGGTGATGGTCACTTCATCGGACTCGACGTAGTCCAGCCGGTAGCCCTCGTTCGGGACTGCCGTCAGCGTCACCGTCACGCCTTCCATGGCCGGATTGGGATCCGCGGTGACCGTGCCGTTGTCATCCGTTTCAATCTCGATGGCATGGGGCGTCGACGGAGTCTTGACCGTGACGTTCAGCGGATCCGATTCGGCCATCTCGTCGTTGCCGTAATTCGCCATTGCGGTTACCGCATAGGAGTCCGCCACGGAGGTGTCCAGCGTGAACGTTGCCGTGGTCGCCCCGGCCACTGGCGCGTTGTTCACGTACCAGGTCCAATCGACATCGCCGCTGAAGTCGTGCGGCGTTGCCGTGACCGTCACCACGTCGTTGACGTAAACCTCCAAATCCCCGCTCGGGGAGAGGGTCACGCTCGGCTCGGCGGGCACGAACTCGTATTCGACCGAGTAGGACTGGCAGAACAGCGAGTTCGTCGAAGCCGTGATGAGGAAGATGACGTCATCGTCCACCACCGTCTGGGTCACGGCAGGAGTCACGTCCACGTAGCTGTTGATATAGGAGCCATGCCAGCTGTCGTCGCCGAATCCAGCATTTGCGATGCTCGCAATGGTATCGGTGCCGCTGGTCACGCTCAGCGTGCCAGCACCGCCCGAAGCGTTCGAATGCATGCTCAGCGTCAGGCCGACAATCTTCAGACCTTCATATCCCTTCAGCGTCAGCGAGAAGCTGTTGCCCTTCGTCGCCTGACTCACGGTACCGTAGGTCTGGCTGTAGGTCGCCGAACTTCCAGCCGGCACGTCGCCCGTGGCCGACACCGCCGTCTTGCTCGTCACCGTGTAGATCGCGGTATAGCTGGTCTTCACCTTGAACGTCGCGGAAACGGTCACATCGGCACCTTGAATCTGGAAGGTGTTGCCCGGGATTTCCGTTCCATCGACATAGAACTTGTCCAGCGCATATCCGTCATCGGGATGGGCGGTCAGGGTGACGGTTTCGCCGTCCTGGGCAGAGGCCTTGTCTGCTTCGATGCTGCCGTTCTCGATTTGATCGTCCACCGTGATGGTGTAGTACACCGAGGCAGGGTTGACCGTGATGGTCACGATGTCGTCGTCCTTCTCCGTGGCGGTGGCGAGGTCGTCGCCCAGATACCCCCAGGCGGTTACCTGATACGTGCCCTCCGCCAAGTTATTCAACGAGAGCGTGGCGCTGGTTTCGGCCTGTTGCGTCTCGCCCAGGAACCAAGCCCACTGCACGCTGTCGTTGTCGCTGAAGCCGCTCGCCGACGCGGTCACCGTCACCGATTCGCCTTCTTCGATTTCCGTCGCGGTCGCTTGCACCGTCACGGTCGGAGTATCGCTGCTGGTTGCCCATTCAATCTTGACTTCCGACAGATACATAGCCTTGCTCGCCGAGCGCATTCCGATGTACTCGTAATCGCCCGTGATCGACAGCTCTGTGCTGGTCCCGGCAACGATAGTCCCAATCAACGTTCCTGCGTTGTTCCCATACAAATCCGTCGCTTGGCTGTAAGCCGAGTTTTTGCCGTAGACGTTCAGCGTCCGTCCATCGGACGTCTGCGAGTGCCACGTAACCGTCACTTTCTTCGCCTTGCCGCCACTCTTGGTCGTCACGATGCCGCTGTTGCTGTTGTCCGAACGCAACTGGATTGCATTGTTGCCCCCGGCGGACTGCCCGGCGTAGACTGCTCCGGAGTCACCTGTTTTCCCGCTCCAAGTACCATAGGTAGCTCCGCTGGCAATTCCCGTAAACGCACGGTCCAGCGAGTCCGTCGTCGTGCCTCTCCGCGTGGCGCGGGCGGCCTTGGAAGCGAACGAGAAGCCGGTAATGGCCACGGGGGCCGTTCTTTCCTTCCAGTGGGCATACAACTTGCGCGTGAGGGCGTCGGTCACGACATCGCCGTTCTTGACGCGGGGGGTGCCTTCTTCGTCGTCAGCGTACCAGCCCAGGAACACATGGCCGTCCAGGGTGGGCGACGAGGGGAGGCCCCAATAGACATCGCCGACAGGACGCGTCACGGACGGCTTGTCGCAAGTTCCGCCGTTCGCCTCGAGAGTCACNNTGGGCATACAACTCAAGCGAAGTCCCGCCGGTCACCGTCTCGCCGTTCTTGACGCGGGTTCCGCCTTCCGCCGCGGTGTACCAGCCCATGAACATGTAGCCGTCACGGGTGGGCGACGAGGGGAGGCCCCAATAGACATCGCCGACAGGACGCGTCACGGACGGCTTGTCGCAAGTTCCGCCGTTCGCGTAGAGAGTCACCACCTGGGCAATCGCCCAGTGGGCGTAGAGCTGAATCGGCTCGCCGCCGTTGTCGGGGACAACCGAGATGGTGTTCTGGTAGCGGGTACCAGCACCGTCCGTCGGATCGGTCCACCAGCCGTTGAACCAGTGGTCGGCCCAAACGGCCTGCACGGCACCGTCGTAGATGCTGCCGACGGGCAGTGTCAGCTCCGGGACCTCGCAAGTAGCGCCGGCGCCACCATCGTTGACGTCGTAGAGGAACGTCTGCGGCGTGCCGTAGATGAACTTGGTATGGTACTTCTGGCTCCTGTCGTCGTTGTTGGGATAGAAGAAGTCGTAGTTGCCGTAGGTCTTGATTTTGACGTCCAGGAAGTAGGTTTCGCCTTCGGTCAGGTTGGCGCCAAACTTTCCATCCAGACTACCGGACCAAGAGAGACGGTAATCATGGTTGTATTCACCTCCGATATAGGAGACGACGCCGTTGCCCAACCAGAATCCATCCCCGTCGGGATACCCGCCGAGGTAGTTGCCATAGGCATCCCACAATTCGAAGAACAAGTTGGCACCGCCAGTGGAGCCGTCCGACCAGTAGTCGAACTGGATCCCGGAGATGGTCAAATCATCCAACACGCCGAGATTCGAGGAATCGTCCCCGCCGCTTGTCGACCAGCCAGTGCAATCATAGGAATTGCCTCCTATGACGAAAGCGCCGGTGCCGGCCAGCAAACCATCGGCGAGCGCACTGGCGCCCACGAGGGCCGCCGTGGCGAAACAGGCTATGGATTTCAACAGTTTTTTCATGGGCGGGTCTCCTTTGGGATGTATACAATCCTTCTTTTTCCATTATGAATTTACCGCCTCTGCCATTCCCCGTCAATCCGTTTTCCGTGGGGACACCAATTTCATCGAGCGCCCATCTCCTACCGTGCGGCTACCATGGGATTGCAGGCAGACAGGTTGGTGCATTGCAAACAGGAGCCCTTGTCTTGGCGCGGCCTGTGCGGACACGTGGCCAGTCGAGGTGTAACTGAACGGTATCACCCCATCATTCTGTTCGCCCAATTCGGCTGGAGCCTTCCGACCCAGCCTCCGCCGGAGATCTCATCCGCTCGCTATCTCTGCATGCCCGCACCGATGTAGTGGAGACCTGTGAGCATAATCTTGAGAAACTCCTGGCATCTACCCGCCTACGAATCTGGAAAGTCTGGAAAGTCGGACAAGACTACACGCCGATTGAGCGGTTTTCGGCAGGCGAGATCGTGATTTCATGGGAGGAAGAGTGGTGGGGAAATGCGGAATAGCGAGAGAAATGAAGGAATCTCAAAGGTGTTGTGCGAGCTGGGGAGAGTTGAAGGGAGGAGGATTCCTTGGCAGAGATCCCCTACCCCCGCTGGGTGATTTTTGGGGGGAGATGCTATCTGGCAGAGGCAGGATCGGGGGCCGGTGGGGGGATGAGATGTCGTTGAGGAGGGATTCGGCGGCGGCGGGG
>LXOW01264643.1_pt1 | contig 29942 bp, 17 predicted proteins | sample 1368591 | NCBI WGS metagenome assembly LXOW01 (sample SAMN04884650, study PRJNA319009) | bovine gut metagenome | isolation source: Cow rumen | host: Bos taurus | place: Italy: Legnaro (PD) | collected 2014-07-09
GAGTATGGGGGCTGGGCCTACGACGAAGAAAAGAAGGTTCATGACGATAACGATAACGGGAACGATAACGAAAACGATAACGATAACGAAAACGATAACGGGAACGGGAACGATAACGGGAACGGGGACGGGGATTAGAATACGGAGTGGAAGAATCGGCGTATCTTTTCCCATGGTGTGAGATGCCAGCTGTGTGCACAGAGGTGTATGGCATAGCTGCGCGGCGTCACCTCGTGTTTGTTGCCTGCAAAAGTCTCTGATGGGTAGATATGTATGCGGCCTGGCAGCTGCTGATCTATATCCTTATATACGAAACCTCGTTTCTCAGCCACACGGGCATAGATATATGGCGACAGCACATCGGTGCGCAGCGAGCCGTCCTCCTTGACGAAATGCTTGTCGCTGTACCAGTCGAGCACTTCCTTGACGAAGGGGCTGCCAGCCTCGGCCCCCATCACGGCTGCCTGTATCTGTATGCCTTCAATAAACACATCGGCGGTGCGATGACCCTCTGCATCAATATACTGCATGCAGCCCGTCTTCTCAATCTGTATGGGGTGATACTCCATACTGGAGAAGAAGGCATTGTCGAGGAAATCATCAAACTTCTTCAGCAGCAACACATCAGAGTCGAGATATATGCCACCCTCGGTGTAGAGGGCGTACATGCGGATATAGTCTGCAGCAAAGGCCCATTTGCGAGCCTCGTAAGCCTCCTTGACATAAGGCACGGAATTGATGTCGAAATTCTTGGTGCTCCAACGCTTTATCTCGTATTCCGGGTGCGTCTTCTGCCATGAGTCCATGCAGCGACGTATCTTACGAGGGAACGGATCGTCGCTGAGCCAGCAGTAGTGTATTATCTTGGGTATCATATCTGTCTTTACATCTGGTTAATGCCATGAACGGCATGGTGTTCGCCTAATTTCAATCCTCCCTCAGTGATGCGCAGCCAGTCTTCCTTGGTGCGCTTCCAACGCCTGTGACTCCACAGCCAGTAGGCTGGGGCCCTGTTGATAGTCTCTTCAAGCATGCGTGTATATGTCTCAGTAAGATAGAAATCCTCACAGTCGTTGGGCTTCGTGGTAATGAGCTTGCATTCTACCACATAATGCCCGCGGCTGACACGCTGCACGTCCATATAGTAGACATCCATATCGAATTTCTTCATGATACGCTCAGCCCCAGTAAAGACCGGAGTGTCGGGATGATTGAGGAATGAAGTCCAATAATAGATATTGCTCCAGAAAGGTGCCTGGTCGGCAATGAATCCCACGAGGATAGGACGACCCTCTTTCCTGTACTTCACGAAATGCCTTATAGACTCGTTAGTAGGGATATTGGTGCTACCGAAACGCTCACGGGTATAAGAGATGAGGCGATCGGTGACATAGTTCTCCAATGGATGATAGAGCTGCGTACACTTACCTGTCTTCGGATCGAGCCACAGCGGTATGCTGCTTATCCACTCCCAGTTGCCGTAATGTCCGAGGAAGAACCCGCATGACTTGCCCCTGCGGCAGGAGTCTTCGAGTAACTCCAGTCCCTTGAACTGCATGCGCTTACGTATCTCCTTCTCAGAGATAGAGAAGAACTTCACGCTCTCCATGAGGATGTCGCAGAAATACACATAGAAGCGACGCTCTATCTTCCAGCGCTCCTTATCGGAAAGGGCGGGGTAAGACTCCTTGATGTTCTGGTGCACCACCTTCCTGCGATACCTTATTACATAAAATAGTATGGCAGAAACGAATGAAGAGATGGCGTACAGGAACCACATAGGCAGACACGACACCACATACCACACGCCAAACAAGATGTAGTATGCAATATTCTTCAGAGTACGGTATCGCTCCTTGTTGTATCCCATTACGCCTGCAAAGTTAGCATCTTTTTGTGAAATAACGAAATTTCAGAGTGATTTTTTGCATATCTCATGACTTAATCGTACCTTTGGCTTACACCGAAAGTACTCCGTCACGGATATGCAAGAAAAAAGTGAGTTCTTTTTCTTGCATATCTCATGACTTAATCGTACCTTTGTACCATGATTAGGCATATTCGTACATTTATATACCTGTTTCTGCTGTGGGTCATAGTAGGCGTGGTGGGACGATTGGGGTTCCTGGCATATTATCAGGATCTTCTCTCAGCGTCCTCTTTTGGCGAACAGGCCCTGTCGCTGTTTTATGGTTTGCGCCTTGACATGGCTGTGGCGGGGTATCTGATGCTCTTGCCGGGACTGATGCTCATCGTTTCATTGTGGTATAAAGGCAGTGCGCTGCATTGGCTTTGGCGAGGATACACAGTCGTGACGGCCTTCCTTGTTGGCTTGGCCTATGTATCAAACATAGGCTTATACAGTTATTGGGGCTTTCCCCTTGACAGTACGTCGCTGCTATACCTGCGCACCTCCCCCGCCGATGCTATGGCCAGCCTCTCATGGGAGCAGGTGACGGTGGCGCTGGCCGCTATAATACTGCTGACAATAGCCATCTCTCTCCCTATGCTGTTGGTTGTGCGTAGCCTGAAGCGGATAGAGTTTCGCAAACAGAAGCTATTGGGAAGCATCGTGTTGCTTATTCTCACCGCCTTGCTAATAATTCCCATACGCGGCGGGTTCGGCACGGGTACCAACCATACGGGCAGCGTGTATTTCTCCGACGATATAAGGATGAACCATGCAACGGTAAATCCCGTCTTCTCCTTCGTTGAGTCTGCCTTGCATCAGGAAGAAATCGGTAGCAAATACCGCTTTATGAGCGATGAGGATGCGACAAAAGTGATGGAGGAATTGGCTTCCCCTTCCCAAACCAACACTCATGAGGCGACGGATACGCTGAAGGCGGAGGGAGCAAACCTTATACTCATCTCGCTTGAGAGTTTCTCTAAGTTTATCATGTCAGATGTGGGCCGTGTCAGGGGAGTCACACCGTGTCTTGACAGCATCAGCAGGGATGGGCTTTACTTCACGCGTTTCTATGCCAACACCTTTAGGACCGACCGCGCTCTGGTGGCCATACACAGTGCCTTGCCTGCCCAGACAACCATGAGCATTATGGACCAGCCGCGAAAGAGCACCGTCCTGCCCTCAATAGCCCGCACCCTGAGTGCCAATGGATATGCTACGGCGTTCTATTACGGTGGTGACATAAACTATAGCAACATGCGCTCCTACTTCGTAGGGACGGGCTTTCAGAAGATAGTGTCAGACGCAGACTTCCCCCGTAAGCAGCATACGGGGAAATGGGGCGTAGCCGACGGACCTGTCTATGAGCGTATCATAGCTGATATTGAGGCCAACAAGGCCGGCGGAAAGCCTTTCTTCTACAGCCTTATGACCTCCAGTAGCCATGAACCATTCGATGTACCTGACTACAACAAGATACCGTCCTCTCCTGAACTCAATGCCTTCAGTTATGCCGACATGTGTTTGGGCAGGTTCATAAAAAGGATGAGGGCGTTACCGTGTTGGGATAAGACTATCATAGTCATAGTGTCCGACCATCTGGGTGCTTACCCCAAGCAACTCGACAACTACGAACTATGGCGCTATGAGATACCGCTCATAATCACCGGCGGCGCATTGCCCAAGGACCTGGTAGGACGGAACAACACAGTAGGTTGTCAGACAGACATTGCAGCTACAGTGCTGTCTCTGCTGGGATATGGCCATGAGGAGTTTAAGTTCTCAAAGAACCTGCTCGATGCAGAGACTGCCCACTATGCCATCTTCACTTTCCCAGATGCGATAGGACTTGTCAAAGACAAGGGGTACGTGATATACGACAACACCACCAGCAAGACCGTCAGCGCACAAGGAGACACCACACACCTCACACGCCAGTCAAAGGCCTACCTGCAAAAATTATATGACTATATTGAAGAACGGTGACGAACTAAATCCCCGACGCAAGCCGATTCTTCACTCTTCACTTTCGTCCGAGAGTCTGCGATACTATCGCAGACATCTTCAATTCTCACTCTTCACTCTTCACTTAAATGATATTCGCAAGAGACAAAAGCCAGATGTGCAACAACCTGTTGCAGTATGCACATGTATATGCCTGGGGCCGTGAACATGGCCGCAAGGTCATCTCCATGCGTTTCAGCTACAAATACAAGTTCTTCAAGATTAGCCACTCCGACCTTGTCAGCTTTCCTCTATACCTGTTGGCAAAATACGGTGCGGCGTTGCGTCTCATCCCTACGGCCAGTTTCAAGCATGAAGACTGTGACGCTGCAGCCCTTGAGCAACTGATGCTGCGAAAGAGACACATCGTGGTGAGCGGATGGTATGCAAGGTTCTATGACCTCTTCCTGAAATATCGCAATGAAATCTGCGACCTCTTCACCATCGATCCGCAATATACGGAGCCCGTTGACAATAAGATGAGCGAGTGTGAAGGGGGCACTGCCGGCAAGCCTATTGTAAGGCTGGGCGTACACATACGTCGCGGTGACTATGCGCAATGGAAAGACGGCATGTACTGTTATGACGATGCCACCTACGCGGACTATATCAGACAGTTTGCAGGATTGTTCCCAGGCCATGTGGTTCATGTGTATCTTGCCACTAACGACCCCGCAGTATCGGCCAGCACCTTCGAATCTTTGACAGATGATGCAGACATTCACATACACCACCTTGCTGGCAACGCCGTAGAAGACCTGCACATGCTCTCACAATGCGACTTTATCATTGGTCCACCCAGCACTTATTCCCTCGTGGCTGCCATGTACAGGGACATACCGCTATGCCGCCTCGACACCCTACGCCCCACAACAGGCGATGCACCAGAGATGACGCTGTCACATTTCAAGCTCTTTGATCATTGGTTCAGGGAGATTGTATAAAGTGATTCAACTTTCGCATGTCTATAACGACCACGAATTTCACGAATTTCACGAACCCCGAATGAGGCGACTATGAAACGCTTGTCGTTTCAAGGAGCATCCTGAGCGGGTCAACGAAGTTAATGTATAAAGCTTAAAGCTTAATGCTTAAAGGGACGTGGGCGTCTCGCCCGCGATAATTCTCAATTTTCAATTCTCAATTCTCAATTTGTTGATCTGCTGTGATTCACCAGATACACACCCGTGAAGACAAGGGCTACGGCAAGCAAATGGCTGTAGCCGAAGATTCCCAGGCCCATTATCACACTTAGCGTGCATGCAACAATCGGCTGCACATAGTTATACATCGCCACAACGGTAGGACGAAGAATCTGCTGTGCCTTTGTGCAACAGAGGAACGACAAGAACGTGCCACCCACGATGACGAAGGCTGTCTCAGCGTATGTCACAGGAGAGAGCCCTGCCCAGTCAACCTTCATCAATGAGGGAAGGGCAAAAGGCATCACCACAATAGCAGCAAAGAGCATCATCCACTTTTGGCACGTCACGGCGCTGTGGCGCGATATGACATCCTTGAAAGCCGTGAGGTAGAAAGCATAAGAGAACTGTCCACCCATGCACAACAAGTCGCCAAGAAGCACACCACCCTCTCTTCGTCCTCCTACAGAAGCGGTGATCAGCGTCAGCGCTCCCAGGCATCCCAGCATCAGGCCGCACAGCTTCCTTTTGGTGACGCGCTCATTCAGTATCAGCACAGCAAGTCCCATCGTGATAATGGGCATTGTGGTGGTCATGATTGAAGCATTAAGGGGCGAGGTAATGCTCAGGCCAATGATAAAGCCACATTGATTGAACACCATCGCAAACAGCGATGCACCGAACAGAGCCAGCAGTTCTTTCCTGCCAAGCCGCACGGTATGCTCCTCCTTATGAGGAGTGACGGCACTGGCCAGCCAGAAGAGCAGCGCACCGCCGCAAGCACGGATGCCCACCATACTTAAGCCGCTGATACCATGAAGCATGGCATCCTTACCGATAGGTGCCATCATGCCCCACATCAAAGTGGCTATCAACATGTATATGTGTCCCCTGAGCATCAGTCTTCTATGAATCGTAGTATCTGCTGAAGCGTTTCCTGCTTGGCTGTTTCAAGGTCATCGTTGATGATGACCGTATCGAATTTCTCAGCATACGTCAGCTCATACGCTGCACGCGCAATTCTTTTCTCTATCTCCTCAGCCTTCTCTGTGCCCCTGCCCTCAAGGCGCTGGCGCAGAGCCTCTATCGACGGGGGCTGGATGAAGAGACTCAGGGCGTCATTGCCGTATGCCTGCTTGATGTTCATGGCACCATGCACGTCAACATCAAACACCACATTTTCGCCAGCCTCAAGCTGACGTTCCACCTGTGCCTTCAATGTTCCGTAATAACGGTCAGCATATACCTCTTCATATTCCACAAACTCCCCGTTCTCTATCTTCTTGCGGAACTCCTCTGGCGTGAGGAAGAAATACTCCACACCGTCCTGCTCCTGTCCTCGGGGAGGACGCGAGGTACAGCTGATGGAGAAATGCATCCGCAACTCGGGATGCTCCTGCATCAGCCAATTGATAATAGTAGACTTTCCACTACCAGATGGAGCGGAGAAGATTAGTAACCTCCCCCTGCCCCCTCCCAAGGAGGGGGTGGCACAGGTTGTAGGCTTATTGCTAAAATTACACTCTTTCTGAATTTCAACCATTTTTTCCTTTATAACTGATATCACTGATGCGATGTCTTGTAAGATTTCCTCATTAGTGAAACGGATTATGTGGTATCCACTTTCTATTAAGAATGCAGACCGCTGTTCATCCAATTCTGTCTGATAATCTGTTCTATGATATCCGCCATCTACTTCTACAACCAGCTTTAATGGCAAACATAAGAAGTCCACAATGAAATCATCTATTGGATGCTGCCTTCTAAATCGGTATCCCAGCTTCTTGTTCCTAATATATCCCTAAAGAAATGATTCGGCAGCAGTCATTGTCTTCCTGTTCTCTTTTGCCAATTCCTTAAGAATATCGTAGTTTCCTGTTTTGGATGTCACATAAGCATGTACCATATTATATTAAAGTTCAGTCGTCCATTCTTTTGAAGTTCCCCTCTCCTTGGGAGAGGGGTTAGGGGTGAGGTCCTACATCACTCCAAAGAACCTCAGGATATCGTTGAGGTTTGCTACCACCATGAGCAGCAGCAGTATACCCATACCCACGTATTCTGCACGGAGCATGAACTTGTCGCTTGGCTTGCGTCCGAATATCATCTCGTAGAGCAGGAAGAGCACATGTCCGCCATCAAGAGCAGGGATAGGCAGGATGTTCATGAATGCGAGAATGATGGACAGGAAGGCTGTCATCATCCAGAACATATACCAGTCCCACATGGGTGGGAACATGGAGCCGATGGCACCGAAGCCGCCGAGGCTCTTCGCTCCTTCCTTGGTAAACACATACTGCAGGTCGCTGACATATCCTCCCAGCATGTCGATGGCATATCCGCAGCCGGCAGGGATGCAGCTCAACAGGTTATAGTCGATGTGGGTTGGCTCGACATATTTCGCAATGCTTGTCATTCCTACTCCCATAAGAGGAGACTCCGCGCCCTGGGGCATATCGAAAGTCACCGTCACGGTGTCCTGCTCTCCGCCTGCCCTCTGGTAAGCTATCTCCTTCGTCAGTATACGCAGGGAGTCGGCAGGAGTGATGCCTTCTTCCAGCATATCCGCCATGCGGCCCACCTCGTATGTGAACGTATTCCAAGAGTCTATCGGAGTCCATGCTATGCTGTCAGCAGAAGCCTTGCTGCCCATTGCTATAATCTTGTCACCCTTCTTCAGGCCAGCCTTCTGTGCCGGAGTATTGACAAGAATGGTGTCAATGTCGGCAGGCACGAAGGGACGGCAGAATATTGGATCGGCCTTGAGCATTGTGAGCAAAGACATATCGGCGGGAGTGGAGATAGCCATCTCCTTACCGTCACGCTTCACCCTTACCTCTTTCGATGATATGATGTCGCGGAACAGCTGCGCTCCAAACTCGCGGAACTCTACCTCGTCGGTGCCTATGAGCACGTCACCGTCCTTAAAGCCTATCTCCTTGGCCTGCTCATTGAACTTCATGCCGTAGGGCATATCCTTCACAGCGATATAGTCCTCGCCCCAAGCGAAGAACACGGCGCAGTATATCACCAAGGCCAGGAGGAAGTTCACCAGCACACCACCAATCATGATGAGCAGTCGCTGCCACGCAGGCTTACCACGAAACTCCCACGGCTTGGCGGGCTCTGAAAGTTTCTCTAAGTCGTGCTGCGTCTCGTCTATCATACCCTCTATCTGGCAATAGCCGCCAAGGGGTATCCAGCCAATGCCGTATTCCGTACCCTCATACTCGTATGAGCCGTCTTCTTTCTTCTTGGCCGGGGGCAGGCCACGCAGCTTGCGCCACCAACCGAACTTGGTGGAGAACAGTTTGAACTTGTAGTCGAAGAAGACATAGAACTTGTTCACTCTCACTCCGAAGAGCTTCGAGAAAAAGTAATGTCCGCCCTCATGAAGAGCCACAAGGATGGTAATCGCGAGAATAAACTCTAATGTGCGTATAAAAAAAGGAGTCATTAACAAATTAATGAATTAACAAATTAGCAAATTAACGAATTAGCAATCTCTCTTGCCTCATGGTCGCTGTTGATATAGTCCTCGTATGTAGGAGTCTTTATCACCGTAGCTTTCTCCAGTGTCTGCTCAATGATGTCGCCCATATCGAGGAAGCCTATCCTTCCATCCCTGAAAGCAAGGTTCACCACCTCGTTGGCTGCATTCACAACGCAGCAGGCATTTCCGCCGCGGCGTAGAGCCTCGAAGGCCAGCGCCAGGCACTTGAACTTCTGCATATCGGGCTCAAAGAACTCCAACGGATGCTTGAAGAGGTCCAGACGGTCACCCCCAAGGAAGAGACGGTCAGGGTAAGTGAAGGCATACTGTATGGGCAGCCTCATGTCGGGCACACCCAGCTGGGCCTTCACGCTGCCGTCATGAAACTGCACGGCGCTGTGCATGATGCTCTGCGGGTGTATCAGCACCTGTATCTTCTCTGCCGGAACGCCAAAGAGCCACTTTGCCTCTATCACCTCAAAGCCTTTGTTCATCATCGAGGCAGAGTCGATGGTAATCTTCGCTCCCATGTCCCATGTGGGGTGGTGCAGCGCATCGGCAGCTGTCACCGAGCGCATCTCGTCGAGGGTCTTGAGGCGGAACGGACCACCGCTGGCCGTCAAGAGTATCTTCTCTATCTCATTGTCGCCCTCGCCCGCAATGCTCTGGAAGATGGCGCTGTGCTCTGAGTCTACCGGCAGTATCGGAACCCTGTATTGCTGCGCCAGAGAGCATATCAGCTCTCCCGCCACCACCAGCGTCTCCTTGTTGGCAAGACATATCTTCTTTCCGGCCTTGATGGCGCTAATGGTCGGTGCAAGGCCGGCAAAGCCCACCATCGCAGTCAGAACCATGTCGATAGGTTGTGAGGTGACGACCTCACACAAGGACTCTGCTCCTGCATACACCTTGATATCGGGGCAGTCAGCCAACATCTCCGTAAGCTCACCATACCTCGCCTCGTTGGCTATCACCACGCAGGCAGGGCGGAACTTCCTGGCCTGCTCTGCAAGCAGCTCCACCTGATTGTTCGCCGTGAGGCAATAGGCCTCAAACAGTTCACTGTGAGCCTCTATCACCTCCAGAGCCTGAGTACCTATCGAACCCGTAGAGCCTAATATACAAACCTGTTGTTTCAAATTAACAAATTAACGAATTAACAAATTAATACCTCTCCCCAGCCCTCTCCCAAGGGGCGTTCAAATTGAAAATTGAAAATTGAGAATTAGCCCCCAGCCCAAGCCTCCCAAAGGGAGGGAGAGTGTAGATTGTCCCCCTCTCCCTGGGAGAGGGGTTAGGGGTGAGGTTCTCAGTCCATCCTGTCCCTGTAATCCTCGTATGTAAAATGCCTCAGCAACTCCATTGTCCCGTCCTCATGTCTCATCATGATATCTGGGTGCTGGATGCCGTTGAACATTGTCGTCTTCACCGTGGTATAGTGTATCATATCCTCCAGTATCAGTTCTTCCCCCACCTGCAGCTCGTGGTCGAACGTCCACGACTCCATCCAGTCGCCGCTCAAGCAACTGTTGCCACCGAGGCGATAAGTGTGGGGCAGATTCTGCGGATACTCACCTTCGTTACATTGTGCACCACGTACCGCAGGCCAGTAAGGCATCTCCAGACAGTCGGGCATGTGACATGTAAAACTGACGTCGAGTATAGCGGTGCGGATACCGTGATTCTCCACTATATCCACCACGTGGCAGTGCAGCCCTCCTGTCTGCCATGCAAAGGCGCTACCAGGCTCCAGTATAACCTTCAGGTTAGGGTATCTGCTGCGGAAGTCCTTCAACAGGCTTATCAGCAGTTCCACGTTATAGCCCTTGCGCGTCATAAGGTGCCCGCCACCGAAGTTTATCCATTTCAGCTGAGGAAGCCACTGTCCGAAGCGTTCCTCCACATGCTTCACGGTACGTTCAAACTCCTCGGCGCTGCTCTCACAATGACAATGGACGTGAAAGCCGTCAATGGATTGAAGGTTGAAGGTTGAAGACTGGGAATTGGCTTCCAGCTGTTCGCACGTGACTCCGAACCTGCTCCCCGGTGCGCAGGGGTCATAGAGCGCGGTCTCTATCTCAGAGTACTCCGGGTTGACGCGCAGCCCGATGCTTGCCTTCCCCTCTGCGTAACGGCCTAAGCGTTGCAGCTGACTCAGCGAGTTAAACGTCACATGGCTGCTGCACCTCACGATGTCCTCCATCTCCTCTTCTATATATGCAGGGCTGTACGTATGACATGGCGCCCCGAACAGTTCCTTGCCAAGCCGCGCCTCATTAAGGCTGCTGGCCGTAGTGGCGTTCACGTATTCCCTGAAAACGGGGAATGTCTTCCAAAGGGCAAAGGCCTTGAAGGCGAGGATTATCTCCACACCCGCACGCTCTGCCACGCTGCGTATCAACGCAAGGTTGCGGCGCAGCAGTCGTTCCTCTATTATGTAGCAAGGGGCGTTCAAATTGAAAATTGAGAATTGAGAATTACCCCCATCGCAACCCTCCCAAAGGGAGAGGGAGAGTGTAGATTGTCCCCTTCTCTTTGGGAGAGGGGTTAGGGGTGAGGTTCTGCAATTGAGGTGCAAAGTTACGAATAATTTTCCAATTCCATGCCCGTCAACGTTAAATTTAACATTAATTCGTCAATTGACTGACGTAACGTAATGATTTCTACATAGTTTTTCTTATATTTGCAGTCCAAACTAACAAAACAATCTCTTATCATGCGCCTCTCATCAACCCTGATATACCTATGCATATTCCTGCTGTGCAACGCCCAGCCCTACGTCAATGTGCGCACGTTCAGCATACGTGACGGCTTGGCCGCCAACCTCATTTCCGGCATGGAGCAGACCCCTGACGGCCTGATGTGGTTTCCTACGTGGAACGGCCTCTGCTGTTATGACGGATATACCTTCACAACATATCGCGGCAATCCGCATTCCCTCTCCTCTAACCGCATAATCTCGTGCAAGTCTGACAGGCAGGGCCACATTTGGTGCATCACCTACGACCGCAAGCTCTACCTTTTCGATACCGGCCAGAGCCGCTTCGTCAATATCAGCAGCATCCTGCAAAGTAAATACCATCAGGATGCCGCACCACGAAACGTCTATCCCCTGGGCAACGGGCATACGTGGGTGACATGCAACGATGGCCACCGCTCATTCTTCCGCCTTGCCGATGCACATCCTGCCGAGCCGGACAGCGTAAGGCGCTATCTCATTGACGGCAAGCAGATAAGGGGGACACTGATAATGAAGGTGATGGAGGACAGCGACGGGCATGAGACCATCGTCACCGACAAGGGTATGCTGCTTCTTCACAATGGCAAATGGTACGACATAGAGGGCGAATATATGGAGCAGGCAGGGGGCAGTGTGTATTATGCCTCGCCACAGGGAAAGTTCGCCAGATACGACAAGCAGACAAGGAAGCTGACGCTCATACCCATGCCACAGGGCGTTACGGCCATCCACTGCATGATAAAGGCGGGTGACAATCTCCTCATGGGCACCAACCGGGGCATTGTGACATTTTCCGTTCCCGCTACATCTCACCACCCCTCACCTCTCACCCCTCACCTCTCACCTCTCACCCCAATCTACAATCTCTACGCTGACAGCAAGGGCCGCGTATGGGCTTTCGCCGACAACGGCGGCGTGTTCCTAATCACCCCACCTTCCCCCGTAAGTCGCGATTTCACCGCGGCCACCCCCGCCACCGTGCCCAATGTTTTACCACCGGGCAGCCCCTCCTACACCACCAGCAGAAGCCCCCTCTTCGTGGAGGACAGCCACCACAGCATCTGGCTCATACCGCGAGACGGTGTCTTCTCCTATTATGACGAGACCGCCGGAAGCCTCGTGCCTTACCAGCTGCAGTCAGAGGGCTACACATACGCAAACATCCCCGTCATCAACAAATTCCACATAGACCAGCAGCACAATGTGTGGGTATGCGGCACTCACGACCTCTCGCTGCTCAACTTCCGCTACCGCTCCTTCCACCATGCCAAGACAACAGACAACGAAGAGACGCGAGCCCTATGTGCCACCCACGACGGACGCCTCTGGACCGGCGACGGCAATGGACACGTCATGCTCTTCACCCCTCACCTCTCACCCCTCACCTCTCGCCTCTTCAACCCTAAAGTCACGGGCTACCTTAACAGCCAGGGCAACATAGTGCAGCAGCCTGTCAAAATGAGCAACCGCGTCTATGCTATGCTCGAAGACCGACGGCACCGCCTGTGGATAGGCACCAAGGGCGACGGCCTCTACCTGCTTGAGGCACCGGGACGGCTGCGCCATTTCATGCCTGACCCCAATAACCCCTACTCCATCTCTGACAGCAACGTCTATGCCCTGGACCAAGACCGGCAGGGCAACATCTGGGTGGGCACATACGGTACGGGCATCAACAAGATAGCGGAGCAGGACGGCCAAATAGCCTTTATCCATTCGGGCAACGACCTGAAGGGCTACCCCGCCAAGGGATTCCAGCGCATACGCCGCATCACCCACACAGCGCAGGGCATCCTAATCCTTTCTACCACCGACGGCCTCGTCACCTTCGTCGGCGGGTCTGCGATACCATCCTCACCCCTAACCCCTCTCCCAAGGAGAGGAGGACAATCTACACTCTCCCTCCCCTTGGGGGAGGGCTGGGGGAGAGGCACCTTCTACACCAGCTCCCACATACCCGACAACGGCTCTTCGCTGCTTACCAACGACGTCCTGCAGACCCTCGTAACAAAAAGCGGACAGGTCTATGTAACCACAATGGGAGGAGGCATACAGCAACTCACAAGCAAGACACTCCTCTCAGACAGCCTGACCTTCCGCACCCTCGATGAGTTTCCCACAGAAGAGGGCAATGCCTGGTCGCTGACAGAAGACCGCAAAGGCAATATATGGGTGACACGCGAGGCCGCCATCAATTGCTATAATCCCGCTACGGGAGCCATCCTGCAATATGGTGCCAACGACCTCAACACCAAGACCGAGTTCACCGAGGCCCTGCCGGCACAGGATGCTGCGGGGCAGATATATATGGCAACCATTGGAGGCTACATAGCTTTCCAGCCCGGTGAGATACGCAAAGACCAGTCGAAACCCCGCATCATCTTCACAAGAGTGCAGTATCAGGGCGATGCAACGCCGAAGCCGCTGCTGCGCAGCAAAGAAATCACGATAGAGAGCCATCAGCGCAGCCTCACAATTCATTTTGCCGCCATCGACTATGCCGACAAACACCTTGTGCAGTATGCATATCGCATGCACCCCGATGAAGAATGGACCGTCATTGGCAGCACGCCGCGCATCACCTTCAGCAACCTCTCGCCCGGGCGATATACCCTGCAGGTGAAGAGCACGAACAGCGATGGCGTGTGGACCGATAATGCCAATGCCATCGTTCTTGATGTCACGCCCATGCTATGGGAGCGCATGGGGGTAAAGATACTTGCCCTGCTGCTCATCATTGCAGGTGCGGTATGGAGCATACAGACCTATAAGAAGCACCGCCAGACAGCACAAGAGCGCGAGAGACACCTGCAGAACATCCTGCGCCAATATCGCGAAGCCAACGCACAACTTGCCGCACTGACGGCAGCCTCCAGCACACAACACCCAGACAACCCGACACCTCAGACAACCGACACCCCACCTTCCCAGCTCGCTAACACCCCAACACACCCCGCACCCTCTTCGCCCGTTGTGCCGGATGGCAGCGGGCATCCCCAGCCCCTTGACTCCCTGCCTCCCCAGCCCACCAACTACCGCCTTGAGGAGCCGGAGGTACGCAACGAGGATGACGAGATGATGCAGACGCTCATGGCCTTCATCGAACAGCACATAGGCGATGAGAACCTTAAGATAGAGGATATGGCTGATGCCGTAAACATGAGCCGCACCACATTCTATGAGAGACTGAAGTCGCTGGTGGGCACCTCTCCATCTGACTTCCTGCGCCATCTCCGAATGCAACGCGCACAGGACCTCATGGCCCTCTCTACGCTCAACGTGTCACAGGTGGCTTACTCCGTAGGTTTCACCGACCCGAAATATTTCACGCGCTGCTTCAGGAAAGCAGTGGGAATGTCTCCGACAGAGTATCGCGAACAGCACAGGCAGTAAAGCATGGAGCGCCCCCCGTTGCAACGAAAATGGACCTTTGCACAAAACGCAACAAAAAAAGGGATGCTCGGCATCCCTGCCAAACATCCCGTGAGATAATATATAAAACTAACAAAAACTACTTTCTTAATCTATTTCCTCATTTTCTTTACCATCACCCTTGTAGTCGTCCATGCCTTCAAGGCCTGATGCCGCAAAGGAACCGGCAAGTATCATTTCAGCATGTTCTATCTTTCCAAAACGCACATGGGGGGCAATATAGTTCTTTTTCATATCTTAGTCTCCTTATTTATATATATACTTCTTTCCGTTCGTAATGTACAGTCCCCTCTGGGCAGGTTTGCCAGAACGATTATATATTGTAGAAGATTGACCGTTTACGTTCCCGTTTACGTTCCCGTTAACGTTCTTTACCCCTGTTGTCTCGCCATCGAAGGTTACATCAAGCACAGCGGCATGGGCGGCATTGGTGCTGCTTGGTGTGAAGTAAGCACGGAACGGCTTCACCTTCTGGGTACCTGTAGCGCGGTAAGGACTGTTGTCCTTGAAGTAATAAGAGCCGGCAGGAACGGTTCCTTCTGTGTATGAGCCATTGAACGTCCAGCCCTCGACGGTCTGTACGGGCTCACCCTCAACGATTACGACGTTGTTGATGACAGCCTGAGAGAAATCCGTCTGCACCTTGATAGCGTATGGCTGGTTGGCCTTCATCTTACCATCGGAGAGCGTGGTGCTGAAGTTAAGCATATTCTCTGTACCGTCTGTAAGCTCTGCAACAGAAGTCTGTGCTCCGAAGACGTTAGCAATGTCTGCCTCAGCTATATCAAACGGCACAACGATAGTGCTCCAGTTGCCAGCGGTGATGCTGCGCTTAAAGGCTACAGACGTTGCCTCTGCGCCCAGTCCGCCCATTCCGTTGGCAGCACGGACGGTGTAAAGGCCCTCTTCCGTGAGTTCGTATGTCGTAGCAGTCTGGTTGGTGAGGTATTCGCCATCCTTATATATTATATAGCACAATGCATCCTCCACATCAGTCCAGCTGAGAGTTGCACCATTGAGGCTCACTACAGGTGCTGCCACCACGTTGGTATAGTCAGTAGGCAGCCATGAGTCGGTGCCACCCAGCACGTTCTCCAAGGTGTATTTGGCAGCCTCATCTGCTGTCAGAACCGGTGTATAGGTATTGGTTGATGTGGATGAGTTGGTGCGGTCGGAGAGGTCAACGGCACTACCGTCAGCCTTCATTGAGTTATACTCATAGAAATAGGTAGGCAAGGTGCTCATAGCAGCCCATCCACCAGCAGAGGCAAGCACGTTCATCGTGGTGTTGAGGTATGTAGCACGTGGCGTGTCCTGCCAAGGACGCCCGAGGTTCCAGCTGCCGTCAACCACTGATGTAGCACCTTCAACGGCACTTACGGTACAATGCTGGAAGACATAGCCCCACTTGAGTGATGAACTGGTGGAAGGAGCGCTGATAACGTTACCGTTACGATCCTCCAAAACGAGGGCGGTGTTATAATAGAAATTGTCGCCGCCACCACAGATGAAGTCAACAGTGCCGTGTATCTCACAGTTCTCAAAGTAAGCACGATGTCCCGTCACCTGAGTGTCCTGATTGGAGAGCATGCGAACATTCTTCATAATGGTCTTATCGCCGCCATAGATGGCAACGGCTACGCCCTTGAAATCGCCAGTCTTAGGAGCACCATAATCGCAATCGTTACGCACGGTGAGGTCCTGCAGATAGAAGCCTGTACGGTCGCGCAGGTTGAGGACGGGGTTAGAGATACCACTGCGGTTGCCATGCAGTATGACACCATCGCGGCTCTCGCCGATGAGAGATACATTATAGCCCGTGATGCGCTGCTCTACAGCACCGAAGTCATAGTCGCCGTTCTTGACGAAGATGGTCTTGCGGGCTGCTGCAGCAGTGCTGTTTGAACTATTCACGGCTGCAACGGCAGCAGAGAACTCCTCTGCAGTACCTACCACATAGTCGTAAGCCTGCTTCTCTGTAACAGCCTTTGCCTCTGTATTCACAGCCACATTGATGGATTCTGCGTTGGCATTGTTATATGTATCCTTGGCTGCTCCGGCTGGGATGGTGAGGGTATAGCTATTGTCATAGTCAAGATTCCATACAGCGAAGTCGAGCGTGGCCGAGCCGCCCTCTGCCGTTACGTTGCCACCATTGATGGTTGCTGTGGTGCTGGTCATCTCACGGTCGAAAGTGAGGGATACTACGGCGTGGTTATTGACCACCGTCACGCTCTGACTCTGTACCGTAGGAGCTGTGGTGATGGCCTGCTTTTCTATTGTCAGTTCGAACCAACCCGTAGGCTGTGAGCCGTCGTTGAGGGTGAAGACGATAGGTGTGCCTGCCTCGTGGCCTTCAAGGTTTATGACGAGGTCGTACTGCTGACCATTCACAAAGTTGTGCTTTGCCGGGATGTAGGCCGTCATGCCTTCGCTGGTAATGGTTCCGAAGGAGCCTGGGGCATAGTTGTCGCTGAACTGATGTATGATGAATTGCTTTACCTTGACATCGCTTGGCATTGAGAGTGTGTTTGTGCTGTTGCTCTTCATCTTGAAACCACTGTTTGACCAACCATCACCGATTGGAGTGAGGCTGTAGAGGCCATTGCTCCAAATGTTGTTGGTTTTGTCATTGCCCTCAGTGGTGTATTTCAGTTCCACCTTCTCGTCAGCCTCGCCAGCCTCATAGATGTTCAGGCCATTGATGACAAGGGTATAGTTCTTAGTCTGACCCGCCATTTCCACGCTTATGCTATAAGTGGCTTGTGCTCCATCAATGGTAGGGGCCGGAGCTGTAACAACCGAACCGTCAACCACCTTCACCTTTACCGTAGGCACGGCAGTATAGCAGTCATTGTATGTTGCAGACTGATTGCTGTTCATTTCGCTCAGAACGTCAATGCTGATGTCATCAACGAGTACGTCTGTCAAGGAAATCTCACCGATGCGGAAGAGCTTGAAGGTGTATTCTGTCTTGCTGGAAGCAGCATCGGCATCCGGGGTGAGGGTCATAGTAACCGTTGTGGCAGAGCCGGGAGCAGGTGTAGGCATGGTAAACGTGCCGTCACCGTTATCAGTCACGTCAACAGCATTCGCACTGCCATCTGCCCGAGTGACGCTCACCGTGCCGCTCTGCACAAGAACACTGAAGGTGGTTGTTGCATCGTATGAGGCAGGCAACTGGCAATACCAGTCGCTGTCATCGCCTGTCGTTACGGTCTGGCCTGACAATGACACACCGTTGATCTTGGCATAGTGGTCGCATAGACGCACTACCTCAAAGTCTTTATAGTTGAAGAGGAAGCTTGATGTAGTGGCAAACTGCATGGTGAGTGTCTTCATGCCTGTGGTCAGCTCGCCCTCGATAGGCACATCAGTGGGAGCGTAGTCTGAGGCATTGGTCACTGTCCACGTGCCCCGCGCCTCTTCTATGCCTGTCTCTTCGTCCGTTACGATGGTGGTGATGGTACCATCTCCATAGCGTGTCATGGGGATGGTCATCTTATATACACCGGCCTGCGAACAGATGAAGCTGTATGTGGCTGATGTGTTGTTTGATATCCAACCGACGTTGGTATCGTTGGTATCGTTGTTCTCAAGGCGTGCCCCGCCGCCATATCCGCCAGTGGCAACGGCTATAGTACCGGGAATGCTGTTGTAGCCGTCTGTGCTATAAACGGCCAGCTTGCCCCAATTGCCTGCGTATGACGTGGCTGCCGTAACCTGCATCTTCAGTTCGTAGGTGCCGGCAGGGAGTTGTGACAGGAGGATGTTGTTGATGGTTGATGGGGTCCAGCTGCCCGTATTCTCTACTGTTACACTTTTGCTGAGTGCCACAGCATCGGTAGCAGTATTGGTTAGGGTTACGAGGATGGTTGCCTCGTTCTTTGAGCCGGTGGCAAAGGTTAGGATGTAGTCCTGCACGTTGGTGTTGTTCAGAGTGAACGTGGCCACTGTGTTCTTACCTGTAGAACCGATGTTCGCGCCGCTGTTCTCTACATTGGCTGCGGTGAGGTCGCAGTCATTCCAGTCAATGTACGTCCCCGATGCCGTGGGGATGGTGACGGTGTTGGCAGCCAGCATCACCAAAGGCAACAGTAAGGCTGCAAGAGTTGTTTTTAGTCTCATTGTTATAGAAGTATGTTAGTTGGTTTGTTTCTGTCCGTTGAGGATATATATGCCTTTTGGCAGTGACTGCAGGTCGTTGGCAGTTCCTACGGCTGTGCCGTTAAGGTCGTAGATTGTTGAAGATTGAACATTGTTCCCGTTAACGTTATCGTTCCCGTTAACGTTATTTATCCCTGTACCGCTATTGCTGAGGTATGTATCGGCAAGCTTATGGGCTGTGGTGGTAATGGTGGTGCTGAGGCGCTCGTCGTCAGAGGAAGACCCGATGGACAGTTTCACCGTGCCGCCCTCAACCTGCCAGGTGTGGGTAGCCTCGTCATAGTATGCCAGTTCCTGCTCACGAACGGGGATGGTGACGGTCTTCGTCTCACCCGGCTCCAGTTCTACACGCTCAAAACCTACGAGCTTGCGTGTGGGACGGTGGCTGACGCTGCTGCCAGGGAAGCTGGCATATACCTGCACCACCTCTGCACCCTTGCGCGTACCGGTGTTCTTTATNNCCATAGCCGAAGGGGTACATAGGTTTCTCGGCCTGACGGGCCACATTGCCCCCTGTGCCGCGACCATAATACATATAGGTGTAGCCCCACTGGTCTATGTCATACTCCAGCATGCCGTTGTTCTTATACTTTGAGTCGCTCTCGCTGGGCAGTTCTCCGAGGTTGTTGTACCATGTGGAGGTGAGCTTGCCCGAGGGGTTCACATCGCCGAAGAGCACATCGCAGATGGCCTGTCCCTGTGCCTGACCACCATACCAGGCAGCCATGATGGCGGGAACGTTCTCCTTTGCCCATGTGATATCGAGAGAGGAGTTCGACTCCAGAACCAGCACCACATTCTTGTTCACCTCATAGATAGCCTTCAGCAGCTCTTCCTGATTGCCCGGCAGGGTGATGATGAAGCGGTCGTGGCTCTCCGTGCCGGTGGCGTGGTCGTCGGGCTTGCTATAGTCGGTACCACCAAGGAACACCACCACATCGGCTCTCTGTGCTACGGCAACGGCGCGCTGTATCATCTCCGCCGAAGCCTTCTCGTTTACGCCGCCCGAGGTGGTGAGCATATACAACGGGCCCTGGGTCTCAAGGGGTTCCGCGCCCTCGGTATAGAAACGGAAGGTCTTCCAGTTGCCCACATAGCTCTGTGTGCCGATGAACTTCACCGTCACCTTGTGCTTGCCCTTGAACTGGGCTGGATCGAGGCTGACCGTTATATCCTTGTATGTGGTCCATCCTCCTGCTGCGATGCTGCTGTTGCTCACGCTCACGGCGGCATCGGCCTCGGTGAGGCTGCCCACAGAGGCATCGTCGGCATCGAGATAGAAGTTCACGGTACCCTCACCGCTGCCGCTCTTCGTGGAGCAGTTGATAGTGAGGCTTGAGCAGCCGGCTCCAAAGTCTATCTCCTCAAAGACCATCCAGTCGCCAGAAGCGGTATTCTCCACCACGTCAGCTCCCTTGAACTTCGTCTCGCCGCGCTTGGCATAGCCCAGACGGTCATAGGCATTGAACTTATACGTACCGTCGCTAAGAGAGAAGTTCATCTTCTTCGCAACGGCCTGGAACGGTGTCGTGGTGTGTGTGGGCGTACCGCTATAGTCGCCCAGCATGATAGCATCGGCGTAAGGGCCTATGAGGGCTATGGTCTTGCCTGCCGAGAGGGGCAGCAACGTCTCCTCCCCCTTGGGGGAGGTTGGGAGGGGGCTATTCTTCAGCAACACGATACTCTCCTGCGCAGCCTTCAGCGCCAGCTGCTGGTGCTCCTCACACTCCAGCTTCGATGCCGGCACATTGCGCCAGGGGCAGTTGTCATCAAACTCGCCCAGGGCAAAACGTGTCTCCAACACCCTTACGAGGGCCCTGTCAAGCTCCTCCACGGTCAGCAAGCCATCCTCCACGGCCTGCTGCACAGCAGTCTGGAATACGGAAGTGCGGTTCATAAACTCACAGTTGATGTCGTTGCCGGCCTTGATGGATGCCGCCGTCGAGACGGCCATATACATGTCGTTGATATCTCCGGCATCGTCGGTATACGTGCCGTAGTTATTGCCAAAGTAGAAGTGCTTCACATAACGGTAGATGCAGCTCACTCCGGCACAGTCGCTCGTCACGTAGCCCTTGAAGCCCCACTCATCGCGCAGGATGCTGGTGAGCAGCCAGTCGTTCATGGCATTGGGCTTACCGCCATAGACCTTGCCGCGTGCACCAGGGTCGCCAAAGCCTATGCCGGCGGCGTTCTTCTCATTGGGATCAGTGCTGAGGGCGTTGTAAGAAGACATGATGCTCCTCACGTCACCTTCCTTCACACACATCTCAAAGGCAGGGAGATAGTATTCGCGCAGCATGCGCTCCGAGACGAACGAAGTAGAGCCCTGACGACCCTGCTCATAGTTGTTCGCGGCGAAATGCTTCGCGCAGGCTATGGTCTTAAAATACGGGTTCTCCGCAGTCTGTTCACCCTGCATGCCCTTGATGAACTGCACGGCCAGCTGTCCGGCCAGGAAAGGGTCCTCGCCATAATTCTCCTCGTCGCGTCCCCAACGCGGGTCGCGGCTCATGTTGATGGTGGGACACCAGTAGTTCAGTCCCTTCTTATATACATTATTATATATACGCGCCTCATCGCTGATGGCCGAGGCGCAGTCGTATATGAGCTGTCTGTCCCATGTGGCCGACATGGCCTTCGACTCAGGGAAGCTGGTAGCGGCTCCTGAGCGGGCCACGCCGTGCAGTGCCTCGTTCCAATACTGGTAGGAGGGCAGAACCACGCGTCCCGTGCCGCCATAGTCGGCGCGGTTGATGTCGGCATCAACATAGTTGCCCAGCTGCGACGCCTTCTCCTCAAGCGACAGACGGCTCACAAGATCTACGGCACGGTCATGGAAACTGAGACTTGGGTTCTGATAGGGAAGCATCTGCGCCACTGCCGTCGTGGCAGAACCCAGAAGCACCATGAAAGAGTAAACGAAAAAATTGCGATAGGTCTGTATCATATTGGGTTTACGAATTATATGTGGGTGCAAAATTACACCTTTTCCATAAACCCGATAGGGTAAAATCTATCACAAAGGGTGGAAAATGGCGTGAAAACCACAAGGAAACGCGCCTCTGGTGCTGCAATGAGCTATTCAGCCACCTCCATTATTATTACGGTTATGTTGTCCAGTCCTCCAGCTTCTTTGGCGGCGGCTACGAGGGCGTCGGCATCGCCTCCCTGGGAGAGGATTTTCTCTATTGCCTCATCGCCGATCATGTCTGTCAGGCCGTCAGAGCAGACGATGAACTTATCGCCCGCCACAATCTTCGTCTGCAGCACATCGATGAAGGCTCCCTCGGCGCCAAGGGCATTATAAATAAGGTTGGAGGGCACGGACTCGTCACCCATTCGCTCACGCTCAGAATGGTCGGTAGTGAGCTGCTTGAGATAGTCGTAGCGCAGACGGTACGTGCGGCTGTCTCCGATATTGACCACAAAGACGTGTCCGCCGTAAGTGAGGATACCCGTGAAGGTGGTGCCCATGCCCGATCCGGACGCAGCAGCGAGAATCTCTGCATTAATCTGCTGACACCATTTCTTCAGAGCCATCACTATGGCGCTATCGTCAAGGTCTGGTGCAAGGCCGTTAAGGAATTTCTCAAACGACTCCGTAGCCATTGCCGAGGCTTCCTCACCCCGCTCGTAGCCGCCCATACCGTCGGCCACGATGGCCGTGAAGCGCTCATCGTCACGCAGCTCGAAGGTTATCTTCATCGTGTCATCACGAAGCTGCTCTCCGAAGATGAGAGCCATGTCTTCATTGTTGGTGCGAACGCATCCCACGTCGCTTACCGCATCTATTCTTATTTTCATAGCTACTCTGCTTTGAAGTCATAGGTATTGGCAATTCTCACGATGTCTCCCATACGGAAAGGCATCGGAACATTGGGTGTGGTACGGATGCCGTTGACCTTCGTACCGTTGGTTGAGCCCACGTCGGTGATGGTCCAGCCATTAGGAGTCATCTGCAGCACGGCATGCCGACCTGAGATATAGTTGAAGGTGCCGAGCTGCGAAGCATACTGTCCCTGGGTGCGGCCTATCAGTGCACCGTCAATAAGTTGTATGCGGGTGTTCATAGCTGCGCAATAGAGGGACCCAGGGATATAACCGAGGTCTTCGATATTGTCAGCAGGAGCCGGGGCATTGGCGTTACAGGTCTTCTGAACGTTAAAGTTCCCGTTTGCCGGCTGCGACGGTGATACATTCGGTATTGTTGAAGGTGCGGGGGTAGTGTCATTACCTATTGAGGAGGCCTCTACCAACAGGCTTCCACAACGGCCACAGCGCTTTCCCTCGCCCTTGCCTATGATATGACACTTGGGGCAGGCATATAGCTTCGTGCCACAGTGTTCGCAGAAATAACTGTCGTCATCTATCTGCTTATTGCATTTTGGACATATTGCCATGTATTGAAAATTGAAAGTTGAAAATTGAAAGTTAAGCCCCCTTCCCAACCCTCCCAAGGGGAGGGAGAGGGCAGATTGTCCCCCTCTCCTTGGGAGAGGGGTTAGGGGTGAGGTTCAATTATGTATTATCATATCGTCTCGACGCAGTATGTAGAGTTCTTCCTTGTCGAAGCCCGGGAGAGCCATCATGCTGCGCAGGCGGCGTCCTTGGTTGAGTTTCACGCGGTCAAAGTAGTTGCGGGCCTCGCGGGCATTGGCGAAGTTTGCGCCTTTGTTGGCAGGATAGGCCAGCACCTGGAAGTAGTGCAGCATCTCCTCGTCGGCACCCTCGTCCATGCGAAGTCCGTTGCTCTTCACTATATTACGGAAAATCTGCGCCAGCTCCTCACCCGTATAGTCCTCAAAGAATATCTTCCTCGTATAACGCGACTCCAGCCCGCTGTTGGTGTCTATCCACTGCTGCATCTCGCGGGGATAGCCGGCAGCGATGCTTACCATCTTGCCCTTATAGTCGATGAGTTTGGTGAGCAGCACGGGCATGGCATCCTTGCCGAAGCCGTTGGCACCGTCGTTCAGACCGTATGCCTCATCAATGAAGAAGATGCCTCCCAGTGCACGGTCTATCATCTGCTCCGTCTTCGGCGCTGTCTGGCCCACATAGGGCGCTATGAGGTCTTTCGTCGTAACCTCCACCACCTTGTTGGATGGCAGCAGTCCCAATGAATAGAAGATGTTACCCATGATGCGCGCCACGGTGGTCTTGCCTGTACCGGGGTTGCCAAGGAAGAGGTAATGGTCGAGGTTGATGTTGGGACGCCCCTGCCCCTGGTTGCGCTCACGCTCTATGATGAGCGTGTCGGCCAGTTCGCGAACGGCATCCTTCACGGAGCTGAGTCCCACCAGCTGGTCGAGTTCGCGCAGGCATTCGCTGACGTCAATCTTCTTCGGAGCCTCGTAAGGGATGTCCTCTGGCTCGAAGGTGAACAGCTGTTCCTCGGTGGGGTCGGAAAGAAGCGTTGACAAACGCTCTGACTGACGGTCCTTCACGGCATTGAGAAGGTTGACCATCTCTCCGGCATTGCCGAAGTTCTTGTCCTTCATCGTCACCATCTCCTCCACCTTCTTGAACAGCAGCTCCTCAGCCGCCTTGGAGAGTTCGAAGCCCTCCTTGCCGGCATGCATCTTGAAGATGTCCACGAGGTTCTCCACGGAGTAGTCGTCGATGTGAATACGGTATGTGAAGCGTCGCTTCAGACCGGGATTAGCATTGGCAACAAACTCATCAATCTCGGCCTTGTAGCCTGCTATGACACATACGAACTTTCCGGCATCGTTCTCCATGCGTGTCATGAGGGCCTCCACCGCCTCCGTACCCGACTTGTCCTTCTCGCCCGGGGTGTTCATAGGAATGAGGTTGTAGGCCTCATCGATGAAGAGTACGCCCCCCATAGCCTCGTCCACTGCCTTGTCCATATTGATGGCAGCAGAGTTGGCATAGCTGTCGAGGAGTGTGCGGCGCTCACGCTCCACCACATGCCCCTTCGTCAGCACACCCATAGCCTTCAGCACGCTGCCGAGTTTCTTGGCCACCACGGTCTTTCCCGTGCCGGGGTTGCCGGTGATGATGAAGTGTATCTTGGGCTGGGTGGCCTTTCCGCCACGCAGGCTGCGCAGCTTGTCTTGCTTTACCCTGTTGGCAATGGCGCGTAGCTGACGCTTGACGCCATCCATGCCTATCATATCGTCGAGAGAGCTGAGGATGTCGTCGATGCTCGCGGTGTCAGCGGCCTCTCCCTCAATGTCGCGCATGGTGATGACGCGCTGCATGGAAGGGTCGAGATGTCCTTCCTCACGCAGCTTCGCATTGCGGTCCTTCAGTCTCTGCACCGCCGACTGATAGGCATTGCGCACCTCACGGGCGTTGCCGAAGGTGCGGGTGCGGCCCAGATACATCTTGTCAAAGAAGGCCCCCACCTGCTGCTCGGCATCCTCGGAGAGTGTATAGCCCTCTTCGGAGTGCTTCACCATTTGGCGGAATATCTCGGTCAGCTCCTTACCCGTATAGTCGCGGAAGTTCACGATGCGGTTGAAGCGCGAGGCGATGCCTGAGTTGGCCTGCTGGAACTCACCCATCTCCTTGGTGTAGCCTGCCAGGATGACGACGAGCTGTCCACGTCTGTTCTCGGCAAGCTGTATCATCGTGTCGATGGCCTCCTGACCTATACTGTCGTGTTCGCCGTTCTTCAGCGAGTAGGCCTCATCGATGAAGAGCACGCCGCCCATAGCCTTGTCGAAGCATTTCGTCACCATCTTCGGCGTCTCTCCAACATACTGCGAGATGAGGTCGGCCCTTGACACCTCCACGAGATGTCCCGAGGGCAGGGCCCCAAGAGCCTTCAGCGCATCGGCAAAGAGACGCGCCATCGTGGTCTTGCCTGTACCGGGGTTGCCAAGGAAGAGGAAATGGTCCGTGAGCTCTATCTTCGCATCGGGACCCTTGGCCAGACGCGCCTCCTGCAGGGAGTTGGCAATGGAGCGCAGACAGCTCTTTATCTCGTCCACGCCGACATACTTGTCGAAGTCGGCCATAACGTCGTTGAACGTCTTGGGAACGAATTCCTTGCCCTCCACCATATCAGCTCCCACAGCGCCGTCGGCCACATCCTTCTCTATGCACTTCAGCTGTATGTTGTATGCACGCTTGCTGGCATTATGTCCGTTGGCACCCTTGGCATCGGCAGGGTTGCGATGATCGTTCAGATATATGCGGCGCAGCTTCTGAAGGGCATCGTCGGAGAGCGTCAGCTTATAGTCTTGAGACAGTATGCGACGTGTTATCTCCGTCAGTCCGTCAGGGCTTATCTCTTCGGTGTTGAAGAAATAGTTGACCGCCGCAGCCGCGTTGGGGTTACTCTTGAAGAACTTGGCCAGACGCTGCGTTCCGGTGAAGACCACGATGGGCTTCTCCGAGTCCTGCCTCCAGTTGGTGATATGTGTCAGGATATGGTCTATGGGCGACACATCGACGGCCTGTCCCTCCGGCACCAGTTTCTCTGCCTCCTCTATGAGCAGCACACCGTTGCCGATGCTCTTGATGTTGGTGTCGATATCGTCAACAAAGTTGCTGTAGTCAAGAGGGTAAACCACCTTGGGCTGATCGGAGGGCACGAGGCCGGCCTTGTAGAGCTCCTGCGTGATGGCTTTGGCCACGGTGCTCTTGCCCGTACCTGCATCACCCGTGATGACGAAGCTCAGCTCCATGCGCCCCTTGGTGCCGCGACGCATGAAGTTGTCGGCCCATTTCTTTGCCTTCGCAACAATCTCGGTAAGGCTTTTCTTGATTACATCCTTATCAACGAGACAGTCCAGACCCGTCCCCGTCTGAGAGCCACCCCCTGCATGAGAAGCTGCCCCCGTCTGAGAGCCTGCGATATCATCGCAGGCACCACCACCAGCTGCCCCCGTTGACATCAGCGTTCCGCACCACTTACAATACGTGGCGGTATCATTATTCTGCCTATGGCATGCTTTACATTCTTTCATCCTCTATTCTTGCTGTGTGAAGTAAAAGTCGTGCTTGGAACCCTTCGTATTGTTGAAGTACTGTCCGGAGTACTCATAGATACCAGAGTCGAAGGGTGCCATGCTTCCCGTGTAGTAGATGTTGTTGTTGATAGAACCGTCGCTGTCGAGCACATAGAGCACCAGGCGGTCATGGTTATTATAGTCATACGACCCCTTCACCTGGTGTGTGAGCTGCTTGCGATAGTTGATGACGATGGTGCCCTCCACGGTGCCTGCCGCACCACCCTCACGAAGGGTCATCGTGGCGGTACGACCGTCGAACTGTCCGCTGAAGTTTCCCACAGCATGGGGATAGTCCACCTGCGTCACGCTGGCAGAGCCGCCACCCGAGCTCAGGAGGTTGCCACCAGTAGCCCAGTAGTAGAGACCCATCACCACGGCGGCCACGACAATCATTATCAAGGCATGCCATTTCCTGAGGCTCAGTCCTGTCTCTATGCTGCTGGCCGTGTTCTCATATACACAGGCGGGGTAGTCATTGGGCAGCCCCGGCATCAGTTTGTCGCGACACTGGAAGCCATCGGCCAGGCAAGCCCTCTTTGCTGCTTCGTCAAGGTCGTTGCCTGAGCTCCACGTGTCGTTGAGCTTCGTCGACGTGTTGCTGTCGAAGAGCACGGCGGTGAATACGAAGAGTATGACAGCGAGTATTGCCACCAATATCCACGGCACAAGCGGTGTGAGCAGTCCTATGAGCCAGCAGGTGAGGTAGTAGAGGCCAATGCCGCCAATAATACCCACGATGGGGTTGGCGGCACACAGGGCCAGACCGCCGCCGATGCCTACGATCCATCCCATGATGTTGCCGATGCTCTCCATAGTGCCCCGGAAGGACTCCGACTCGATATTGAACACCAGGTTCCAGATGATGAAGCCGCAGACGGCGATGAGGGGCAGGTATCCCAGCAGCACCACGAGGCCCTTCATGACCGTCACCTTGCTGGCAGCACTGTGGTAGCGGCTCTTCGCGCTGTCAATCTTGCGCTTTGTGCGGAGGGCGAGGCTGGCCGGGCCGCATGACGGAAGGTTCTGCATCAGGCAGCTCAGGTAGTCAGAGGCCAGCTTGGTGTAGCGTCCGCCACTGAGGTCGGCGGCGGGGTCCTCCTGATACTGTAGCGCGAGCCATGCCTCCAGCTGCTCTCCCTTGCGCCCCTGGGCGGCAGAGTTGAAGCTGCCACGACCCTTTTCATATTCAGAAAGGGTACTGATGGTCTTGCCCGCGATGTCGAGTGGGAAGCGGTTGCCCAGCAGGCCGGCAACGGCCTTCATGCGTGCCATGAGGTCGGTATATGGCGCAGACTTCTTCTGGTTGTCGCTGGAATGGATGTCGAGACAGTGGCGTATCCACTTGATGTGCTTGTCGTACTTCTTGCGGGTGTACAGATAATAGAACAGGCGCGAGTCGGTGAAGAGACGCTCATCGAGCATGCCTGCCAGCGAACCGGCTCCCATATTGTCGGCATTGATTTCCTTGGCTATCTGCTGTCCTATCTGCTCTATAGTGCCGAGTTTCGAGGGGTTGCTGCCCTTCAGCGGCGCGAAGTCGTAGCCGTAGGCCGAGCCTATGGAGTAGGCCACGAGCCAGCCCATCTGCATGCTGTTCATGTCCAGGCCCGACTCCAGCATGATGTCCACCAGCTCAAGCGACATCACGGGGTCTCTGTTGCTGTACCACTCTAAGAAGTCCTCCTCCGTCAGTTCGCGAACGAGGTATGCGGGGTTGATCTGGTTAAGCGTCTTGAAGAGGTCTTCCAGGCTTCGAATGACATAGGAATGTCCTGATGCCTCCACGCGATATGGCAGCCGGGGGTCGAGGGCATAGGTGAGCTGCCGTACGGCTCTCACACCGCGGTCCTTGATGAAGCCCGGATATTGCGATGCCACATCCTGGCCGTCCCTGGAGCGCATATATACCCACAGCTGATGGTCGGGACTGGAGAGTTGCTTGGCGTATGCCTGTTCGTTCTGCGTCAGCTCGGCAGCGATATCCTCCGATGTCTCCACCTTGTTGCCGGAGAGACCCGTGTAGGTCATGTCCTCGTCAAGGAGCAGACAGGCGGCAAAGAGTCCCGCGTCACGGCTGTCGGGGTATTCATCCTCGGTGATGACGCTGATACGCACAGCCAGCTCTGAGCGTTTCAGTTCATACAGCCAGTTCTTTATCTGGTCTTTATAAAGGTATTGCTTGGCCAGCGTGCGGTTCTTCGGATCCCACATTATCTCTGCCAGTTCCTCGGGCGAATGGGCCGTTTCCGTCGAGCTGAAGGCGATGCTGAACGCCGTCTGAGGCTCTTCCTCCTTGAACACATCCTCACCCTTGGCCCAGCGCTCTATGTCGGCGAAGGTGGCACGCTTCGACTCGTCGAAACGCGTCAGGGCCCTGATGAGCGAGAGCAGCTCGTCACCAATCTCTTTCCTCTGCGGATAGGGCAGCGTCATGAGCTGCTTGTCCTTCACCAGCTTGCCCTCGTCGGCGGTAAGCACGCTCTCACCCATCCACAGGGCCATGAGCGCCATACCCATAGAATAGAAGTCGGCAGCGGGAGTGACAGAGAGTGGACGGCCAGGGATCTGCGTGTACATCTCGGGGGCGGCATAGATAGGCGTGCGTCCCACGTCGATGATGGCAATGCCGTCGGGGCCTATCATCTTGCCTATGCCGAAATCGGTAAGGACGAAGTTCATCATGTCCGTGCCGTCATAGAGAAAGTTGGCGGGCTTGATGTCGCGGTGCAGCACGCGGCGCTCGTGGCAGTAGGCTATCTCCGTAGCCATGCGTATGGCTATCTTCTTCAGCTTCTCGCGTCCGTCCTTGTCGTTGCGCAACGGACGCACATCGGCCAATGAGCCGCCCTCGTAATATGGCATGAGCTCGTAGTCATACTGCTTGCCCGACATGGGCGAGGCCCAGATGCCGAAGTCATAGAGGTCGATAAGCAGGCCATTGCCGCGAGGTGCATTCTTCACGGCATTCAGCACGGCGGTGTCGGGATGACGCTTATACCGGTAGAGCTTCAGCGCATAGTTGCGCCCACCTGCCGTAACCTGAAACATGCGCGCTGTCTCTTAT
>LXOW01118266.1_pt1 | contig 29940 bp, 26 predicted proteins | sample 1368591 | NCBI WGS metagenome assembly LXOW01 (sample SAMN04884650, study PRJNA319009) | bovine gut metagenome | isolation source: Cow rumen | host: Bos taurus | place: Italy: Legnaro (PD) | collected 2014-07-09
GCAAAACTCCTGATTATATAAGTTAAATTATATCTCAGGAATTTTTCTGACATTTTTAGCTATATGTAATTTACAGAGTTTGGTTCACACACCCGGTCAGTATTTACTTCCATTGCCTTCGAAGGAAACAACCGTGAACCCGTTCTCCTTACACCAGTTTTTAAGATGCTTCAGGCAGTTAAAGTCATCAGCTGACGGAGGTGAATACTCATCAGGCGGACAGAACACCTCAAATGAGCTGTCCAAAAATTCGTTAAGCTCATTCTCGGCTTCCATCAGAAAGTCATCAAACATCCTATCCAGATAATCACTGATTTGGTCTTCAATCAGGATGGTCAGTTCATCACAGCTTATAAGCGGCGTTATTTTCAGATCTGAGGATAAATTATTCAGGATGAGCTTTGTATCTTTTGGTCTTATTGTAAAGTGGGCATCGTAATTACATTCGATGGGGGCATTGTTTCCATACCAGTAGCCTGAACCGTACCAGTCCAGATCCAGATCTTCTGAAAGGAACTCCTCAATCTCTGATTGTTCTCCGTTCCATTTTCTTCTGTTATCTTCGGAATAGAGAGATGCCAGTATGCAGGCCACATATTCGGATATTCTTTTGGTAAGACCGCATTCTTTACTTATGGTTTCGGTGAATGCGGCAATGTCATCCGCAATATCCTCATTGTCGTAGAGAATTTCGTTCAGGAGGACCAGCAGTATTCCGCCGGCAATGTTTTTAGGGCAGACCTTTGCATCCGTGAGCTCGAGGTAAACCTCATAAGGTTCGTCGTGCAGGTAATCCACGCCTTCTCTTTCAACTATTTCTTCCAGCTTTTTAATTGTCTGATTCATATCTTACCGGTTCCCTTTTCACTGTCTTTATTACAGACAGTTTTGCAGTACGAATGTTCAGGGAAAATAATCAGTAAATTTTTGCACCGATGTTCTTCTGCTTTAGAGACTGTGAGCAGGAGAATGTCTTTACTCATGATAAAACATGCTGACCATGCAGAATGCAATCAAGTTCTAAGTTTTTAATTTATCGTACATGTATGATTACTAAAACAGGTTAGCATGATGAGTTTCCTGATAGATTAATTAACAATAAAAAATGGAAAAGGCTGCCTGTGTTTAATATAGCTGGTGTGGGAAAATCAGAGGCTTCTGGCATGATAGTGAAAAATCATGTCATCTTAGTTAACTGTTAGAAATTAAAAAAGCCACCTGTTATCCTTTAATAAACCATTACTTAAAGGAGTGCTAACAGATGGCTTCAGCTGATACATTATGCAAGAAATTGCTCGGTGTCAAGTCCGCAGTTGTAACCGGACACGATTTTTATCAGGATTCAGACGGACTTAACCATCTTCGGATTCATGCTCGACCAAGTAAAAGAAAACATAAAAAAACACGAGACGATATTGGAATATATCTCGTGTTTGAGAAGATCGTTACCTTACAAGGGTTTCTAGATAAATTTATATAGTACAGTGATTTGGGAAGGTTTTAATAAAGATTAATATGCAATGTGTAATATTTGTACAGGTTGTGATTATGGAAATTAGGCAGCAATGGAAAGATCTTTTTTGCTGTCATTTTTTTCTGCCGCCTCTTCGTTCTCTTCGACAACCGTGAGAGTTACGGCATGCAGACCGTGATCTGTAATTTCTGCAGTGTAATCAACCAGCTGACCAGGTTTGAGAGTTCTGTATCCGTTCATGGCAATGGCGGTATAGTGTACAAAAACATCTTCCTTGCCTTCAGCAGGGACTACAAAGCCAAATCCTTTGGCGTTATTAAACCATTTTACGGTACCTCTTAGCATGTGAAATGCCTCCATAAGTTTAACAGGGAAAGAATAGTAATATACTTGTGTTTAAGCAAAAAACATGCCATTTAACAGGAATAAAAATATAATTAAGTCGGATATTATCTTTTAAAATTAAAAATTTGACATAAATCAGAGAAAAGAGGATGTGCCGTAACTGATAAACCGGAAGAATGACATCAGTTTGGCCTTATACATATTCGGAAGACTGTCGGTGCGGATGAAGTCAATGACGGAATAATGGATAATTTCTGAAATCTTACGGTTTTAAAGATTGTTTGTGGGGCATTAAATCACCAAAATGGTGCGTAAAGAGTAAATAATAACCAATTTGGACAGGATATGAATTTGTATCTTGTTTATGAAAAAGCAGACTTTCAGGAATGCTATTCATGCCTGAACAGACAGATAAGGTCTGTATCTGAATATACAGACCTTTTTAATGGAGATGAGTCAGATACTAGGTGTTTTTAGCAATGATTCTTTCTAAAGTCTTAACACGTTCTTCAAGATCATAAACCTTAAGTTCCAGAGCCTTGTCAGCAAGAATTGCTCTGCTGCTTGCGGCCTGTTCAAGAACCTTGTCTTCCGGAGTATTCTGTTCACCCGCTGCCGGATTTCCCTGATGGGTATTTGAGAGCATGCCGAATTTAGCGGCAGTTTCAACAACAGCGTTAATGAAATCATCGCTTCTTTCTATGATTTTCTTTTCAAGAATCCTCAAGAGTTTATCGTCTGCACTCGAACCACTTCCTCTTGATTCATAGGTGCTGATTGAAATTGCAGCCATATCCAGATGTTCTGCTAAATTTTTGGCTGTTACAAATCCTAAGCCAAGTCTCCATCTTTTATATAATTCCGGACTCATAGTATTTCCTTTGATGTTTTTATTAGCAATCAGACTAGATAGAATAGTTGGACACTTCCAAATTTCCAAGTGCACAATCTTTTAAGTAATGTACGTTTTTTGATTTCAGCATTTCTGCGTGCTTAAAAAGGTCATTACTTTTTTCTATATTTTTAGGAACGCCTTTTCCCGTATACAGACAGTATGCCATCAAAGCACAGGCATCACCGTAATCCCTGTCTGTCTCAGAAGCTTTTTCAAGATAGGAATGCAGATGAAAAACGCACTCATTGTAGTCAGGGGCTATGGACGTATCATGAACGCTGGTTCTACGTCTTTTGGTGACTGAAACTCTGCTGTCGTTAAATTCTTTATTCTTCCTGGATGCTTCTTTTCTTATTATTTTTTTATTTTCATATTCCCAATAGTTTTTTGCACTATAGGTTTTTTTGAAATAATCAGATAATGTATCTCCGAAAAAATTTATTACGGCAAGCAGATAAATACATTCCTGATAATCATTTCTTATAGCTCTTTCACTGTAGTACTTGGCGGCATTCACGTTGATGTTTGTTCCCAGTCCGATGAATCTCATTCTTGCGAGATAGGGCAGAGAAGGAGCAAATTCAGCGCTCAGCAGTCTTTCAAAAAGTGAAAATGCTTTGCTGTATCTTCCTGTTTTCATGCATCTGAGTGCCCTGAAGTAGTTTATGAACACTCTGGCAAATCTGAAAAAGTCAACCCAGTAGGTCACAAGGAGTATGCATACACACAGTATTCCTTTGACAACAAGGTTGTCGCTTACATTGCCGTAAAAGCCAAAAACAGCATAGATAAGTCCGAAGGATATTAAACTTTTTAAAATAAATAAAAACATAAATACCCCCGGAAGGTTATTTTAGCGACTGCGGAATACAATACGGCCCTTGGTGAGGTCGTAAGGAGTCATCTGAACCGTAACCTTGTCGCCGGTTAAAATACGGATATAGTTCTTGCGCATCTTACCGGAAATGTAGGCCATAACAACGTGGCCGTTTTCAAGCTGTACTCTGAAAGTGGTGTTTGGAAGGGTTTCGAGTACTACACCCTGCATTTCAATATTGTCTTCTTTGGACATGTTTTATTAACTCTTTATTATTTTTTAATATTTAAAAGACTGTATGTGATTGTTTTTACCGATTTGAGAATAAAAAAACTCAAATCAAAAATTGAGCTGAATTGTACTATCTTTTTTATAAATATGCAAAGAAAAAAGCGAACTGTATCGCACTATATTCATATAAAATATAAAAAAATGATAATGGTTTTAAATACTCTAAAGTGAAATTTTTTATTACTTGGTTATATTTTAATCAAATTATCTGAATTGTTGCTTATGGAAAAACGTTTATAAAATTGCTTAAAAACACTGATTTTTTGCGATTAAGTTAAAAAAATCTCACGGTGCGCGGACAGAACTGCCGGTGTGGACGGAAATCAATGAGAATTAATTCTGATCTGTTTTCTCGGATAAGCACACTGTCGGTTAAGCTGTAATGTTTTCTGATGTATTATTGTTTTAAGTGAAAATTAATGAAAGCTGGAGGTATTCGGCTGATGCTTAAAGTAAAAATAGATTCCGTTGAGGTTTCAGTATTGTGGGAAAAAAACGAATCAGTCGAGGCATTGGGCACAATTGCGTGTAAAGCTCCCGTTAACATCAGTACAAAAATGTACGGCGGTTTTGAGCAGGTAGGTGAACTCGGTACAGCGCTTCCTCATTCCGACACGGAAATCACTTCCGCACCAGGTGATATTCTGCTTTACTGCGGCAGCATGATAGTGCTTTTTTACGGAAAAAACACCTGGAGCTATACCAGACTAGGTCGAATTACCGGTAAAACTCCGGAGGAACTTAAAGAGCTTCTTGGTAAGGAACACGTTACAGTTTCAATAACTTCTGAAAACACTGAAAAATAACGATGTTTATTACGGTTCAGCCAGTTTTAACCATAAAAACTGATTATTTTTTGAGCTATATCTCATGATACGAAAGAGTAACTTTTAAATAACTTTTGAATAACTTATTATTATATTTCCATGTGATTAATATCTAGTAATGCCGACGGCGTTACATAAAACATTAGAGCTTACCGCAACAAATAAAGTAAACTTGCAGAAATATAGTAGTTTTGCAAGGTTGATTTAAGGGTTTCTTTATTACCCGGTTCTGCCGGCGGAGACTGATTGTCATGCCGTTCCCGTCTGCAGACTGTGACCGAAGAGCTGGAAAGTTTTACCAAGATGCGCTTTTGAGATGATTAGAAGCGTGTTTAATGCAAGGAAATAAACATCCGGAGATAAGAAAAAAGACAGGGATGTTTGCATTTTATTAAAGTGTAGGTGCTGTATTGAGAGTTTTATATTTACCGCACTGTTTCCTGCACCGGGATATACGGAGTTTATCCGGAAAGGTGATCCGGCGTTTATCTGAATATATCGGAAGATGCTGTGATTAACCAATTTCAGGGCTTTCCTGATAGGACTGCAAAAGCAGGATTAAAAGGGTGTAAAAAATGCCAAGACTAAAAATAGTAACAGCGTTAAGTATTATCGTGGTTCCGCTGGTAGTACTGTATGTTTTTCTATTTGTTTTACCGGGAATGACCTCAGCAGGTTCAGGTTCCGTTCTTGATCGTAAATTCTCTACCGTCAACGCAGATAACAACGTCGTGGATAAGCCGTACATTGATGAAAGCTATCTGAGTGAAGCAGGCAGAAATCAGCTGGCTTATCAGCAGATGAATGCCGCAAAGGGGGATGTTTACTATCACGATCTGAGCATCAGAGAAAAGATTAATAAAAACACCGAGTTTTATCAGGTTGAAGCCTCCGATCCTGATGAGCTCAGAGAAAAGATTGTAATGTTTGCCCCTGAAAATGCCTCAACCGGCAAAAAGAGTGTGACAAAGGTTACCTATGGTGTTGACTGGAGCCTTGATACACGTCAGGAAGAAGGTGAATGCAAGTTCTACGGAGCAAATATCGTTACCAATGTGACCATGATGGTTCCACAGTGGGTTGGTATGGAAAACCAACCTGATGAAGTCAAGGAACAGTGGGGTACCTTCCTTACCAGTGTTTCCAACTATGAAGCTACACATAATCAGATTATGATTGAGGTAAGCAAGGAAATTGCAAACAGAATCCGTTTCATTCCTAAGCAGTCTCTCTGTTCAGATCTCGTGGAAAAGGTTAATAACATCGGTAACAGCGGTCTTGAGCTTGCCAAGGAAAAAATGAGAAGATACCGCTATGAAACTGCAGGCGGCAGATATTTCGGCGTCAGGATGCCTGCATTCGCCAGAAGAGACTACGTAGAATCAGTTGAAACCGAATAAATTCACGGTTTTGTTATTAACTGAACAATCCGCATGATTACCGGTTGGTCATGCGGATTTCTTTTGTAATGCCTGTGGATTTTTACGAAATAGGTGTTATTCAGAGGCCAGAAAACCGGTAAGCATTTCTCTTTTTCGGCCGAACCCCCGGCGCTTTACCAGAGTAAAACCAGCCTCTCTGAGATTGTCCCTGACTTCACGGCACACGGTGAAGGTGGCAATGTTTGTTCCTGCGGTACTAAGATTAACAAGCAGCTTCATGCTTTGCAGAGACCACATGTCGCTGTTGCTTTTGGGGTTGAAACCGTCAAGAAACCATGAATTCACAGGCTGATTTACCGAGATGCGCGAATAGCAGTCGGATATGTCCCCAATCATCAGTACAAGGGTGAAGTGACTGTTTATGACTACCCTGTTCAGTCCTGTGTGCAGGGGGCGTGAAAATAATGCCTGAAGCAGTTCCTTACTTTCTTTTTCAAGCTGAGGAAAGTGTCGGTGGGCTCTGGCCATGTCATCAGGGCTCAGAGGATATTTCTCCACTGTCAGAAAGGTAATGTCAGGGAGTGTTTCAGCCTCTTCTTCAAGAAGCCTGTAGAAACGCATCAGAGTGAGCAGATTGAGTCCGGTACCGAATCCAGTTTCTCCAATCAGATATTCACGGGGGCCGGTTCCGTTGCCAGAAAGTGAACCTGCCGATGCCGGAAGTCTTTTCTTCAGATCGCATCCGTTTATGAAAACATGTTCTGTTTCATCCATGCCTCCGCAGTCGGAGAAATACACATCATCAAAATCGGTGCTGCGGGGTTCATCGGTTTCGGTAAAATCGATGCTGGCGTAGGTTATCGGATTTTCCGGGAGAGAGGAGGTGATAGTAATCATGATACGTTCCTGTTTTCAGACGACGGATAATTATTGATCACCGGAAATCAACTGTCCACATTCCGATAACAATTGATTTTTAAACTGATTCCGGATAATCCGTTTCGACAGGAGAAATGTGTTAATGCAGGTGTTTTTATACACATTTCTGTTATGTGACACAGTATGAATTGATTTTTGCCACAATTAAAAAAAACTATAATATAATGTGATTCATTGTGGATATGTAGTTTTACATTCCTTGGTTTCCGGCTGAAATTTTTCTGACCGGGTCATGAACCTGAGCGGTTAAGTTCTGTCTAAAGCTTTACTGGGGCCGCCTCTGGTGGTGTAAAAAATCAATAAAGAGATATATAAATTATGAGAAGAGCAGTTATTACCGGTATGGGAATTGTGTCCAGTATTGGTAACAATTTGCAGAATGTTCTGCAGTCCTTAAAAACAGGAAAGTCTGGAATTTCTTTTTCTGAACAGTTTAAGGAAGCAGGTTTAAAGTCAAACGTATGGGGTGCAGTGGATTTAAACCTTGATGAACTGATTGATCGCAAGGTTAAGCGCTTCATGGGCGATGCTGCCGCATATGCCTATCTTTCCATGCAGCAGGCAGTAGAGGATTCCGGTCTTACCGAATCAGAAGTTTCAAATGAAAGAACCGGTCTTATCTGCGGTTCCGGCGGTGCATCAAGCAGAAATCAGGTTGAAGCCTGTGATACCTTAAGAACCAAGGGTATTCGTCGTGTAGGTCCTTATCAGGTTACTAGATGCATGGGATCAACCACTTCAGCATGTCTGGCAACACCTTTCAAGATTAAAGGTGTTAATTACAGTATCAGTTCAGCCTGTTCAACATCAGCTCACTGTATCGGCACTGCTGCTGAACAGATTATGCTTGGCAAGCAGGATGTCGTGTTTGCCGGTGGCGGTGAAGAACTGGACTGGAGTCTGGCCTGTCTGTTCGACGGCATGGGCGCCTTAAGCACCAAGTACAATGAAACTCCTGAAAAGGCTTCAAGAACCTATGATGCCGATCGTGACGGTTTTGTTATTGCCGGCGGTGGCGGCATGGTTGTTGTTGAAGAACTCGAACATGCACTTGCACGCGGTGCCAAGATTTACGGTGAACTGGTAGGCTTCGGTGCAACTTCAGACGGTTACGACATGGTAGCTCCTTCCGGAGAAGGTGCGGTGAGATGCATGAAGCAGGCTATGGCAACTTCAGCCAATCCTGTTCAGTACATCAATACTCACGGTACTTCAACCAAGGTAGGCGATACCAAGGAACTTGAGGCAATCAAGACAACATTCGGTGAAAATGTTCCGTTCCTGAGCGCAACCAAGGCTATGACAGGACACAGTCTCGGTGCTGCAGGCGTGCAGGAAGCCATTTACTCACTTCTGATGCTTAACAATAACTTCATTGCTCCAAGTATCAATATTGAAAATCTTGATCCTCTGGCAGAAGGTTTGCCAATTGTTACTTCAGCCAAGGATATTGAACTTGAATGCGTAATGTCAAACAGCTTCGGTTTCGGCGGAACCAATGCCTGTCTGATTTTCAACAAGTATCACGGTTAATGCGGTCTGCCGACGGCAGACGTTTTTTAAAAAATCAGAGGAAAATTTTTTCTTCTGATTTTTTTGTATATAAGGATAATAAATGGGCGACAGAATTAGACTGGATAAATGTCTTACACTGAATTACGGTCTGAGCAGAAAGGAGGCGGGTGTTGTTATCCGTAAAGGCGAGGTTACCGTTAACGGCAGTGTGGTAAAGGATGCGGCACTCAAGGTCGGACCTGAAGATGCCATTGTCTGCAACGGTGACGGTCTTGAAGTGGTAACTGAGCAGAAAAAGAGGTATTTCATGATAAATAAGCCTCAGGGGTGCGTCTGTTCAAATGATGATCCGATGAATCCGATTGTTCTGACCCTGCTTTCCGAGGAGGCGGGGGGACTGTTCTGCGTGGGCAGACTGGACCTTGATACCGAAGGTCTTCTGTTCATTACTGATGACGGGGCCTGGGCGCACCGTATAACCTCTCCCAAAAAGTCCCACACAAAAACCTATGAGGTATGGCTGGCTGAAGACTGTCCTGAAAGCAATATAGAACTGTTTGAGAAGGGAGTGCTTCTTCGCGGTGAGAAAGAACCGACAAGACCAGCCAGACTTGAAATTCTTGAACCGAAACATGTGCTGCTGACCATTACCGAAGGCAGATATCATCAGGTGAAAAGAATGTTCGGTTTTACGGGGAACAGAGTGGTAGGACTTAAACGCATTTCTATCGGTGAGGTGATGCTTGACGATGATCTGATGCCTGGCGAATACCGTGAACTTACGGAACGTGAGATAGCTCTTTTTTAGTAGGCAGAACATGCTGAAAAACAGAGAACCGGACGAAAGTCCGGTTCTCTGTTTCTATAGTGACAGCTAAATGTTTCAGGCAAAAATTTTTGAGCGGAATGCAAAGAATACGGCGCCAACCATACAGAGTGCCGCCCACAGATAGTCCCAGTTCCATTTTTCGCCGAACATCAGGATTGACAGAGGAACGAAAACTGTAAGGGTGATAACCTCCTGCATTATTTTCAGCTGACCGATGGTAAAGTAATCATGGGCATAGCGATTGGCGGGAACCATCAGCATATACTCGATAAGAGCGATAAGCCATGAGACGATAACGGCTATGTATACGGGCTTGTCGGCCAGTTTGCTTAAATGACCGTACCATGCTATGTTCATAAAGACATTACTCAGAACAAGCAGAGAAATACATCCAATAACAACTTTGTACTCCATCAGCATAACAAATACCTTAAATTATCAGTTAAACAGTTAAATACTATTTGCTACTTTCAAAGAAAAAGCCTTCAGTAAAGCCCGCATTTTATCATAAATAAGGTATGTAGAACGAATTTTATTAATGTCGACGGATTCAGTCGTGATAATGATTTGCGGTAAAAACGGGGGCCGTGATTTCAGCGCCGGAATACCTGGATTCTTTCGGAAAAGCTGAAAACAGAAAATATTTCCGGCATTTTGGAATTTGCTGTTGAAATCCGAAAATTCATCCCTATATAGCTAGATGTATATTGTGTTTTATTATTTTTAGGAGACGGATTTTTATGAGTGAACAGGAAAAACAGACCGGCACTGCTGAAGAACAGGTAAACGAAAGTGCTGAAACCAGTACTCAGAATTCTGAAAATCAGGAAGAAGTGAAGGCACAGGCTGCTGAAGCTGAATCAGCAGAAGAAGCGGCTGAGGAAGAAATTGATATTCTGGAAGTTGCCGCCAACCTGACTCCTGAACAGTTAAGAACAGAACTTTATTCTGCAAGACTTTCAATCAAGCAGCTCAAGGATGAAAAGAATCATCTGCAGAAGGAATTCGACAGAAAACTCGGTGCACTGCAGCAGGAAAAGAGTACTGTAATGGCTCAGTACGATGAATACAAGAAGAATGCAACAGCCGAATATGAAGACAAGCAGAAGAAGATCATTGAAGTGACTCAGAAGAAGCTTGCCGAAGAAATCGCAGCTAAGGAAGAAGAAGTAAAACGCATTCTTACCAGAAGTGAAAACGAAATCAGCAAGGCAAAGAGTTTTGCTCTTGAAGGCTTTGTAAAGGATCTGATTCCAAGCATTGAACCTTTGGAAAAGGCGCTTTTCTACTCCGATCGCAACAATGAACAGCAGAAGGATCTGATTGCCGGTCTGGAAATGACCATGGAACTTATCCTTAAGGCCATCAAGAAGAACGGAGTGGAGGTAATTGATCCTCTGAATGAATTATTCGATCCTAACTATCAGCAGGCTATTCAGCATATCCCTAATCCGGCGGTTCCTGCCAACCACGTAATGGGGGTTATCCAGAAGGGATATGCACTGAACGGACGTTTATTAAAGCCTGCACTTGTTGTTGTTTCATCAGGAATGTAAAAAAAATAAAAAATTTTTACTTTTAATCTTGAATTTAAAAAACAAGGCATTATTTAAGATAGTGTAGAGATAAGAAGAAAGCCGCAGCAGACAGAGATTAAGACAATGCGGCTTAAAGATTTAAGTATAGGAGTTTAAAAATGGGTAAGATTATCGGTATCGACCTCGGTACTACCAACTCATGTGTGGCAGTATATGAAAACGGCAACGCTCGTGTATTAGAAAATGCGGAAGGTCATCGTACCACCCCTTCAATCATCGGTTACACCGATGATGGTGAAATCCTGGTAGGTGATGTTGCAAAGCGTCAGGCTGTAACAAATCCAAAGAATACATTATTCGCTATCAAGAGACTTATCGGTCGTCGTTTTGACGATGTTGAAGTTCAGCGTGATATTTCAATCATGCCTTTCAAGATTGTTAAGTCTCCTAACGGCGACGCATGGGTTAACGTAAAAGACAAGGAAATGGCTCCACCACAGGTTTCTGCAGAAGTTCTCAAGAAGATGAAGAAGACTGCTGAAGACATCCTCGGTGAAGAAGTAACAGAAGCTGTTATTACCGTTCCTGCATACTTCAACGACCAGCAGCGTCAGGCTACCAAGGACGCAGGCCGTATTGCAGGTCTTAACGTTAAGCGTATTATTAACGAACCTACCGCAGCTGCTATGGCTTACGGTGAAGACAAGGTTAAGGGCGAAAAGAAGATTGCCGTATACGACCTCGGTGGCGGTACATTCGATATTTCAATCATTGATATCGATGAAGTTGACGGTGAAAAGACCTTCGAAGTACTTTCAACCAACGGTGATACCCACTTAGGCGGTGAAGACTTTGATAACCTGTTAATCAACTACCTGATTGACGAATTCAAGGCTACCAACAACATTGATTTAAGAAATGATATCCACGCTTTACAGCGTCTGAAGGAAAGTGCAGAAAAGGCTAAGATCGAACTTTCATCTGCAACTCAGACCGATATCAACCTCCCTTACATCACTGCTGATGCTACCGGTCCTAAGCACATGAACATCAAGCTTACCCGCGCAAAGCTTGAATCTCTGGTTGAAGACCTGGTTCAGAAGTCTCTGATTCCTGTACAGACTGCATTAAAGGATGCCGGCCTGTCAGTTGGTGAAGTTGATGAAGTATTACTGGTTGGCGGTCAGACCCGTATGCCACTGGTTCAGAAGGTTGTATCTGAATTCTTCGGTAAGGAACCACGTAAGGACGTAAACCCAGATGAAGCAGTTGCAGTTGGTGCAGCAATTCAGGGTTCCGTACTTGCAGGTGATAAGAAGGACGTGTTACTGCTCGACGTTACTCCGTTATCACTCGGTATTGAAACTCTCGGTGGTGTAATGACTACTCTGATTGAAAAGAATACCACTATTCCTACCAAGAAGAGCCAGACCTTCTCTACCGCAGAAGATAACCAGCCTGCAGTAACCATTCGCGTACTTCAGGGTGAACGTAAGCGTGCGGCAGACAATAAGTTACTCGGTAACTTTAACCTCGAAGGTATTGCTGCAGCTCCACGCGGAGTTCCACAGATTGAAGTTACCTTCGATATCGATGCTGATGGTCTGATTCACGTAAGTGCAAAGGATAAGAACACCGGTAAGGAACAGCAGATTACCATTCAGTCTTCATCTGGTCTGTCAGAAGAAGAAATTCAGAAGATGGTTCGTGAAGCTGAAGCTCACTCTGCAGAAGATAAGAAGTTCGCAGATCTGGCTAACGCACGTAACCGTTCTGATGCTCTTATTCATGCTTACCAGAAGCAGATGCAGGAAAACGGCGATAAGCTTCCTGAAAATGTTAAGACTGAACTCAGCCAGGCTATTAACAACCTCGAAAATGCATGCCGCGGTGACGATTTAGCAGCAATCGAAGCTGCTGAAAAGAAGCTTCAGGATATTGCAGGTGCTTTATCTCAGTACGCTCAGCAGGCAGGTGCAGCCGGCGCAGCAGGTCAGCAGCAGAGTGCTGGCGGCAGCAACGGCAACAGCGGTAACAATGGCGGTGCCCGTGACGCTGACTTCGAAGAAGTTTAACGGCATACAGGTAATGCAAGATAGCGGGGGAGAACCCCGCTATTAGAGAATAACGGACACTGTCAGCTGACAGAGTCCGTTACTTGTATGTTATGAATTGAGATTAAATTAAGGGAATTTGTTTTTATGGCTGAGAAGCGTGATTACTATGAAGTCCTTGGTGTTGAAAAGAATGCCGATGATCAGACTATAAAAAGGGCCTTTAAGCGTTTGGCCATGAAATATCATCCGGATCGCAACAAGGAACCCGGTGCGGAAGAAAAGTTCAAGGAAATCAACGAAGCATACGCGGTTCTGAGTGATCAGCAGAAGAGAGCTGCATACGATCAGTACGGTTTTGCAGGTGTTGATCCTAACCAGGGCGGTTTCGGCGGTGGCGGATTCGGCGGCTTCGGCGGTGGCGGATTCGACTTCGGCGATATCTTCGGACAGGCTTTCGGCGATATTTTCGGAGGTGCCGGCGGTCGTCGTCGCGGTCCTTCAGTTCAACCAGGCGAAGATCTTCAGCTTCAGGTTTCAATCACCCTTGAGGAAGCCGTAAAGGGTATCAAGAAGAAGTTCAAGATCAATAAGAACGTTACCTGTGACTGCTGTCATGGTACAGGTGCTGAAGCAGGTTCTTCCACCAAGGAATGTCCAACCTGTCACGGTGCCGGCGTGGTTCTCAAGGGTAACGGAATTTTCAGAATTCAGGAAACCTGTCCTAACTGTCACGGAAGAGGCAAGATCTTTGACAAGCCTTGTAAGAAGTGTAACGGTGAAGGTCGCTACCGTGATAAGCAGGAAGTTGAAGTTGATATTCCGGCAGGTGTTGATGACGGCATGAGAATGACCCTCCGCGGTTATGGTGAAGCCGGCAGAAACGGTGCTCCTTCAGGTGATCTGTTTGTATTTATCAGAGTTAAGCCTCATCCGATTTTTGAAAGAGACGGTATGGATCTTTATGTTGATGTTCCTATCAGCATCACTACCGCTACTTTAGGCGGTAAGGTTGAGGTTCCTACTCTCGACGGCAAGATTTCCCTGACCGTTAAGGAAGGTACTCAGTCAGGTACTCAGTTAAGAGCCAAGGGCAAGGGTATCCCTTCACTCCACGGGGCAGCCGTGGGTGATCTCTACTGCAGAATCATTGTTGAGGTTCCGGTAAATCTGAATAATGAGCAGAAGGAACTTCTGAAGAAGTTTGACGATTCAATCAGCGGAAACGGAGCTAAATCTTCAAACAATCTTCCTGGAGTCAAGGGGTTCTTTGATAAGGTTAAGTCTTTCTTCGACAGCATGAGTGATTCAAAAAAGAACAAGTAATGTTCAATCAGTCAAAGTTGTGAGAGATATAAAGTTATTTAATTCTTATCATGATAAAATACACTCAGTACGTTGCGGTGTGGTGAATTAACAGCACGGCAGCAAAACTGACGATAATATAAATTGGTGCATGAGTCAGCTGCGAACAGCGGCTGATTCAATTTTTTTATTCTTTAAAAATGGGGGAACATAATGGATAGAACTCCAATGACCGTTCAGGGTGCTGAAGCCATTCGTAAGGAACTTGACTTTTTAAAAGGCACTGAACGTCCTCGTATATCTGATTTAATTGCCGAGGCCAGAGAACACGGTGACCTTAAGGAAAATGCGGAATACCATGCGGCAAGAGAAGCTCAGGGTATGTGTGAAGCCAAGATCAAGGATCTTGAAGCTCAGTTATCAACAGCTGAAGTTATTGACATCACCAAGGTTAAGGTAGACGGTGAAAAGAAGGTTGTTTTCGGTGCTACCGTTAAGCTTGAAAAGGATGACGGTACTGAAATCACCTATAAGATCGTTGGTGAACATGAATCTGATGTTAAAAACGGTCTGCTTTCCTTCAAGACTCCTATTGCCAGAGGTCTGATGGGCAAGTATGTTGATGATGAAGTTGAAATCGTTACTCCAAAGGGAAAGGTAACCTATTACATTAACGACATTCTTTACGTTTAATGTGATTTCATATTCTGTTATCTGATTTTGTTAAGGAAGAGGGAGCCCGGTATGTAATGCCGGCTCCTTTTTTCTATCTGCCTGTCGCGGACAAAAAAACGGAGACCCGCAGGTCTCCGTTGATCAGATAAATAATAAGTAATTCTACGTATTAAGCCTTTGGCAGACTGTAACTGCTTTCTTTTTTCTTCTGCTTAAAGAAAGTAACATTGTTACCCATAATCTGTACTATGGCCATGTCGGCTCTGGTTGCCAGTTCTGCAGCCACTGCTTCTCTTACTTCCTTTTCCTGACCGGCAATTTTAACTTTAATCAGTTCGTGATGGTCAATGGAAGTCTTGATTTCTTCGATTACGCTGTCAGTAACTCCTTTCTGGCCAATCATTACAACCGGCTTGAGATCGTGAGCCTTTGACTTGAGATAAAGCTTCTGTTTAGTGGTAAGTTCCATAATATACATCCTTCAAAATTTTCTGCATTATACAGATTTTTGGGAGGTGTGTGAATATTTATACAACATTTGCACTGATAAAACTGATGTTCAGAAAACACGGGAAATTTTAAGACCGGTTATTTTTAGGCTCAAAATAGACTATAATAGATCCGGTTAGTTTAAACAGTACCGGAGAGTTCTTTTTAGAATTTTCCCGTATTCCGACATATGAGTGTAAATTATGAAAGTTAAACCTTTAGTTGAGAATTTTATTAAACCTGAGTATAAAACCGAGTCTGCAGGTGGCATGGATATTTATTTCCAGCAGGATGTGACTCTGGTTGTGGGCAGGGATAACGTTGTTAATCTGGGCTTTGCGGCTGAAGTTCCGTCAGGACACGTAGCACTTCTGTTACCCCGTTCAGGCGCAGGTATCAAGGGGATTGGTCTGCGCAATACCGTAGGTGTAATTGATTCTGATTACCGCGGAGAATGGATTGCTCACATTGTTGTTGATGAACAGGGCGACAATACCACAGGAAAGGAAATAACTTTCAAGAGAGGTGAAAGAGCCATTCAGAGCCTTATCGTTCCGGTTGCCGTAGAAAGCATTGAAATTGTTGACGAGCTTTCCGAAACAGCCAGAGGTGCCGGCGGATTCGGTTCAACAAAGTAATATCAGATTTCAGAATACAGATTTTTTTGCCGTTTCCCAGATCCCGTGGAAGCGGCTTTTTTTTTTTTGAGTTTTCTGTTTATGGAATCTGATTTATTATAAGGTGATGCATATCGAAATTCTGATGCCGTTGTTAAAAATATAATGACAAATATATTTTTTAGTGGTATCTTATTTTATATATAATAAATATTCTGATTATCCCCCGGCTGTCGCTGATTACCGGCAGCACGTCCCCGATTCCGTGTCCGTAAGATGATTAAAGATAGTAGAGGCTGAGTTGAAAATGACTGTTAATAACGAGAATGTAAAGAATGAAAGTATTATTGCGGGTAATAATTTAAAGGTTCTGCATACTTCGGACTGGCATATCGGCAAATATCTTTATCAGTATGACAGAAGTGCGGAATATGCCGCACTGAAGGAAAATGTCATTAAGCTGCTGTCTGATGAAAGGCCTGATCTTTTTCTGCTTTCAGGGGATATATTTGACTGTTCCAATCCTTCCGTTGATTCAGAAAAATTTCTGGGAAGGGTCATTAATGAGCTTCATGCTGAATTCCCTGAAATGCATGTTGTTATTACTGCCGGTAACCATGACAGTTCAAGAAAGGTGGACAGCATAGGCATATACACATCCTTCTGTGATCATCTGCGAATCATCGGTGAACTTCCCGTAGTTTACGATCCAGAGCTGCACAGCTGTTCAGTGGATTTTGAAAAAATAGTATATCCTGTTGTGGATAAGGATATCCTGAAGGGGATTGTCGTGGCCTTCCCGTATATTCCGGTGTCCAGACTGTGCACAATTACCATGCCTGATTCCGTTGACAGAATGAATTATGAACAATGCATGCGTTATGTTCATTGTCAGGCTCTTGAATATCTTAAAGGATACGTGAAGGAAAAATTCAATACCGATGCTGAAAATGTGCCGGTAATATGCACAGGTCACTGTTTTGTAAGTAGTTCTGAAATCAGAAAGGCTGAAGAGGAAAAATCCATGGATTACATTGGCGGACAACAGGCCGTAGGCAGTGGTATTTACAGTGGATTTGATTATGCCGCACTTGGACATATTCATCTGCGTCAGAAGGTTTCTCACAATATCTGGTACAGCGGTTCTCCTTTTCCGATTAATTTCGGGGAAATTGATTACGCAAACGGCGTCAATATGGTTACCTTCTCAAAAAAACAGTCCGTTTCTGACAAACTGTCGACAGAGCCGGTACGCCGTGAATCATTTGAGGTGACTGTTACCGAACGTGTGTTTGACAGAGCCGTAAAGCTCGTGAGATATCCTGCTGATGCCGAAAAGGAAGGCATTTCTGAAAAAGAATTTGATGATGTTATCAGGCAGCTTCAGTGCCTTCCCGAGGTTAAGCCGGAGATAAGACCGTTTTACAGTTTCAGCATCTGTTTTGATCCGGATGATACCAGATTTAGCAGTATAGGCGCTTTCCGTGAATTTGCCGACAGCACTCTGAACGAATTACAGAACGTGATTCGTCTGTGTGACATGAAGATTATGGTAAGTAAAAGGGGAAAAGATGACAGTTCACATTTCAACAGGGATATTCATTCCCTGAAGGATATCCTTGATCCTCTTGATCTGGTTACATGTCTGTACAGAGAGAGCTGCGGGGATGAGAAGGCTGATTTGCCTGATGACATGAAAAAGGTACTTGAAGAACTGGTGGAAGAAGTAAAAACCGAACAGCAGAATACCGGCAATTAGTAGTAGCGGAGATTTTAAGAATGAAAATTTTAAAGGTAAAAGGACATAATCTGGCCAGTCTGGAAAATTTTGAAATTGATTTTGAACATCAGGTTACCGATAAGATTTTTGCGATTATCGGAAACACCGGTGCCGGAAAAAGTACCATTCTTGATGCTGTATGTCTTGCTCTGTATGCCTCTACTCCGCGCTCAGGTACTGATTCAGGCGGTAAATATATTCCATGCGGTGACGGTTCGTTCATCAAGGCTTCCGGTGGAACGAGCATCATGACAAGAGGAAAAAACGAAGCTTTTGCTGAGGTTGATTTTATCGGTCAGCAGAATATCCGTTACAGAGCCTTTGTGAGGATTTACAGAAAGAAGGCCAAAAGAAACAGTAGTGAGAAGGCTCTTAAAAAGAATATGGCTTTTAACTGCTTAATGCATGTTCTTCATGATGACGGAACTGTAGATTATGAAGTGCAGAATACCGAACACCCAAATTCTTATTCAAAAGCAGTGGAACAGTACATCGGGCTGTCATGGGAACAGTTCAGTAAGGTCATTATCCTTCCTCAGGGGGATTTCATGGCATTTCTCAATCAGGATACAGATGAAAAGACCGTACTGCTTGAGAAGATGACGGGAACCGGAATTTATCAGCAGATCCATAAACAGTTACAGAACAGACTGCAGGAAGTGTCAAAGCAGACAAATGAAATGGAAGTGGTGAAGACTTCCATCAGGTTAATGACTGATGAGGATCGGTCTGAAGAAGAAGAAAAAATGCATCTGTGTGAAAAAGAACTGCAGGAAAAAAAAGAAGTTCAGGAAAAACTGAATCGTGTTAAAGAATGCGGAAAAAACATTCAGAAGCAACAGCTTCTGATTGCCGCAAAAAAAGAGGAAATCGCAGGAATCGGAAAAAGAAAGGAAGAACTTCAGACTGATTACATGAACATCAGTCTATATGAAAAAACACTTGTATGCCGTGATGATTTTCTGCATCTGAAGAATGCTGTTGATACTCTGAAAAAGCATGAAAACAACATTGAAGAGCAAAAAAGAGAGATTCAGAGAGAACAGCAGGAACACTCCGCACTGAAGGCTGAAAAAGATCGGTATGATTCTGAGCTGAAGACCATTATTGTTGAAGAGACTGAAAAGCAGCCACTTATCCAGGAGGCCGAGAAGCTTGAAAAGGTACAGATAGAAGCGAAAAATGATGTTCAGAACAGGCAGAAGATCTTCGTCAATGCCGAAAATGACGAAAAGAACAGCCTGAATGAAAAGAATAAACAGGATCATGAACTGGCCGTCATCAGCACTAAACTACAGACTCTTAATAAAGATTACGATGTAAACAAAAAATTTGAGTATATGAAGGATTTCTGGGCAATCCAGAAGTCAAAACTTACCGATTACTACAGGTTAAAGAAGAAATTAGCCGGTTATGAAGGCAATTTACGTAAAAAGAAGCAGGAACTGGCGGATTACTTAAACATATTGAAGAACATGAAATCTGACATCCTGACTCATGCCGAAAAACTTGAGGTGTCTCTTGATGAAAATCAGCAGGATAACTGCCGGAAGATTGGTCTGATTGAGCAAGTGATTAATTCCTATATGTCTGAGCAGGGAAGATTACTGTACGTGGAAATGAAGCAGATTTCTTCAAATAAGGAAAAACTCAGAAATTCGTATGAATCAATTAAAAAAACTCACGGCATCGTTATCGATTTACGGAAAAAATATGCATTTTACGATGACAAAGAAAAATCTCCGATAAAACTTGCTGAAAAAGCACTGGAAGAGCTGAACAGAGAAGTCAAGAATATTGACGTAAAGATTAAAATAGTCGAGCTTGCCAAAGAACTCAGACCGGGAGAAGAGTGTCCGCTGTGCGGTTCTCTGGAGCATCCTAAGGCTTTTCATGCGGACAGTCTGGAGCTTTACAGACAGCAGAGGGAAGAAAAGCTGAAAGAAGTGCAGCAGTGCAGGGAGCATATCGATGAGGAGCGTCATAAGTGTGAAAGTATACTTAATGACGGAAGGATGAACAGAACTCTGCTGGATAAGGAAACTGAAAATTTCAACACACTGTCACAGACCGTAAAAGATTCATTAGGTTTATTAAGGGATAAATGGTTTGCAGCTGTAATGCAGTCCATCGGTTCCTGCGGAGATAATGGTGTGACGGTTCTGTTGAGAGATTTTGCTCTTGCCGTTGAAAAATTCATAAACGAGACTTCCGAGGTGCTTGCCGTTGCTGACAAGTCCGTAGACAGCAGGATTTTTGAATGGAATTTTGCAGAAATCAATGATTCATACATAATTGAAAAGGCGGGTGCAACGGACAGGAAATTAAATGAATTCAGTTCATGCTGCAGAGCCGTTAAGGATATTTCAAACAATATTGTCAAGAAACAGCAGGAGATTGACGGTAAGGGTGAGGATATTCAGAATACTGAAAAAGTCATTCTGTCAGTAACTGACGATATAAACAGGTTAATTCCGAAGGAAGAATCTTCGGAATATAAAACCTGGCAGGAGCTTTCCGCATTCGGTGATTACGGCGAAGCTGAAAACGGCATAAGAAAATATGATGAAATAGTTACATCAATCAGTGAATACTGTACCAGAAAGGAGGAGCTTGAGGAACAAAAGAAAATAGTTTCCGTTAAGGTTCAGAATGCTGAAAGCAGTCTGAAAACAGATCACGACAGAATGGAAAAGTGTAAGAAAGAGCTGTCTGAAGCCGTTATAAGAAACAATGATGTTGCCGAAGCTCATAAAAAGCTTTTTGACGGTAAATCATCAGCGGAAGTCAGAGCGGATCTGAATAAAAGAAAGTCAGCCGTTTCCGAAAAGGTAACCAGGGCAGAGTCCTCACTGAAATCCAAGCAGGTTTCACTGGAGAAGGCGGCCGCATTACTGAAAAAAATGGAGAATGAGAAAGCGGTTCAGGAACAGTCGATAACAGAAGCTGAGGAAAAGTACAGAAAGGTGCTGCTTGATAACGGCATAGCTGTGGAAGATGCTTTAAAGGGCTGCGGTATTTCGGTGGATGAATACAATGCTGCCAAGAAAAATACAGATGAAATCAGACAGATGGAAGAAAAATTAAACAGGGACATCGGACAGGCAGGATGCCTGATAGAGCAGGATGTGAATACCGTTAACGGCCTGAAGGACAGTCTGCCTGAAGGAGTCGTTATTCTGCCGCAGGTCACTGTAAATGAAGATTTCTACAATAAGCTCAATGAGGATATCAGGAACATTGAACAGCAGAAGAATGCTCATGCGTTTAAACTGATGACGGATCGAGAAAATCAGAAAAAACTCAGTGATGTCAATGCCCAGATAGAAAAAATCCAAAAGGATCATCAGGTTGAAATCCGTCTTATGGATTTGTTCAGGACCCAGCATAACCTTGGCAGATACGCACAGCGCATAACTTATGGTTATCTGGTTGAAATGGCAAATAAGTACATCATGTCCTTTACCGGCAGATATTCCCTAAAGGTCATATATCTGGAAACAGAAAAAGCTGTGGATAAAAACAAATTTGAACTGGTGGTAATCGATCATGATACGGGAGGTCTGGAAAGACCTATATGTTCTCTGTCCGGCGGGGAAAAATTCAGAATATCTCTTGGCATGGCTTTAGGTCTTTCAGATCTGATAACCGGAAACATCAAGGTTGAGAACATGTTTATCGATGAAGGATTTGATACCCTGGACAATGAAAGACTGGAAAATCTTCTGATTTCCCTGAGAAGCATCAAGTCTGATCGGCAGATCGGCATAATTTCCCATGTGGAGCAGATTGTTTCCGGTAATATGATTCCGACACTCATTGAAGTCAGAAGCAGGGGAGGCAAGGGCAACTTCAGTGAAGTTCTGATAAGATAGAAATCATACCGGGGCGTGAGTCCCGGTTATTTTTTAATCATTAGGGGATAAGATAATATTCTCTTGAAAAACAGACATTCAGCCCATATTTTAAGAAATGACACCTGTAATCGGCAGAATTGAAAACTCTCAGTCATACGGTACTGTATCGGGTTAAGGACGCAACCTTTTAGGATTGCTTCATATTATTGATAAATGCGGAAAGTTGTTATTTTGCTGTATGGAATAAATTTGTTAATATGATATGATTTACAGGTGGAATATTAAGAAAATTTACAGTGGAGGGATGATATCTTCGGTATGAAATCCGGAATATCTGAAAACCGTAATTTATAAAAATAAACGATAATGACAAAAAAGAAACGAACAGCCAGTCAGACAAGATGGTTAAAAGAACATTTTGATGATGTCTACGTACAGGAAGCTCATAAAAAAGGGCTTCGTTCCCGTGCCAGTTTCAAAATTGAAGAAATTCAGGGAAGAGACAGAATCATCAGGGAAGGATACAAAGTTGTGGATCTGGGTGCGGCTCCCGGGGGCTGGTCACAGTATGCCATAGGTTGTGTCGGTGAGCACGGGCGTGTGGTTGCCTGTGATATACTTCCAATGACTCCAATCAACGGGGTTGATTTCCTCTGCGGTGATTTCAGGGAACAGGAAGTACTTGATAAACTGCTCGAGATAGTAGGTGATGACAAGGTTGATGTAATACTTTCCGATATGGCTCCTAACATGTCTGGAAATATAAACGTTGATCAGCCAAGAGCCATGTATCTGGTTGAACTTGCCTATGACATGTGCCGTCGAATACTAAGAACGGGCGGTTCCTTTGTGGTTAAGGTATTTAACGGTGAAGGAACGGAAGATTATCTGAAGCTTTTAAGAAGATCCTTCAAGGAAGTAAAGGTAAGAAAACCTGATGCCTCACGACTGAGATCCAGAGAAGTATATTACGTAGGTCTTGGTTTCAAGGGCAGTGAAGTAGAAGATCAGGATATTTTCAGGTAGTTTTTTGCCTGAAAAAAGGAAAACAAATAATGAAAAAAAATCTAATACTGATGATTATTGTTGCCATTGTTTTAGGATATGGCTATTTATCATTCAATGAGGCCAATGAGAATGCTTCTGCAAAGCGTGATTACGTGGCTTTCAAGGCTGATATCGCTGCAAATCAGATAAGATCCGTTAAGATTGACGGACGCAGCATTACCGGTTACCGTACCAACGGAGAGAAATTCAAGGTCATCATGCCTATGATTGACCAGGATCTTCTGCCAAAGCTTGAAGAACACAAGGTTGAAACAACAGGTGTTCTCCCTGAAGAACCAAGTCTGCTGTTAAGTATTTTCGTATCATGGTTCCCGATGATCATTCTGATCTTCGTATGGATCTGGTTCATGCGTTCTGCTCAGGGCGGCGGAAAGGGGGCTTTCAGCTTTTCCAAGAGCAAGGCCAAGGAATTCAGGGAAGATGAGGTTCATACCACTTTTGCCGATGTGGCAGGCTGTGATGAAGCAAAGGACGAAGTGAAGGAACTTGTTGATTACCTCAGAGAACCTGGAAAATTCCAGAAGCTCGGCGGTAAGATTCCAAGAGGCGTGCTTCTTGTAGGTCAGCCAGGTACCGGTAAGACACTGCTCGCAAAAGCCATTGCCGGTGAAGCAAAAGTACCGTTCTTCTCCATTTCCGGTTCTGACTTCGTTGAAATGTTTGTGGGTGTCGGTGCATCACGTGTAAGAGATCTGTTTGCCAAGGCCAAGACCAAGTGTCCGTGCATTATCTTTATTGACGAAATTGATGCCGTGGGCAGAAAGAGAGGTATCGGTATCGGCGGCGGTCACGATGAACGTGAACAGACACTGAATCAGCTGCTGGTTGAAATGGATGGTTTTGAAGGTAACGAAGCTGTTATCGTGATTGCCGCAACCAACCGTCCTGACGTGCTGGATCCAGCTCTTCTGAGACCTGGCCGTTTTGACCGTCGTGTAACCGTAGGGCTGCCTGACATCAAGGGCAGAGAACAGATTCTCAAGGTTCATACCCGCAATGTTCCTATTGCCGAAGATGTGGATATCAAGATGATTGCCCGCGGAACACCTGGTTTCTCAGGTGCGGAACTGGCAAATCTTGTTAACGAAGCCGCTCTGGCAGCCGCACGCAAGAACAAGAATCTGGTTAGCCAGGCTGAATTTGAACTGGCCAAGGATAAACTTCTTATTGGTCCTGAACTCCGTTCAAAGGTTATGAACGAGAAGGAAAAGATCAATACCGCATACCACGAATCAGGTCATGCCATTGTCGGCAGAATGCTTCCTGATTTTGATCCGGTATACAAGGTTACCATTATCCCTAGAAGCAGAGCTCTCGGTGTAACCATGTATCTTCCTGAAAATGAACGCTTAAGCTATACCAGAAGCTATCTTGAGGATTCCATCGCCACTCTGTTTGCCGGCCGCATAGCCGAAGAACTGATTTTCGGTGAGGATAATGTGACCACCGGTGCTTCAAATGATATTGAACGTGCCACATACTGGGCCCGCAACATGGTTATCAGATGGGGTATGAGCAAGAAGGTAGGTCCTCAGCTTCTGGAAGGAGAGGAATCCGAAAACTATCTTGGTAACAGTTCTTCTTCATTAAGAGCCATGTCAGATAATTCTCAGAATGTTATTGATGATGAAATCAGAGCTATTCTGCAGAAAAATTACGACAGGGCAAAATCAATTCTTGAAACCAATATGGATATTCTTCATGCTATGAAGGATGCTCTGCTCAAGTACGAAACAATTGATTCAGAGCAGATTGATGATCTTATGGCAAGACGTCCTGTAAGGGAACCTGACGGATACAACACTTCCAAGTCTGCTGACAGCGGAAATGACGATCAGGACAAGCCTCAGAACCCTGAATCCGGTAACGGCGGGGACGCTCCTAAGGCAGAACCTGCTCGGGAACAGCAGCAGGACGGAGCTCAGAACAAACCGTCAAAGCCGTCACAGGACAGCTTTTAAAGCTATTCCGTAACTGAAATGCAAGGTCCTCAGAAGTGAGGACCTTTTTTTTGGAGGAAAATATCTGTAGGGAAATTATTTAGGTTTTCTGCTGTCCATAATAAAGTACAGATCCATTGAATATGTTTGTTTTAAAATGTTTCTGTGTAAGTTTTGCCGTTTTATAATAATGTCATGAAAGTAAGGTGTTTATATAAGTCTTTTGGCCCTGGCGGTATGGTATCAACCACAGATTCAACGATGATTATTCCGAAAGCGGTACTGTCGCCAAGTGATACAGAGACCTGAAGCCTGCGGTATTATAACTATCAGGCCTCAATGCAGTATTATCCCGTGGTAAAGAAAACGGAGGCTTGTCGTAAATTGCCTGAAATTCTGAGCAGGCAGAACAGCGGTTCAGACGTCATGAACGCAAATGATGACATTCTTATGAAGAGGACGGAGCCTGAATCGGGAGAAAACAGGGGCTGACTTCGAGTGGTGAGAAAACGAAATGAAATGATGTGGAGCATTTGTAGGCTGTCTGCATTATAAAATTATAATCAGTAAGACTGATATTCTTAAACGATAAACAACGAAAGAGGAAAAAATGAGACCGATAATTAAAAAAGATGTAACTGAGGCTCTGGAACAGGCCGGAGTTTCAAATGGACAGGTTCTGATGGTTCATACCTCCATGAGCAGTATCGGCTATGTATGCGGCGGGGCTCAGACAATAATCGAGGCTCTGACTGAAAAAGTAGGTCCTGAAGGAACGGTTATGATGCCGACTCAGTCATGGAAGAATCTTGATCCAGCGGACGGAGTGCACTGGACAGTCCAGGAAGAGTACTGGCAGATTATCAGGGATAACTGGCCTGCCTATGATAAAAAGATAACACCGACAAATACCATGGGGGCGGTTGCGGAAATGTTCAGAAACTGGCCGGGAACACTTCGCAGTGATCATCCGGCTCGTTCAGTGGCAGCATGGGGCAGATTTGCGGAATATCTGACGTCAGATCATGACCTTTCCAATATATTCGGGGACGGATCACCAATAGGCAGACTCTATGAGCTTGATGCAAAGGTCCTTCTTATCGGAGTCGGTTATGATAAGAACACTTCTCTGCATCTTGCCGATGTACGGGCCGGGTATCCCGGAAAGCATAACTGTACGGAATACAGTGCCGTGATGGAAAACGGCGCAAGAGTCTGGAAGGAGTATGAAACACTGTTCGTGGACGGGGAGGATTTTGAAAGAATAGGTACCGACTTCGAAAAGAATCATAAGGTTCAGAAATCTGTACTCGGTAATGCGGAACTCCGTTTCATGAGTCAGAGAGAACTGGTCGATTTTGCGGTTGGCTGGATTGAAAAATTCAGAAGATAGACCAGGTCGGAATACCGCATGATACGCCGCGAAAGACCTGAAAATTTGAGATCGGTTTTAAAGTTGACAGACACATGCGGTATTTATATCGGTAAAAATTTCTATTTATGCCCTTTGTGGTAAAATGCGGTGAGATATATTGTTTTTACAGATATTAGCCGAGAACTACCATGATATACAAGTTAACCGCGCATGACAGAACCCTTACTCTGGATCAGCCGAGAGTAATGGGTATCTTAAACGTAACTCCTGATTCCTTTTCTGACGGCGGAGAACATAATACTCTTGATAAGGCGATGGCTCATGCCGAACGTCTTGTAAAGGAAGGTGCTGATATTATTGACGTAGGCGGTGAATCAACCCGTCCAGGAGCTGCTGAAGTTTCCGTTCAGGAGGAACTTGACAGAGTGGTTCCCGTAGTAGAGAAAATAGCTAAGGAACTTAATGTTTTCATATCCATGGATACATCAAAGCCTGAAGTAATGAAAGAAGCCTTCAATGCCGGCGGTCATCTGATTAATGATATCAGAGCCCTGAGCATGCCGGGGGCTCTTGAAACCTGTGTGGAACTGAATGCTCCCGTATGTATCATGCATATGCTTGGTGAACCAAAGACCATGCAGACCAATATTGAATACAAGGACCTTCTCGGTGATATTTCAGAGTTTCTGTTCAGAAAGCTTCACACCTGCCTGAATGCGGGAATTTCAAAACAGAACATCATTATTGATCCGGGTATCGGCTTCGGTAAAACCATGGACCAGAATTATGAGCTTCTTGCCAGACTGGAAACCTTCAACAGCTTCGGTTATCCGATTCTTGTGGGGCTTTCACGTAAATCAATGATAGGAATGCTTACTGAAGCTCCTGTTAATGCAAGACTCCCCGGCTCTCTGGCACTCGCAATGTATGCGGTTAACAAAGGAGCCAAGATTATAAGAGTTCATGACGTGGCCGAGACGGTTCAGGCTTTGGAATGCTGGAATTATGTGAAACGTTTTGAAACCAGGGGACCAAAGCTCAGAGAATTATTGCAGATTGGAAAAATTATTAAAAATAGGAAACAGAAGTAATGAATAGAAAATATTTTGGTACTGACGGTGTAAGAGGCAAGGTTGGTGAATATCCTATAGTACCTGAATTCGCAATGAAATTAGGCTGGGCAGCCGGTAAGGTTCTGTCAGAAAAGGGAACCAAAAGGGTTATTATCGGTAAGGATACCCGTATTTCCGGTTATATGCTCGAAGCTGCTCTTGAAGCAGGTTTCAGTGCGGCCGGTGTTGATTCCGTTCTGCTGGGACCAATGCCTACTCCTGCAGTTGCTTACCTGACAAAGGCGTTCAGAGCAGAGGCAGGCGTGGTAATCAGTGCGTCACACAATCCGTTCTATGATAACGGCATTAAGTTCTTCTCCAAGGACGGTACCAAACTTCCTGATGAAATCGAGCTGCAGATTGAAGCCCTTATTGATCAGCCTATGACCGTGGTTGAAGCTGCCGAACTCGGTAAGGCCAGCAGAAAAAATGATGCTCCCGGCCGTTACGTTGAATTCTGTAAGAGTACTTTCCCTAATACCTATACACTGAACGGCAAGAAGATTGTTCTTGACTGTGCACATGGTGCCACATATCAGGTTGCAACCATGGTATTCAAGGAACTCGGTGCCAGTGTGATTACCATCGGTAATACTCCTAACGGTATTAATATAAATGACGGCTACGGTTCAACACATCCTAACAATCTTATTCTCAAGGTTCTTGAAACCAGGGCCGATTTCGGTATCGCATTTGACGGTGACGGTGACCGTGTTCTGATTGTTGATGAAAAGGGACAGGTTCTCGACGGTGACGTTCTGCTGTACATCATTGCTGAATATCAGCAGAGATTCAACAAACTCAACGGCGGCGTGGTTGGTACACAGATGTCAAACCTCGGCTTTGAACAGGCTCTCGGAAGACTCGGTATTCCGTTTGAAAGAGCAAAGGTCGGTGACCGCTATGTTATGGAAAAGCTGCTTGAACTCGGCTGGTCACTGGGCGGTGAAAATTCAGGTCACATCATCAGTTTAAGACACACCACTACCGGCGACGGTATTATCAGTGCCTTACAGGTTCTGAGAGCAATGTGTGAATATAACGTGCCTGTAAGTGAACTTCATAAGGATGTTAAGCTGTTCCCTCAGGAACTGGTTAACGTTCGTCTCTCTTCAGGTTTTGATGCTCTTACCGACAGCGAAGTTCTTGAAGCCAAGGCCAAGGCTGAAAAGATTCTCGGCAACAAGGGCCGTGTTCTGTTGAGAAAATCAGGAACCGAACCTCTGGTGCGCGTAATGGTTGAAGGTGAAGACGGAGCTCTGGTGAAGGAACTTGCCAGCAGTATTGCCAATGTAATTGTTAAGCAGAGTCAGAGCTAATCTGAAGAATTTTTTCAGACAGTCATATAAATGTGGGAGAAGCTTATTCCCGGATAGTGGGAATAAGCTTTTTTTAGGTATGATTGGGTACATTGGACAAAAAAATTTTGAAAAGCTTATATACTTTGATAGAATAAGCCACAAAAACAGCTATAGCTGAGGTGATGTAATGAGTTATTTGTATGCGATTCTTTTAGTTCTCTTTTTAATTGTTTCTGTATTATTGATTGCCTTTATTTTAATGCAGCAGGGAAAGGGAGCAAGTATGGGGGCATCATTCGGTGCCGGTGCTTCTAACACTTTATTCGGTTCCGCAGGCAGTGCCAACTTCTTCGTGAAGACCACCTGGGGTCTTGCCGCCGTGTTCTTTATTCTGGCAATTGTCCTTGGTTACATGAACAGTCATCGTTCAACTGAAAACGCTGATGATTTCAGTAAGATTGCTGATACTCCTGCAGAAGTTAAGACTGAAGCTGCCGGTGCTCCTGTAGAAGTTAGGACTGAAATGTCTGATGTTGCTGACAAGAGCAAGGAAGCAGTTAATGAAGCTGCTGATGCTGTAAAGGAAAACACTGATGCTGCAGTTAGTTCCGTAAAGGAAAACACTGATGCTGCTGTCAGCGCCGTAAAGGAAAACACTGATGCTGCTGTCAGCGCCGTAAAGGAAAACACTGATGCTGCTGTCAGCGCCGTAAAGGAAAATACTGATGCTGTTAATTCCGCAAAGGAATCAGCAGAATCTGCGAAGGCTGAAGTGAAGTCAGCGGTAGATTCAGCAAAAGATCAGGTAAATGCCGGTGTTGAAGCTGCCAAGGATTCAGTAAATACTGCAGCTGCTGAAACCAAGGCTGCCGTAAGTGAAGCTGGTGACAAGGCCAAAGAAGTTATCAACAGCGTAAAAGAAGATGTTAAGACTACTGCTGATCAGGCTGAAAAGGCTGTAGTGAACACAAAAGAAGCAAACTAACTATATTTTTAAAATAGTTGTTGTAAAGAGTGCGCCCATTAGATATAATGAGCGCACTTAAACGTTAGAGGGTAAACCTCTGATACCGATGAATGCCCGGGTGGTGGAATTGGTAGACACGCTACCTTGAGGTGGTAGTGCTTAGCGGCGTGCGGGTTCAAGTCCCGCCTCGGGTACCATTCATCAGACATCAAACTCAATGAAGAGTATAAAATAAAATATCTAATTGTGCCCGGGTGGTGGAATTGGTAGACACGCTACCTTGAGGTGGTAGTGCGTAATGGCGTGCGGGTTCAAGTCCCGCCTCGGGTACCAATTAAGATTGTTCAGAACAGTCCCTTAACAGGGATTTTTTTTGCCTTCAGGAAAATACTTTTCCATTCTCTGTTTCAATGAATTATCCGGTTATGCACAGTGACAGTAACCGTCAGCCTTATATAAATAAAAATGCCGTTAAAGTATAAACTCCCGAAACTTTGTTGTTTTAAACATATACGAAAAATAATTTAATGGAAGTTGCAGAAAATACA
>LXOW01181411.1_pt2 | contig 29846 bp, 33 predicted proteins | sample 1368591 | NCBI WGS metagenome assembly LXOW01 (sample SAMN04884650, study PRJNA319009) | bovine gut metagenome | isolation source: Cow rumen | host: Bos taurus | place: Italy: Legnaro (PD) | collected 2014-07-09
ATTCTACTCCTGTAGACAAATGGGTTACATTAGATGAACTAAAAAAGATCGTCTATACTCAACCTGACCAACCTAAAGTTATTCCTTATGTTACATCATATTATAAGGAAAGATACGGCTTTTGCATGAGCCAAGAACAACTAGACTCTCTAAAAGATGAAAAATACCATATTTTCATAGACAGCGAACTAAAAAATGGCAGTTTAACTTATGCAGACGCCGTAATAAATGGCAAAACTGAGCAAGAAATATTAATTTCAAGCTATATATGCCATCCTTCTATGGCAAACAATGAATGTTCTGGTCCCGTGCTTCTTGCAGCATTAATGCGTTACGTAAATTCATTAGAAAATAGACGCTACACATATCGTTTCGTTCTTAATCCAGAAACAATCGGCTCAATTACATATTTAAGCCGCAATATTACACAACTGAAAAAAAAGCTAATAGCAGGTATCGTTCTGTCTTGTGTTGGAGATAATAATAATTATTCCATGATAGAATCAAAATACGCAAACACATTAGCNNAGACAATACAATGCTCCAGGCGTTGATTTGCCAGTAGTTGGTTTCTGTCGCTCAAAATACGGTGAATTTCCAGAATACCACACATCTGACGACAATATGGATTTCATTTCCCCTGAAGGATTGCAAAATAGTTATGATACAATGGTTCAATGGATAAATAGCATGGAATATAATAAAAAATACAAAGTTAATGTTTTATGTGAACCACAACTTGGAAAAAGAGGGCTATATCCTACAATAAGTCAAAAAGGTAGTTATAATGCCGTTAAAGCAATGACAGACTTTATCGCTTACGCAGACGGAACAAACGATTTATTTGATATAAGTCAAATAATTAAAGTGCCACCCTACGAATTAATTCCAATAATAGACAAATTATTGGAAAACAAACTAATTACAGCAAATTAATAATCATAAAAAAGTTTTATCTACTAAAATACAAAAACAAGGTTTTGCTTCTTGTACATTTTTTTAAAACGTGGTAATTTACAGTGCATAAAATTCGGAGGTATTTTTTCATGTCAGAAAATCTGAAACAAGATCAGAGTATAGATGAAGCAAAAGCTTTGCAAGAGATTAAAGAAGTTTATAATAAAGCTATTTCAGAAATAGGAAAAGTTTTCATAGGTCAAACAAAGGTAGTTGAACAGGTTCTTTATGCTTTGCTTGCACAAGGGAACGTTCTGCTTATAGGCGTTCCAGGGCTTGGAAAAACTTTATTAGTAAATAGTCTTGCTCAGCTTTTAGATTTAGACTTTAAGCGTGTTCAATTCACTCCAGACCTTATGCCAACAGATATAATAGGCACAGAAATAATCGAGGAAAATGCAAACACAGGCGAACGCAATTTCCGATTTGTAAAAGGTCCATTATTCACTCAGATTTTGCTTGCTGACGAAATAAACAGAACACCTCCTAAAACTCAAGCTGCTCTTTTGCAAGCCATGCAGGAAAGAAAAATAACAAGCGGCAACACTACATATCCTCTTGAAGAACCATTTTTCGTATTAGCTACACAAAACCCAATTGAGCAAGAAGGAACATATCCTCTTCCTGAAGCCCAATTAGACCGTTTTATGTTTAACGTAAAAATGGAATATCCTCCAATAGACGAAGAAATAGCTATGGTAAAAGCTACCACCAGCGGTGAATCCGAAAAACTTGAAGCAATAATTACAGGTGAAAGAATCAAAGAACTTCAAGCTATAGTAAGAAAAGTTCCTGTTGCTGATAGAGTAATAAAATACGCTGTTTCTATAGCTGAAGCAACAAGACCAAATGGTCAAAATCCAGCTGACTATGTTAAAAACTATATAACCTGGGGTGCTGGTCCAAGAGCAAGCCAATATCTTATATTAGGCGCAAAAGCCAGAGCTGTTTTGCAAGGAAGGTTTCATGCTTCCTGCGAAGATATAAGAGCACTTGCCCACTCTGTATTAAGACATAGAATAATGCTTAATTTTAGTGCAGAAGCCGAAGGCATAACAACCGATTCTATCATTGACAAAATCATAAAAGAAATTCCTGAACCCAAAGAATGAGTATGGAAAACACAGGAAAAATTTCAAAATACTTAGATGCTGAATTACTTGCAAAACTTTCAAATATGGAAGTTAAAGCAAGAGCAGCCGTCGAAGGAATGATAGAAGGTCTGCATAAAAGCCCAGTAAAAGGTTTTAATGTAGAATTTTCAGAATACAGACAATATGTTCCAGGAGATTCTTTAAGAGACATAGACTGGAAAGTTTACGGAAGAACAGATAAATTCTATATTAAAGAGCACGAAGAAGAAACCAATCTTTCCGGATATATAATTTTAGATACAAGCGGTTCTATGGCATATAAAGGCTCAGGAATAATGAGCAAAATGGATTATGCCGCAACTATGGCTGCGTCATTAGCATATCTTATGCTTAAACAGCAGGATTCAGTAGGTTTAGCTACATTTGCAAATGGTATAAACAAAATAATAAGTCCTAAAAATGGCATGGCCCATTTAAAAGCTATTTGCGGTGAGCTTGATTCAACTATACCTAGCAACAAAACAAATATAGGCGAAAGCTTAGATACAGTTGGTCAAGCTATGAAAAAAAGAGGTATTTTTATTATTTTTTCAGATTTAATGGATAATGCTGAAATAATAATAAAAAAACTCAGACAATTAAAAACACGCAGGCATGAAATCATTCTTTACCATATTTTAGATAAAGATGAAATAATTTTTCCTTTCAATGAAATGACAATGTTCAGAGATTTAGAAGATTCGGCCGAAATCACCACAGACGCATTTAGTCTTAAAAATGAATATTTAAGACGGGTTAGAACTATGTTCAGCACTTTTAAATCAGCCTTAAGAAAATCAGGCATAGATTATCTTATAGCCGATACTTCAGTATCTCCGGAATCAAATTTACGCAGTTTCTTCACAAGACGACAAGCATATAATTCGTGGGGTGAAATAAAATGACTTTTGCTTCACCTTGGTTTTTACTCTACTTGCTTGGAATTGGAATTCCCATATACTTGCATTTATATTTCCAGAAAAAACCTATTTTAAAAGAGTTTCCTTCTTTAAGACTTATACGCAAATCAGTAGAGCATTTAGCTAGAAGAAAAAAAGTTAGAAACCTAGTATTAATGGCACTAAGAATTGCCATAATAGTTTTTGCAGTTTTATTTTTTTCACGCCCATTTTGGGGAGGAACAGTATCTGATAGTGTTTCGGGGCAGAATCCATCAGCATTTGTTGTATTATTAGACACATCTATGTCTATGAGCAGCACATCTCAAGGTATTACTGCTTTTAATACAGGAAAAGCCAAAGCTTTAGAACTAATAGACCAAATGGGAGAAAATGATAGAGCAACTGTAGGCTTTATAAATGAACCAGGCGGATTAGCTTTTCCACAGTTAACTTGGGATAAGAAAACACTAAAAGATACTATAAATATGGCAGAAACAACTTTTGGCGGAACCAATCTTTCCGACAGCATTTTTCCTGCGATACAAATACTTGAGCCATTAAAAAATTATCGAAAAGCTGTTTTCGTTATAACAGATATGACAAAAACTTCATGGCAACCTTTTTTAAATAAATTTGAGCCAGATAAAATAGATAAAAACATAGACCTTGTTCTAGTTCCCGTAGTCAGTGAAACTATCTCTAATACAGCAATAACTTCTTTAAAAATAAATGAACCTGTTGTTATGACTGGTAGAGAAACAACAATAAGCGTAAAAACAGCAAATTATTCAGACAACTTAAGAAAAATCAGAACTACAATCGCTATTAACAATGAAATAAAAGCAGATAAAGAACTTGAATTAGAAGCAAACACTGAAAAAGAAACTGAATTCAAAATTACTTTTTCCCAAAGTGGCATGAATAATTTAACCGCTAATATAACAAGCGATTCAATGCCAGCTGACAACACAAGAACAGAAGCAATAAAAGTATTTAATCCATGCAATATTCTTCTTGTAAAGCCAGATACACCACAAGGAATGACATCAAAAAAAGAAGAAATATTTGTTAAGTTTGCGCTAAATCCTCTTAATAGAAGTAAAAACAATATATTTAATACAGAAACAAGGACTACAAGTGAAACAGAAAACTTATCACTTGATAAATATTCTGCTGTTATTATCATTAATCAAAGGCATTTAAATAAAAAGTTTGTTAAAACGCTTTCTGAATACGTATCAAATGGAGGAAATCTCATAACTTTCTTAGGAGATAAAACTGAACCTGAATGGTACAATGAAAATTTAAATGCAAGTTTGGGTGATAAATACCTGCTACCAGCCAAGTTGTTTAAAAGAGTCGGAAATGCAGTAAGCAAAAATACTATTTACAAACTAACAGATTTAGAAACAGACCACCCCTCTTTTAGTGCTTTTAAAGACAATAATAGCGGCGATATAAGCACAGCAAACATATATGAATTTTTCCAAATTCAACCTAACAGCAAAGCAATCATTCTTTGCAAAATGAATCATGGTTTTCCAGGAATAGTTGAAGAAAAGCGTGGATATGGGAATTCAATGTTAATAACTTTTTCACCAGATACCGCGTGGTCTAATTGGCCAACTAAACCTACTTGGTTACCTTTTTTACATGGAACCTTAATATACATGATCACTTCTAACGAACTCACAATTAACAGTATTAGACCAGGAATGACCATATCTGCAAATTTACCAAAAGATAAAACAGAAAATTTGGAATTAATCCTTCCAAACAAAGAAAAAGGCAAATTAGGAAAAGTTGAAATTAACAATAATTTCTTACATATTACCTCAAAAGATACAGAACTTTCCGGATTTTATGAACTAACAAGCAATGGAAGCACTCTAACAGCATTTGCAGTTAATCCACCTGCCGATGAAAGCCATTTAGAAAAAATACCTATAAAAGATATTCCAAGATTTAAAGTATTAGAAACAGATAACATCAATAAAAATATGAAGGAAAAAGTTACGGCGCTTCAAAATGGATATGATTTAAGCGGCTTATTTATGATTTTGCTTTTAATAACAGCTATTTTAGAGCACTATTTAGCAAATGCGCCATCAGAAAAGAGGGCAGCATAATATGGCATCATTACTTAGAGCATTAGGTTTAAACCCAGGGATTATAAACAACATAGACAGTATTTCATTAAACTTTACATATAATTTAGCAACTTTTATACTGGCTATGATTATTTTACTTCCTGCAACATGGTTTTTATGCCGTTTTGAAGGAAAACCAATAAATAAACAAACAAAAAGAAAAATATTAACAATAAGAATTATTTGGTCCATTTTATTATCACTTCTTGTCGCAGGACCTATACTGGTTATAACTGGTATGGTTCCAGAAAAAAGTAAAATTGCTGTTTTAATAGACACATCAAAAAGCATGTCTATTAAAAATAAAATTTCTAATAATAATGAAATATCTAGATTAGACGATATTAAATCATTAATTCAAAGTGGTTTTTTAACCAAAATAGAAGAAAAGGCATCAGTAAAACCAGATGTTTTTACATTTTCAGATAGTATTTCACAAACATCTATTCAGGAATTGAACAGTTTGTCGTTTGAAGCAGAAGGAAATCAGACAAATTTAAACGGAGCAATAAAAAATACCATAGGTAATTTAGGCGGTTCTAGCCTATTAGGAGTAATAATTTTAACAGACGGTTCTTACACCATAGGCGGAAATTTACTCAGCGAAGCTACAAACATAAAAACTCCACTACATTTTGTTATGCCTGATAACGAAAATAACAAAGCTGACATATCTATTTCTTTATACAACCCGCCTTCAACAGCGTATTTGAATTCTGGTATTAGAGTTAAAGGTGAAATAAGCGTATTTGGAAATGTTCCTAATCCATTAAAGATAGAAGTTACCTGTGACAATCAACCTTATAATACAATTATATCCAATATAAAAGNNATTTTAAATATGAATTCACTATTCCAGAAATACAAAACGAATTAACAAATGACAACAATAAAGCTAGTTTTCTTCTTAAAGTCGTAAAAGAAAGATTAAATATTTTAGCTATTTCTGGAAATCCTTCATGGGAACTAAAATTCATGGGAAATGCTGCAATGAGCGACCCCAACGCACATTTCACATATANNGTAGATATGAAGCCAACACAATCAACAACAAATCCAGGGCTTTTAAATGAAATTAATGAATCTGACGTAATTATTATAAATGGAGTAGAATATAATGATTTAAAGCCTGTCGAATCAGCAATTATAAACAAAATAGAAACTGGTGAAGCAGGACTGTTAATCTTGTCTTCAAATAAAACCTTTTCACAACTTGGTTATACAGGAACAGAATTAGCAAAGATTCTACCAGTAAACATTGAATCTGAGAAAATAATATCAAATATAGGAAATTATATTTTCCCATCTGGAAATACAGAATATTCATTTTTAAAAATAATAGATGACACTTACCAAAACAACAATTTCTTCTCATCATTGCCTAAACCAGAAGAAATAAGCAATTTTGGAGAATTAAAAATAGGCGCTGAAAATTTACTTGGAGTGTCTATAAATGGGAAATCAGAAAATTTACCGTTTATAATTAAAAACAGATATGGGCGTGGAAATGTTTTAACTATAACTGGCGGTCCACTATGGTATTCAGGTTTTAAGTTAGTTCAAACCGACAAAGGTTTTACTCCATATTCAGCAATGATTGTAAATATGTTTAAAATGCTTGCAAATAGACATGAAGATGCTCAAGTCAGTTTAGAACTGCCTACAAATAAAAATGTAATTGGAATCCCAAGTTCTATTAAAATTTGGGTTACAGATAGCAAACATCAGCTTTTAGCAAATGCTCAAACAGCATTATACGTAATCAATTCCAAAAAAGAAAAAACATCTATACCATGTGTTGAAACATCAGAAAAAGGATGTTATGAAGCCACTTTTGTTCCAACAGAAAAAGGTATATGGCAAATAGAAGCCGAAGCTTCATATAGAGGCAGACTAGTTGGCAAAACCTCAGGAGAGATTCTCATAGAGCCTTCTACGGCAGAATTTGATAATCCAGAAGTAAACATAGAATTAATGAAAAAAGTATCTGAAATAACAGGCGGAAAATGCGTATTTGTTAAAGATGCAAATAAGCTCATAGAATCTCTAACAAACGTAACTGGTCAAAAACTTGCAACAAAAGCAATAGATATGCGAGATTCATGGCTATTTTTAATTATTATGCTATTAATGCCTGCCATTGAATGGTATATAAGAAGAACAGGAGGTCTAAGTTGATAAACAAAAAATATTTAATATCAGTTATAATAACTTTATTTATAACTATTCCTCCTCTGTGCTCATTTTGCGCTGACAAATCAAGTTTAATAATTCCTAGACTTAAATATGATGGAGGTGGCGATTGGTATACCGGTCCAACATCTATGATAAACTTATTGCACGCAATAGAAAAACGCTTAAATATGCCAACTATTGCAGACAATATAGCTGTTTCTATATCTGACCCAGAATTGTTCAAATATCCAATGCTATATTTAACAGGGCATGGAAACATAAAATTTAAAGATCAAGACATAAACACAATAAAATCATATCTAGACAATGGCGGNNGTTATGGAATGGAAAAATTTGTAAAATCAGAAGTTAAAAAATTATATCCAGATAAAGAATTTGTACAATTACCAGCTAACCACGCTATTTTCCATAATGTATACGATTTTCCAGAAGGTTTGCCTAAAATACACGAGCATGACAACAAACCTCCTGCCGCTTTTGCTTTATTTGATAAAGGAAGAATGAAAATACTGTATCTATTTGAATCCGATATAGGAGACGGTTTGGAAGATGCAGGAATACATAAAGTAGACACGCCTGAAATTAGGGAGCAGGCAATGAAAATGGCAATAAACATAACTGTTTATGCGATGATGCAATAAAAATATGAATAATACAGAAATACAAGAATTAATTTCAAATTATAATAAACTAACAGAGCATTTAAAAAGAATGCTTAAAAAATGCCGCAACGGCAAACAGAGACGTTTGGCGACAAGAATATTATTTGGCGGTATTTCTGCATGTATTGCAACTATAATAGTTTTCTTACTTTTAGAAAGAACTCCTGCCCAATCAGAAACTATCCGTTATATTATCTCAATAACTTTTTGGTTTATTGCCACATTTACAGTAGGAGAAACTATATTACGTTATTTTAAAAAGTTTTCAGATGTTTCTCTATCTGTTGAAATAGAACAACATACAAAAAAATTCAATTCTGAACTTTCAAGCGCAGCAGAGTTTATATCTAAAAAATCAGAAGACAAAACTTCTAATTTTATGAAACATCTAACTATCGCCTCTGCTGGAAAAGCATTAAATATAAATGATATTAAAGCTATGCTTAAGCAATATTCACCCAAAAAATATTTTATAACGATGATATCGTTAGCAACCATATTGCTTATTTGGTATAGTTTTTCACCACTAGAAGTTAAAATTGGAATTAATAGAATAACACAACCTTTTGCTAAAATAGATCCTTGGTCTAACTTAGAATTTATAATTACTCCAAAAGATTTTACTTCTCCAACAGGTAGTAACGTCGAAATTTCAGCATTACCGTCAAGATTTATAACAGAACCAGTATACTTAATACTTTACGATTTAGAAAATTCTGAAGGTAAAACTGTAACAATGTATAAAAGCGGCGATAACCAAAATAAAATGGTTTATGTTCTTTCGACTTTACAAGAAAGTCTTGAATATAGAATTAAATGTGAAAAATATATATCTGAAAAATATAAAATAACTGTTATGCCGCGTCCTCAAATAGCAAAATTGCAAGTAACGATGTACCAACCAGAATATATAAGCAAAGATCCTATTGCTTTACCTGTAAATACCGGAGATTGCACAATACTAGCTGGAAGCAAAATTAAAATTCAGATAGAAGCAGACCAGAAACTAAAATCAGCAAATATCCTATTACAATATGGAGATAAAGAAGTTAAAGAAGAGATAGCAACGAATTTAGAAGAAAAATTTGAATATGAATTTAAAGTTGCAACCAATACAGCTTTTTCTATTTTAATGGAAAATGAACTTGGTTTAACAAACGAAAATCCTGTTATTTACAATATAACAGCAAAAATAGATGAACCACCGACAGTAGATTTACTTAAACCAGGCATGGATATGCCTTTTCCAACAACAAAAATGCTTGAATTAAAAGCAAACTCAAAAGACGATTACGGTATTCACACAATGGTTTTATATTACATGGCAGGTAACAGAAATGATTGGATAACAATTAACATGAAGCCTGATTTTACTCCTATGCCTGAATATGAAACCATAATGCCATGGATGCTTGATACCGTTTATGCTATGCCAGGCACTAAGATAAGTTATTATGTTCAAGTTGAAGACGCTAAGACGCCTACTCCTAATGTTGCCACAACAACAACTTACTATATAAATATGCCTTCAATGCATGATTTATATAGAGGAGAAGAAGCAAAACAAAAGAAAATAACCGAGCAATTAACAAACTACATTAAAGCTCAAAAAGCAAGAAAACAAGCTTTAATGCAAGCTTATGAACAAATCAGACACGAAGAAAAACTAGACTTTGAAACAGAAAAAGCTATTGAAAAAGCTTTAGAAGAAGGCGAAAAACAGCAAAAGATCGCCGACGAAATGATTGAAGAACTTAAAGATTTAGAAAAAGCCATGGAAAATAATCCGTTTACTTCTCCAGAAGCTTTAGAAAAAATGCAAAAAGTAAACGAATTACTTAACGAAGTCTTAGATGATAAAACCAAAAGAATGATGGAGCAACTTCGCAAATCCTTAGAAGAAATAAAGCTAAATCCTGAAGATATAGCGAAATACGAAGAAGCTTTTAAAATGGAAGACTACATTAAAGGATTAGATAGAACTATAGATTTACTCAACCAAGTTAGAGAACAACAGAAATATAACTCTATGGCAAATGCAATAGAAGACATATTCCAAAGACAGGAATATATAGCATCTGAAACACAGGCTTTAAGTGAAAAACAACAAAAAGAAGGCTTAACTAATGAAGAAAAAGCTTTATTGCAGGATTTAACAGATCAGCAAACAAAATTAGGAAAAGAACTTAAAGAACTGCAAAAACAAGCTGAAGAGATGACTAAAAAATCTAAAGATAATAAAGAAAATCAAAATCCATTGGATGAAGACGTTAAAAATATAAGAGATAANNGAATCAAGAATTAGCGTCAGCTGCTGAACAACAAAAGAAAATGCTTAAATTCTTGGAAAGTCTTAAAAAAGACGCCCAAAATATGAATAATATGATGAATTCGCAATCCAGTCACACACAACTAGATCTTTCCGCTTTTATTATAAAAGCGTTGCAAGTTTCTAAAGACCAAGAAAAGTTATACGACCAAATTAGTGACATGCCATCTAGATTCTTGCGTGGAAAAATGCCTGAAATAGAAGGAATTATAGACTCAGTTTCTATTTTACAAATTTTAATAAAACAACAGGGCAGCGAATTAGAAAGAGACCTAAACAAAATGGTTCAAAGTAGTTTTAATGTCGATCCAACAGCTATTGAAGCTATAAAAGATACTCAAATATCATTCGCCGCCATTGTAAAAAATCTTGAAGACCGAGCTTTAGATGATGCATGGAACGATCAAATAAACATAATCAGAAGATTTAACAAACTTGCCGTTGATTTAATGAGAGCACAAGACCAAAGTAACTCTCAATCAAGTTCATCACAACAAATGAGCGCAATGCAAATGTTCAAAAACTTAACAAGAAGACAATTAAGTTTATACCAACAAATGATGAAACAACAGTTAATGCCTGGTTCAGCAGGTATGCAGCAAATGCGCCAAATGGCAATGGAACAACGTCATATTAGAGAAGCATTAGAAAAACTCATGAGGGAAAACCAAAGAATAGGCAACAGAGGAGACATGAGCGATATTATAGCGGATATGAAAGACGTTGAAACAAAGATATTAGATCCTGCTTTACAAAGAAAAGCAGCAGAAAAACAAAAGTCAATTTACGATAAAATGATGCAAGCACAAAAATCAATAAAAAATCGTGATGAAGAAGATGAAGAACGCCAAGCAACTAAATCAAAAGAAATATTGCATCAAGATTTATCTCTCAAAAACATAACCAATATTGGTTCAAATACTACAGATCTTTCCAAAGATTTCATAACAGATATGAATGAATCTTACCCTAAAGCTTATAAAGACTTAATTAACGACTATTATAAATCGCTTAATATCTATGGAGGCAGTTCAAAATGAGCATTATAGCTGTTCTTCTATCTTTTTTGTTTTTAATAGAACCTTCATGTGAATTAAGCGCAAAAGCAACACAAGACTATTTTACTCTATATAACGAAGCTATCACAGCATACAGAAGCAGACGCTTTAATGAAGCTAAAGAAAAGTTTTCAAAAATATTAGAAGACTCAAACAATGATAGTTCATATAAAGATACAGCAAGAATTATGCTTGCTCAAATCTTCAAAGATGGGAAAGAACACGATAAAGCAATAAAACTATATAAAGAAGTTATTGAAAAAAATATGCATTTTGGGCACAAAATACAGGCTCAAAACAACATCATTGAGATTTACTATGTTACACAGCGTTACAAAGAAGGCATAGAATATATTAACGAGTTAAAAAAAACAAATAAAGATAATTATGACTTAGATTTAAAACTCTCTGATTTTTACATACAGCTTGGTCAAATAGACGAAGCATGGTTATTATTAGAACATATTTTTAATATAAACCCACAAAAAAATATCTTTCAAAAACGCATAGAATTAGCTACCAAAACAAATGAAATTAAAAGATTAATGAGTGAAATTGAATCTCAAGAAACTAATATAACAAAGAGTAGCTATATAGACTATATTACAGACTGCCAATTAGCGCTTAAAGATCGTAAAAAAGCCGTAGATACTCTTATAGAATATTTAGATAAAGCTTATGACATAGAAATAACAAAAAAATTAACAAGACTTTTAGCTGACGATAACAGACATATNNGCCTAATGACGCAGAAATAGCTAAATCTCTAGGTCATGAATACTTTGTTATAGGAAATAAAGAAAAAGCAATAGAGGCATGGAAACGGCCTTTTGAAAACAGAGAACGAACAAACGACGCAGCAATTTTCTTCACAAATGCGCTTATAGAACATGGATTATACGAAGAAGCTTTACAAGCCTTTGATAATTACAGAAGACTTATGTATAATCCTACAAAATTTGCTGAAGAAAAAGCAAATGTGCTTTATGCTTTAAATCGTCGTTCAGAAGCAATGGAAGAATATCTCGCTTCTTTTATAGAAAACAATTACACTCAAGAAACATTTGAAAAACTGTATGAAGAAAAATCACCAGACTTTGATTTAGAAAAGCGCTTAAATGTTCTTTACGAAAAATATCGTAATACAGCGCTAGCAAAAGCTTTAATGGAGTTATACTTTACTAGAGCAAAAAACTCAGATATAGATAAATTAAAAGATTTAGTATTTCAAGCAAAAGGAGAGCTTGATGAATTATTTTATGAAAGATTTAAACAAAATCCAAACAAAGAATCTACAGAATTTGGTTATAATTTACTTGAAAAAATTATAAAGGCACGTAGTAATTCATTACTTGCTTTAAAATTAGCCAATAAATCATTAGAATTAGCGCCAGAAATTCCAGAATTTACTATTAAATTATACGAACTGGCATCTTCAATTAATATAAATATTGACTTACTAGATTATGAAACTATTGCTGAATACTATGCAAATATGGCAGAAATATCTTTATATACTNNAAATACGCTAATAAATTAATAGATAGCGAAATTGCTATTTATTCAGAGAGTTCAGCTATAAAAGCAAATTTAATAAAATCATACGCTCTTATCTGTAAAGATGATTTCAAAGAAGCCGAAAATATACAGAATAAAATAAAAAAATACGTTAATGATGCAAATTTCTACGATAAAACAGAATATGAAAATATTATAACAGTTTGCAATGCGTGGCTTTATTCTTATAAAGGCGACTATCAAAAAGCATTAGATATAATTAAACCTTTAGTAGAATCAAATTCTACTTCAAGTTCAGTAAACGACGCTATTGAATTAGCTTTATTTATAACAAGATACTCTATAGGCGACGGTCTTGCACCGCTAGATAAAATATTTAAAATAAGGCGTTTAACGCTTGCAGGAAAAGAAGGAGAGGCAGAAAAAGAGCTTAAAGAATTTATAACGGAAAATGCTTCTGCCACAGCTATTATAGAAGAAGCCAAAGCGGATTTAATTATGCTTAGAGAAAAAACTACTGAACCAGAAGAATTAATAAAGCAAATAGATACCTACTTTGTTACAGCAAAGACTTTAAATAAAAAAATGTCAGACTTGTTAGAACTAAAAATTAAGTTACTATATAATAGCAATAATGAAGAAAGACTACAAAGCATGAAAACGTTTTTGAAATATTTTGGCTCCGATTTAAGAAGTGAACGATACAGACGTATTATAGCAGAATCTGAGGCAACAAAATGAAGCATATGTTAAAACATTTTATTGTAATTACTTTATTTATATTGTGCTCCACAGCAAGTTTTGCAAAAATTTTAATACCGATGGACGATACTCAATCTGACCATTTACGCAGTTACGGGCTTGTATATTGGATATTAGAAAAAACAGGAACTTCAGTTGAATGGCTGTTAAATTATCGAGGTGGCTCTTATCTTGCAGAAGACCTTAACTCTATAAGAGAAAGAGCAGCTTCAATAGGCGTTTCCATCGAAAACGTATCTGATAGCGATATAAATAATATTTATGCAATTATTGACGAAAACAACATGGATAAAGTCATGTTAGAAAAAGTTCCCAAAGTTGCTGTATACTCGCCAGATTACGCAGAACCATGGGATGATGCGGTTACTTTAGTTCTAACTTACGCACTAATTCCGTTTGAAACTTTTTATGACAAAGAAGTAATGGAAATTGGTTTAAGCAAATATGATTGGATTCACCTTCATCATGAAGATTTTACAGGTCAGTTCGGGAAATTTTATAGTTCATACAAGTATGCCGACTGGTATAGAAGCCAAGTTACAAGAAACCAGCTTGCCGCACAAAAATATGGTTTTAAAAAAGTTTCGCAGTTAAAACTAGCTATAGCAAGAAAAATAAAACAGTTCGTTCTCGATGGTGGTTTCCTATTTGCCATGTGTTCTGCTGCTGATACTATAGATATCGCTCTTGCCGCGAACGGCACAGATATTGTATGCAAAGAGATAGACGGAGACGATATAGACCCATTAGCCCAAAGTAAATTAGATTATTCACAATGTCTTTGCTTTAAAGATTTTAAATTAATAACAGACCCATATATTTATGAATATTCCGATATAGATGTTTCTGATAATTATAGTAACGAACCTGGCACAACCCGCTTATTTGAGTTTTCTGCCAAAGTAGATCCTATACCAACAATGCTTACGCAAAATCATAGAAATGTTATTGATGGTTTCTTTGGTCAAACTACAGCTTTTAGAAAAACTCTATTAAAACCATATGTTACTGTTATGGGAGATAATAGCGACGGCGTATCAGTTAAATATATTCGTGCTGATATTGGAAAAGGCTTTGTAAGTTTCTACGGCGGGCATGATCCANNAGTCCAGGTTATCGATTAATATTAAATAATATCTTATTTCCAGCTGCCAAACGAAAAGAACGTAAAACCTGATGTTACCACTACTACTACATCTAATAGGGCTTATTTACGCAACATCTTCCTGGACAGGAAAAATTGCAAATTACCCAAATACAGCTTTATGTATATGGGTAATTCTTTCTATAATATTATTTTTCGTAGCATTACCAATATACGTAAACAAAAAACGAAAAGCTTATGATGAAAACAAAATTTTAGAACTACCTAATTTTACAAAAACTTTAAATTGCTTTGAATGGGGTATTGTAGCATGGATTTCTTTACTGCAAGCAACTGTAGACCCTGCTAATATCATTTTTCCATCATATAAAGAAACTCTAGAACAAACTTTACCTATGATAATTTCTTTAAGTGTATATTTAATACTCTTCAAAATTGCCATGAAAGAGTTTTATAGACTTGAACAACCTATTTTAGACCCAGAACAAACTTCACAAGATTTCTTCAGAGCAAGATTAACACCTGTTATACTTGTTACTCCTCCAATCATACTTTGGCTACTTATTGAGGACATTACCAAAGGAAATCTAAAAATAATTCATGAACTTACACTTATAGCTTATGCGCCATTATTTTTTATACTCTTATTTACAATTTCGCCACGACTTTTTAATTGGGCTTGGAAAAGCGAAGACAGTGAATTAGAAAATCTAAACAAAGAAATATTTTTGCTTTCGGAAAAAACACAAACGCCAATAGGTGGTATAAAAATATGGAACACTTTCGGAGAACCTGTTGCTAATGCTGCTGTGGCTGGCTTAAGTAAGAAATATCGTTACGTTTATATAACAAAATATATGACAGAATTGTTTTCTGAAGAACAAATAAAAGCTGTTGTCGGTCNNATATTCAATAATGGCTATTCTGATAATTCTATTATATAGAATAATAGTTTATTTATATTTTCCACAATTTGATATAGAAAACTTTTGGTATTCCTTAATAGAAGGAATAATTTTTGTTTTTTTATTTTTATCCTCGTTTACTGCCTTATCCAGATATTCAGAACATCAATCAGATTTGTTCTCATCTATAAATACAAACAAAGATAAATTTATAGAAACATTAACAATAATAGACACAACTGCAGAAAAAAAATCATTATTACCAGACTGGCTTATGCTTCATCCGACAAATCAAAAAAGAATACAAAAAATATTAGAATTAAGCGAAATAAATAATACTAAACTATTGCAACAAGCACAGTATATCAGATATGCTATGTTCGCTATGATATTAGTTTTAATTTTGTCATCATGGCAAATAGGGAAACCTATAAAACAAATTCATAGCCTTTATAAAGCAGTTCAGGCAGGAAACGCCCAGCTCATAGATAAGCTGTTCAATTCCATGCCTGAATGGTTGAGAAAGCATCCAGAAGTACTAAAGTTAAAAACTTAAAGATACTTCATCATTCGGTTGCGCCAGAAGTTACTTTTTACTTCTAGGTCATGAAGTTTACTCTGTAGTTTTCGAACTTCAGGAGAGTTCATACCATAACCTTTAAGTAAAAGTCTCTCAATCATATCAAGACTGCGCTCAGTTAATACAGAGTATCTCTGAATATGAGCCATGACACTTTTTTCATCTTCCGGAGGAACCATGGAAGAACTTATGGAACGAGTTTCTGACATAATGATGTCTCCTGTCATATATAGTAAAATATGGCAAAAGAAATATCGACAAATTAAACTCTTGTGTTTAGTTTGTTTTGTAATTTTTCCTGCAACGTTATTAAGTTTTGATAGATCTTTTCTTCAAAATCAAGATAAAGTTACAAGGCATGAATTTATATATGGTATATATACTGAACTTTTTTCTGAAATTCCTGACGAAGAAACTGTGAGAAAAATGGGTATTTTAGACCCTTTTCAAGACAATCAAATGCACATGGATTGGCCAATAACAAGAGGTATTGCAGCAGATGCCTTTTATAGAATCAGTATACAAACATCGGCAGTGAATAAAATGCCCAGAGCATTTGCAGATATTCCAGATTATTCAGAACTAAATAAAGTTTTAGCAGTAGTAGGAGGAGCATTTCTACCAAGAAACCAAGGAAAATTTGAACCCGATAAATTGCTTACTCCAAGGCACTTTCAACATGCTGTAACATTATTAATTAAAAAAGAAATATTAAACCCATCAAAAAACGCAAAACTAGAAACATTACCTGTTTATCAGTCTAACCAAGCTAAATTTGCAAATATAAAACCAGTATATCCCAAACTAGGTTTTAGCGATAAACCACATTCAAATGATTCTTTTATAGCAAACAACCTTAAAAATTTACAAAAAGTTAATGAGTTAAATATTTCTGCTCAACAAATGAATCCACAAACAGTTTCTAACATAAACGAAGCAATTATTGCTATGCGCGAAGTTAAACAATATATGCAAAAATTTGGAGGCTCTGTATTAGAATTAACGGAACTAAATATAACCGATGAAAATGACGAACTAGCTCTTATAGATGTTTTAAAACAATTTAATCAAATGCTTACTGACTTTGAAAGTAGATTTGAATTATGTCAAGAACAACTAGAAAGAGTCACTATAGTTGATCCTAAACAAATACAAAAAAGTGCTACAATTAACGATGAATTAAATGAAAGTCTTAATGAAATTAAAATTTTAAGAAAAAGAATACGCNNCTATAACATTCATAATGGTTTTATTCACAAATATTATTTTCGCTCAAAATGCGATGGAACCTGTATTCAAATATTTTTCAGGATTTCTTGATGAAACAAAAGCAGAATTAGCTGTAGGCGAATTAATGGAAAAATACTTCATAAAAAGTGTTTCCAATAGCAATAAAATAGAAATAAACGAAGAATTAACAAAAAGAATGAATGAGTATGCCCAGTTATCTTTACGCAAAAATATACAATATAAAGTTTATGTAATAGAAAGTGAATTAGCTGATGAAATCTTATTGCCAAATGGAACTTTATTTTTAACGTCTAAAATACTTAGCTACGCTACTACATATTATCAACAAGACTTTTTGCTTGCTAGAAATGTCATNNTAAAAATGCTCAAAAAGTCAGGAATTTATCCAACTTTTTTAAAACAACTAAAAATGAAGCCTGAAGACCAGGAAATAAATAAAATTAATTCTGCAATTAGAGAATATCTTGTTCAAATAGGTCTGATGGATTATACAAAAGCAGATGTAGAATGTATTAAATTAACCAAAGATCCAGAAAAAGTTAGATTATCATCTATAGAAATGTTAGAAAAATTCAAATCCAGTGTATGGCCAGCAATTTCATTTAATCAAACAGATATACCTCAAAGAATAAAATTGCTTAAAGAACTAAAGGCAAATTGACCAATGTCATCTGAGCAGTATTCTGCAATAAAAAATGAAACAGCCGCATGGATAAATTATTTATCTAAAATAGCTGTCATTGCAACTTATACTGATAACGCAAATATATCAAACAAAGAATATTTTAAATCAATTCTTGAAGGTTCTGATATATTAATGTCGTTATCTGCATCTTTGAATTTAAAAAAAATATTTCCTACACCTTTACACACAAAGGCTATTATATCAAATTTATTTGAAGAATCGTCAGAATTACTTATCCGCCGTGCCTGTGATAGCACTTCGCAAATACGAATAGCTGCGTTAAAAGCTCTTATTTTTGACGTAGGCCATTTAAGCTTTAGCAACATTTCACATATTTTGGAATCAGTTGGTTCCATATCAGTAAATGAAACAGTGTATTCAGGTAATATACAAAGTATTTCTCGTATACAACCTCCAAATAAATTCTTTTTAACAGAAGCATTAGGAGCAACAATAGCCGTTTTACCTACAATAAGCGACAGAGTAGACATTATAAAACGTGAATTAACATTACAAGATGAAACTAGAAAACTTGCCGCTTTATCATCGCTTCAAATTGTTCCAATAGAAGAACTTACAAATTATATTTTACCATTGACCAGAAGCGATAACTTTAAAATAGCTTTAGAAGCTGNNAATTATTTTATCTATTTTAAACGATATAAAAAATCCCAATAATAAAGCTCTATTACTACCTTTAGCAGCTGCAACAGAACGTGAAGAAGTTTGGAATATTATTAAAGATTCTGCTAATTCTGATAATTTAAAACTAATAACTTCAGCCTTATACTCTGCAAATTCGTTTCCTATAAGCATAGAAGAAAAAGCTGATTTTTATAAATCAAATATGAAACATAACGATTCTAATATCGCATGTTTAGCAGCTGCTTTTGCTTGGCAGGCAGGCTCTATAAAAGCTATAAAAATTATTGAAAAAAATCTTGAAAGTAATTCCAAAAAAAGTAGAATAGCTGCAATAAACGCATTATCATATATTAACATAGAAAAATCTATTCCATATCTAATAAAAATATTTGAAGAAGAGCATAATGGAGATGTTATAAGAGAAGTAATTCTGTGCTTACGTAATATTTTAGCAAATAATAATGAAATCTCTTTACATTCTATTGATTATTTAATTCCATGGCTAACAAGGCAAATAAAATCAACTGACCCATTTAAAAGAACCCAAATCGCAGTATTATGCGGATTATTAGGAAAATATTCCGAAGATATACTTTTATCTTCATTAAGTAAAGAGCAGCATCCTTATGTTCTTTCAGCAATAATAAAAGCACTTAGTAAATGCAATTTTGATAAAACTCTTGTATTTACCAGTTATCTTAATAATTCAGATCCAAGGGTAAAATCAGCAGCTATTGAAGCTATGCCAATTAACGGTAATTCTGCTTGTTACTTTACCCAAGGACTTAAAGATGAAAATCCAAGAGTTAAAGCTACAGCAATATATAAACTTTTTATGTTAGGACAAACAGATGTTATTTCTAAAGCAAACGAAATGCTCAATGTTCCAGAACCTTCTTTTGCATTAGCAGGTTGCTATGCTTTAAGCCAAATAATGCGCGTTCAACCTTCTATTTTAAAAGAAAACAACCCATTGTCTTTGGCAATATCTTCTAAAGCTAGATTTAACATAAGCTCTGGAGCTTATGAACCACTATTTTTAAACTCAAGCAGTGCTCCATCATTATTCGCAGAAATGGCATTAACCAATGGAAATAGACACCGTTTAATATGGTTATTGGAAGATTATTATCGTAAGAATCCAGAAAGTTATGCTATTAGAAGAATGCTTGCTTCAATGCTGGCTATCGAAGGAGAATATAAAAAAGCACTAGAACTTATCGACATATGCTTAAGCGAAAATCCCGCTTCCTTGGCAGATTTATTGGATGCATACAGAATTTCCGTAAGGCTCTGCGAAATGAAAAAAGCAACTAACTATGGAAACAAACTTAGAAAGCTATATATTACTTTAATTTTAGCATGTAAGCATGTGTGCAATACATTATCAAGCAAACAGTCAAATATTATAAATAAAAAGTTAGACGAACTAAAAGAGCCATCAATGAATCTTTACAGTATCATGATACAGCTCAAAATTATTGAAGAAGATAATCAAAGCGCTCTGGATTTACTTACTGAAATAATGCTTTCCAGACCTTTTAATAGTATGATTACAAGAAAACTTGCTTCTATGTTACCAGAAACCTGCGGTGAATTAAAAGCTTCCCTAGAAACATATGCTGCTTCTTTACCAGTTACTGCTATAGGTGTATAAAAAAATAACCCTCTAAAAAGGGTTGATAAATTCAATGGAAAACNNTCGAACCTACGAAATGCCTGCTCCAAAGGCAGGTGCCTTACCGCTTGGCTACACCCCAACGTATGATGGTAATGTTATCATACTTTAAAAAAATTTGCAACATTATTTTTATTTATACAGGGCAAAAGTAAAATTTTTCTTGTTATAGGTGTTGTTTTGCTTTTATATTTTTTTATAATGCGTTTTCCTGTAATATAAAATATATTCTCTTTTTTTGGACCTTTAATTCATTGCTAGTAGCTTTTTGTTGTGATAATATAAAATCTTGAAATGAACAACAATTATAAAAAAGCAATACCCATTTATCTATTATTAATACTAATTCCTATAGTATTCAGCTTATTGTTATATTTTTTTATTTTAGATATAGAAAAAAAACAGAAAATAAACGAAATCAAATCTCATCTTTCAGAAAAAGCTACAGATTTTATAGCAAAAACAACGCCTGTAGACTATTTTGAAACTTATTTTAATGCATTTACAGATAAAATATGCCAGAAAAATACTTCAAAAATAAATAATAGTAATTTAACCGATAAAATATCACAAGCCATAAAAGATCTACGCAAAAAATTAAATGAAAATATCAGATGCGTTCTTTTTGATGACAATTATAACATATTAAATCCTAACGATATTTTAGATTATGAAGCTAGATTTTTTACTTTTGCCTGGAAAGAAATACACAATATACCTAGAGCAGATTATAAAGGACGCCGTGCAGACCAGGCATTAATCATGGGTTGGGAATTCAACTCAGATAAAATGAGAGAAGAAAATTCTGCCTGTATCCCAACTGAAAGCTTAGGAAAAAGTGGCGTATTCTTTTTTAGAAAAGCAAATAAATCTCAATACGGCATAATAATATTCGTAGAATATACAAAATCAAACCTAGATTTTGTTAGAGCAAAAGTAAAAGATCATTCATCTTCTAATTTTCCAATAATACTTTATGATTTGAAAAATCAAAAAACAATAACAAACCTAGACGAAGAAAATACAATTCCATTTGAAAAAACCAATACAGAAGAATTTTTAAATGGGTTTATAGAAAAAAACATCATTTGGCATGGCATAAACTCAGATGAATACAAAATACTATTTGGACAAAGATTAGTGGATTCAAATAAATATGAAAAAAAATTATATACAGCAATAGTAATATTTTTATTTATACTTTCTGTAGCAACTCTTTTATTTTTTAAAAACTTTACAGGGAAGAATGGTTTATTTATATCAATAAGATATAAACTTATCTTAATTTTTGCATTAGCTATATATATACCATCTATTTCATTATGGGTTCTGTCATATGGTAGTCTCCAAGACCACAGAATAACCATAGAAAACTCAGTAAAAAAAGGTATGCTTGATATCTTAAACAAAATAGACTCAGATTACCAAAATGAAGAAGAAGATATAAGGAAATGTTTCCATGAACTGGATTCATATTTAAAAAGCTTTAATGGTAAAGAACCACCTACAAAACGAGAAATTAATTTACAATTATTGAAAATAACTGGTCCCAAAAGGGATAGATCAGATCGTTTTAATTGGTTGGATATAAGACATATAAATCAAAGTATAATTTTTACAACCTCTAATAAAGAAAGCAGAGAAAGATTAGAACAAATAGGAAGAATTATATCCCTATTGTGCTTAGAAAAATACTGTCCAGAACGTTTAGCGTATGCAGGCATTAAGTTGTCGCAATCAGACTTAATTGTTGGAAATCTCCTTGAAAACCCAATATCTGGAATTGCAGCAATGTTAGAAAGACCAAACGACTTTGTAAGAATGAACTTCGATGGTTCCGGTGGTATATGGTGGTGGAACTATTATAAGGAAAAAGATAATCCCATTGCCTTCTGCATAGGCAATACAAATCATAGACACACAACATCAGCATATTTTAAATCTATAATGAATAAAAGATACAATTTAAACAATGTAAATTTAGGATTAATACTCTTTCAATATTCAGCGCAAGAAATGTTTCCTCCAAACTATATGAAAAAAAATCCAAAAGATTTTCTAACCTTGATAGACATATCAAACGCCAATAAATCAGTGGAATCAGCAACAATAAAATATGATGGCAATGATTATATATGTATATGTATTCCTGGTAGCCATTTAAAAGAATGTTTTATTCTTTGTATGTATCCAATCTCAAAGATAGACTATCAAATAAATAAGATTCGTTCAGATATTTATACTCTCATGATAATACTCACATTAGTTTCAATTTTAACAGGTTTATTACTGGCTAAGAATTTTATAGTTCCTATAAAAGAATTAAATAGAGGTTTAAAAGCTTTAAGAGAACGTAATACAAATACAAATATTTCAATAGAAAATAGAGATGAACTTGGGAAATTAGGACAAGCATTTAATCAAATGGTCAGCGATATCAAAGACATGCTTTTAGCAGGAGCAGTACAAAGATGTATTACTGTCNNTATGACTGTCTTATATATAATCAAATGGCAACAGACGTAGGAGGCGATTATGCAGATATATTTGAACTTCCTAATGATAGATTGCTTATAGTTATAGGCGATGTAACAGGGCACGGAGTTTCTTCTTCACTAATAACAACTATGGTAAAAGCATCAGTTTTCAGATTTGCAAAAAAAGATACTCCTTTAAACGAAATAGTTACAAACACAAGCAATATGATTTGCGATTTGCTAAATAAAAAGAAATTAATGACTTTTTGCGCAATAACTTTAGATAAAAAAACAGGTGATTTATCCGTATGCAATGCAGGTCACCCATATCCAATAATAAGAGAAGAAAAAGCAGGCAAAATAAGAACTCCATGTAAAACAAGCATACCAATGGGAATTTCCAAAAAAAGAGGTCGTTATACTTCAGAAGCAGAAAAAATAAATAATGGAGAAACGTTATTCATTTATACAGATGGTTTTCCAGAAGCAGAAAACGAAAAAGGCGAAGAATATACCTATGAAAGATTTCAACAGCTTATATCTGATATAGAAATAACAGATATAGAAAAAATGAAAGATGACCTTTTAGCTGTATTTAAACATCATCATGGAGAAAAAGAATTAGCTGATGATATTAGTTTTATTATTCTAAGAAGGAAGCCGCTTCAACACGACTAATGTAACATCATCGTCAGGTTCAGTTCCATCTTCCCACTTTTCATATTCTTTTAATAGTTTACCCATAATGTTTTCAGGTTTTTCATTAGCCATTTCAGATAAATGATTCTTAAACCTATTATAACCGTATTGTTCTTCTGTTTTTCCTGTTGCCTCAACAATTCCATCGGTATAAAAAACAACGGTTTCACCATTTTCAATTGAGAAATCCTTAGTGTTTTTCTGTTTCATTTTCTTTAATNNAACGGATAATTATGACCAGCATCTACAAAAACACATTTACCAGTCGGTAAATTTATAATTATTGCAAATAACGTAATCATCTTTTTAACTTCTGGTCTACTAAAATAAGTTTTAATAACAGAGTTTAAATCAGTAAATAACTCAATTAGATTTCTTGTTTCTTTAAATCCATGATAGAAAGTTGCTTTTGCAGCAGCCATAACAAGCGCAGAGGCAACTCCATGACCAGAAACATCGCCAATTATTATACATAAATTTTCTTCATCAAGAAGNNCATTTTATTAGAAAAACATATTTCATATCCGTCTAATTTCGGCAAAGACTTTGGCAATAAAGATTCCTGGATATATTTAGCAAGTTCCATCTCCTTAAGATCGCCTATAACTTTATTAAAACTCAATGCTAAACTTCCAAATTCATCGTTTTGAAGCGATTCTATTCTAAACTCTGAATTTCTTTCTTTTATAGCTTTTATTCCTTTTTCCAAACAAGTAACAGGATAAAGAAAAGTATTAGCCAGTTGATAACCTATCAATAATGCCATTACAATAAAAAACACAATGCCTATAATAATATAATTAATATAATAATTTAATTCATCTTGTATTTTATTATATGGATAAATCGTATAAAAAGAATATCCTCTTAGTTTATTGCTTTTTAAACCTAATAATAAGTATTTTTTACCTTCTATATTTATTTCATCTTCTATAGGCTTACCAACATAATTAACCCTACGAGCTATTGTCTTTAATTTTGACTTAAACAAATTATNNCATTATGAGTCATTTGTAAAATATAAACATATTCTAATTTTCTAGAATCTGTCTTACTTTGTAAAAAACTCCAATACATATATAATTCCTGTGAACCAAAAACAAAATCCTGAACATTATCAGGTCTCGCAAAAAAGCTTATTAAGCCACATTCTGGACTTTTTAAAGCTGAGGCAAGTCCTGGATCAATTGTCCTCATAAGATTTGTTTTTAGCATTGTGTCAATACAAGATTTAGCAAAAGCTTCAGTTATTTCCGTCATTCCATCAAAAATTACCTTATTAGTAATTTCTTGTATTAAAGCTGCATCAGAAGCAGTACGTCTTTCAATAAAAGCCAATTCCTGTTTTGCTAAATATTCATTAAATTCAGTTTGAATTTTAGGATCTTCATCATAGTTCTGATAATCTGCTGCAAGTTTTCTAAATTCCTCTCTAAAAACATTACCTGAACTTCCTAATTCTCTATCTATATTTAAGAGTATATTTCGACTTTCATTTCCAATTTCAGTAATCAGATTATCTCTCTTATCATTTATATATTGGTATCCAAGATATGCAAATCCCATCACAGGAGTAAATACAGCTATTAAAAATAAAATTATTAGTTTAGCTCTTATTGATAAATAATACTTTTGTTGTTTTTCAGCCAATATATATACAAAAATAAACAATAAAGCTAAAAAAGCTATAAATTTAATATAATTAGAATTATAATTATTAAAATTAAATACTTTACTTTTTAAACCTGCTAATAAATACTTTCCTTCAAATTTCACATACTTCCATAATAAGCCGTTTTCATCAATATAATCATCATTTCTTTCAATAAGAACCGTATTTAAATACACATTTTCAAAATTTGGTTTAATTGAATAATTAACCTTATTATTTTGTGAAAATGTCTTTATTTTTCCATTATAATCTCTTATAAATTTTTCNNATTTTTATTGCTAATTGCACACTTTCTTCTGTCTTCATAGGAACTATATATAGAATTCCAAAGCTTTCTAGCTGATGATTGTGATTTTTGATTAAAGTCTTTATGCGTAATAAGTGAGCCAGATTCGTTAAAAATATAAAAATCTGGTTTAGAGTTAAGAAAAACGCATAAATCTTTATAATAATTCCGATAATCTTCTTCTTTTTCATAATGATTAAAAACATACCAAGCTCCCCTACCAACCTTTAATAAAAAAGATTCAGGAGCAATTTCACTTTCAAGGTCTACTAAACTGTTTTCCAATTTAGTAGAAAGTTCTAAAATATGTTTAGTTCGTTCAATATTTATCAAATTATAACCAAGATACAGCGCAACAAGCAGAGGAAGTAATATAAACAATCCTACTGGCGCCGTATGCTTAATAACAATAGATATGTATTTTTTAAAAATCATTAGAAGTTATTATATTTTCAATTTATTACTAAGTATACTTACTGTCTTATTAACTATCAACCATAGTTTTACAAACTTTTCAATTTCATTTTACCATACTTTTACATAAATCTATCTGTTGCATTATTCCTTCATCTTCTGGGTCTATCTTATTAGCTTTTTCAAAGGCTTCAAGAGCTTTATCATATATTTTCATATTTCTATAACAAGCTCCAATAAAATATAAATTATCTTTATCATTAGGATTCTGTTCATGGGCTTTTTGATAGAAATCAAGCGCCTTTTCGTTATCGCCAGTATTATAATAACTGTTCGCAATATTGTAACAAAGCATTTCCATACAATGAAAATCTCTATCGCGCAACGACACCTTATAACCTTCATAAGCATATTTTAAGGTTTCATCATAATCTTTAAGGTTATAATAGCATCTTGAAATCAAATCTAAAGCCTCTATATCCTGAGGTAAGTATCTTAAAGCAATTTTCAAATCCTTTATTGCGGCTATTGTATTTTTTACTTGAAAAAAGAATTGTATTGCTCTATTANNTTCATTTATAGTTTCTTCCATTCTTATTATTAAGCTTGGTATATCAAACTCATCTTTTGCGCCTCTAGAAATATATTCTTCACAGGTTTTATAACACTGTAATTCCATATCTAAATCTTGCTTTCTATTATATAATTGAGCCAAATTAAAAGTATATTTTAATTTATTTGAAATATCATTTGCCGAATTAATAGCTTCGTTACAGTATTTAAAAGCTTTTTCATCATCGCCGTTTTCAGCAAAGTATTTTGCTTTAAACCAACAAAAATCTGCAAGCTCGTCATTATTATTTTTATAATTTGAGCAAGCAGCCAATCCCTCATCAACATATTTAGAAACTAAATCATATTTTTGCAACATAAAGGCTAAAACTATTATTCTTTTATAAACGATTCTATTGTCTTCATCATCGAAGATACCTTGTTTATATGTATTTAAAGCTTCATTTAGATTAAAATTATTCATTAGTTCCTTAGCTTCATCTATATAATGCAGTTGCTGAAATAATCTAGCATAATGACAACTATTATCGTAATCTTCNNATATATACAAATTTCTTCAAAAATTCAAAACGACTATTTTCTTTTTTATTAATTAGTCCTTCTAATTTTTTAGCTAAACTTATTACCGTTTGCCATTCTTCGCATTTAAGCATATAGTCAGTTTTGCCATATAATGCTAATATATTATTTTTATTAATAGACAAAGCATTTTCATATTCAGCCAGCGCAAGTTTTATGTTATTACTTTGGAAATAAGCAAAAGCTAATCTAGAATGTTTTTCATCTGGATACTTACTATCTTTCAAATCGCGCAATTCGTTTATTGCACCGTCTGCCCCTATTTGTTCAGCGTATTCAGAATCCATTTGCTGTATTTTCTCGTAATAATCAATAGCTGTATCAAAATCTTCTAATTTATACCAACAGTAAGCCAAACTTAAATAATTAGGCATAAAATGAGGTTTATTTATTACTGCAAGCTCATAGTTTTTAATAGCTAGTTTAAACTGTCCTAAAGCTTTATAGGCACCGCCTATATAACCATAAAATCTGCCAATATTATCTTTGCTTATATGCTTTTGTGAAATCAGTAACCCCTGTTGAGCCGTTTCCAATAAATCTAAATATTGTTCTTTCTCAATATAGCAATAACACAATTCTCCTAAAGCCTGAACTTGATTTGGATAAAATTTTAAAGCTTCTTTATAGGTTTGAATAGCCAANNAGAAAAGACAAAAATTATAGCAATAAATAAACAGATATATAAAGACATATTAAAACCTCGTATTTGTATTTATTAATTATAACAATTTAATTCATAAAAAAAAACCGCTTAAATATAATTATTCAAGCGATAAAGATATAGGTTATAATTAAGTATAACTTGCATGAGTGTTTTTTCAACTATATAATAAGAAAAAACATAAAGGAAATAGAATGTCTAAAAGCAATGAAGAAATAGAAATAACCAAACTTGGTAATCCTGGAAATCCTACAGGCACAGCAGGAGAACAAATGCTTGAACGCATGAACAATAGTCATTATGAAGTAACAGGCTGGGCTTTAGATTTCCTTGAAATTCAAAACGACGACAGTGTTCTTGATATTGGTTGCGGTGGTGGAATGACGCTGAAAAGAATTTCCTCTTTATCTAAAAAAGGGAAACTATATGGAATAGACCATTCTCAAATAGCTGTTAATAAAACTTCTGCCTTAAATCTCGACTTAATAAAAAACAAAAGATTAAATGTATTAAATGGCTCTGTAGAAAAACTTCCATACGAGAATAATTTTTTCAATAAGATTATTACTGTTGAAAGTTTTTACTTTTGGTCTAATCCTGTGGAAAATCTTAAAGAAGTTTTAAGAGTTTTAAAGCATAATGGCAAATTCTTGCTTGTTGCAGATATCTATGGCAAAGAAGGATTAAGCGAGCATGTTTTAAATAATATAAAAATGTTTAATTTGCTTAATCCCACTCCTTCTGAATTTAAAGAAATGTTTAAAAAAGCAGGTTTTTCTAAAACAGAAATTAACTTTAAAGAAAACACAGATTGGATAGCGGTTATAGGACATAAATAATGCTTATAAAAAACTGGAGTTTTTATGATTAAAATCTCAAAAATACTTATATTAACATTTATATTGGCTTGTTTAACTAACATATCTTATGCAGAAAGAGATATTGCCAGCGTTATAAAAAAAGATAGCGTTCTTGCAGTATATATAAAAGCAGGTTATTTATATAATTTATTTACAGAAAACATAATAAATGCTTTAAAATCAAATGATACAAGAAAACAAAATGAAGTATTGCGTAACCTAGCNNGCAATCTTATTTTTTCTATAAATCCTCAACTAGATGGAACTGCTTATATGGATGTTAAATGTGATCCATACGAACTTCCTGAATATATAGAAGATTTACTTGAAGAAAGAAAAATTAAAACAAAAACTATAAATGGTGAAATGTATTTATCAACACCAAAATCAGAACAAACAGGGCTTTTAACTTCAAAAAAACTAATTATTGGAAATTTATCGAAAGATACAGATTTAGAAAAAGGCTGGCAATTCTTTGAAAATTCCGCTTCAGCCTCTAATACTATATTAGTTATTGAAGCAAATATAACTAAAATAAAAAATACCATATACAAATCTATTGAGCAAACAAACAATAATGATTCCTTGTTTCAAGATTTACATAAGTATCTTTCAAATATAGCCAGATTACGTATTATTGGGAACACAAATAAATTACAAGCAATGATCTGTGTTAATGATGAAAAGACTAGAGAAGAATTCAAAAATATACTTAAAAAAGAATTAGAAAACATAAAAAATATTAAAAATGAAATGCGCCCACATGAAAATGGACCAAGACCACCTTGGTTTAGAGAAGATACTCCCGACCCACGAGATTTATATATACAAGAAAATGAACCAAATAAGAATCGGAGACCACCCAGACCACCACGCCACCCAAATGGTCCACCTACACCAAACATTCAAAAAATTAAAGACTTTGCTTCAAAAATTACAATTATAGACAAATCTCCATGGCTTGGAATAGAAATCCCAGATTTTGTAAACACAATTATAAATGATCCAGAAATGCTAAAAATTTTAGCTGGACCTCCAAGACGCTAATAAATATCCACCCGCTTAGCGGGTGGTTTTTCATTTTCGGGCATAGCCCTAATAATACT
>LXOW01419974.1_pt1 | contig 29842 bp, 26 predicted proteins | sample 1368591 | NCBI WGS metagenome assembly LXOW01 (sample SAMN04884650, study PRJNA319009) | bovine gut metagenome | isolation source: Cow rumen | host: Bos taurus | place: Italy: Legnaro (PD) | collected 2014-07-09
GCAGCAGGAAGCCCGCATGACCGCCGACCTGCTGCGACGCATCCATCGCTTCACCGCCCCCCGCTTCAATCCGGCCAAGACCGTGGGCGTCATCGTGCCCTATCGCCGCCAGATTGCCCTCATCCGTCAGGCCCTGGCCGATATTCCCGAGCTGAGAGCAGACCAGGAGGCCATCACCATCGACACCGTGGAGCGCTATCAGGGCAGCCAGCGCGATGTCATCATCTACAGCTTCGCCATCACCCACCGCTACCAGCTGGACTTCCTCACCGCCACCACCTTCACCGACGACGACGGCACGCTGATTGACCGCAAGCTGAACGTCGCCCTGACTCGTGCCCGCCGCCAGATGATTATCATCGGACGGCCCGACCTGCTGGAAAGAAACAAGCTGTTCCGCCAGCTGAAATGTAATCCCAATTAGTGAAAAGGTAGATATTTGGCCAGAACGGCTGATTTTCTAATTGGTTTGGCTGATTATCGCAAAAATATTTGGCCAAACGAATGGTTTTTGTTATCTTTGCGGCTGAAAATAAACAATACCGGTTATGATAGGGCGCAAAATCGAATTTGAGAAACTGCAATCGGCCATGGACAAAGACAGGGCACAATTGATTGCTGTATATGGCAGGAGAAGAGTTGGTAAGACATTTCTTGTCAATGAGTTCTTTGAGGGCAAGTTCATCTTTAAGCACACAGCCGTATCCCTTGTGGATGATGCAACAAGGAAGAGAAAAAAGAACATGCTGAAACTACAGCTTCAGGAGTTTTATTATTCCATGCGGACGTATGGTCTGGACAGCAATGAGCATATACCGACCAATTGGCAGGAGGCGTTCTATATGTTGGAACAACTCCTTGAAAAGAAAGACGACGGCAAGCGTCAGGTTATTTTCATCGATGAGCTTCCATGGATGGATACCCCCAAGTCGAACTTCATACCAGCCTTCGAGCACTTCTGCAACGATTGGTGCCTTGCCCGCAAGAACTTCAAGATGGTAGTATGCGGTAGCGCAACGTCCTGGATATTGGACAAACTGGTCAACAACAAGGGGGGCTTGTATGGAAGGGTTACCTTGCCCATTAATCTTTCACCATTTACATTGTATGAATGTCGTGAGTTCTTCAAGGCCGACGGTATCCATTTCGACGAGTTCGATATCTGTCAGGCCTATATTGCTTTCGGGGGCATACCATTTTATCTGGACCAGTTCCAGAAAGGTCTTAGTCTGGCACAAAACATCGACGCCATCCTCTTTGATACCAATGCGCCACTCAAGGAAGAGTTTGACCGGCTGTTTACCTCACAATTCTCCAAACCGAATGAGCTACAGCGCATTGTGACTACACTTGCCACAAAACGTACAGGTCTTACACGCGATGAACTTGTCAAGCGCGGCAAGTTCTCTTCCGGAGGCACCTTGACAGAGAACTTGGCGGCGTTGCAGAAAAGCCGACTGATTATAGAATACATTCCTTTCGGGGAATCCATTGCAAGGTATAAAGTAGCTGACCCATTCTGTATCTTCTATCTGAACCATGTCCGAGGCAATACGGATAACCCTGCCTACTGGCAGACGCACGAGAAGTCGCCCTCCGTCATTTCATGGATGGGCTTTGCCTTCGAGGACTTATGCTGGGTTCACATCAGGCAGATCAAGCACGCCTTAGGGATAGACGGGGTGATCACGAAGGAGTCGCCATGGAACATCCCTTCCGATTTTAAGATAGATTTGATAATCAACAGGGATGACCGTTTTATTTGTTTGTGTGAGATGAAGTTCACGCGAGGGGACTTCGAGGTCACGAAGAGCTACAGCAAGACGCTCCTTGAACGAATGGAGCGTGTACAGGAGATCGTCAGGAACAAGAAAACCGTCATGTCTGTATTGGTAACCACCTACGGTCTGAAACGAAACGAATATGCCTCCCGCTTCGACAGGATAGTCACCATGGAGGATTTGTTCCAGAAATGAGAGTAGATGGGATTTATGGTTATATGCAATCGAAGTTGTCAAATATGCAAAAAATGTTGTCAAATCGTATAAATTTGCACCAAGAGGCAATTAGAGCCTTGGTGGTTTGGGAAATTTTGACTACCTTTGAGGGCTATTGTAATACTATATAAATGCAGACAAGATTCAAGAAAGGTGCCAAGGTTTTCGACATCTTGATTACTGCCGTGGCGGGTATGCTCTCGGTGGGTGTCATGCTCTACGGCGTTTATCATTTCGGATTGGCTGAGGCGTGGCCCGAACTTGTCCTCAACATTTTCTATGTGGCCTGTCTGGTCATGATGTGGCTGTACTTCTTCAACCGCCTCATACCGCACCAGTTTAACTACTGGTGTTCGGTGTGTGTGGGCGTGACGATTCTGCTGCGCGACGTCCTCTTTCCGCCCCCGCTGGCTTTCTATGCTCTCCATCTGGTGTGCCTCACGCTCTCGGTGCTGCTGCTGTTGATGCTTACCTTTTTCTATGCACGCAAGAACTGGAAGGGCTACACCAAGCGCAACCTGTGGATGATCTTTGTTGTCGATATGGTCATTGCCGCCCTCTACAACTACGACATCTGCCTTGAGCCCACCAACGAATACACCAACTACATGCTCACCGAGATATGGATACGTCCCACCATCACCTACGGGCTGGTGGCGTGCTTCGTGAGTGAAAAGGAATATTAAAAAGGGATAATAACATATTAAATCTATTACTTATGAAAAGTAAAATCATGATTGCCCTGTGTGCTATGCTCATCTCTTCTATAGGTATGGCACAAGAAGAAGGTGGAAAGAAGAACATCCTTCACCACGTAAAGAAAATCGCCGATGCCACTATGGTGCATGGCGTGGACACCAACTACATCAAGACTCCCAAGCAGCCTTGGCAGATTAGCATCAAGAGCCGTGTGGCGCAGACCGACCTGCAGATGCACTCCACTATTGACGGAGCTGAACTCTTCGATGGAGGAGGAACGATGCCCCTCATTATGGGAGTGGGCGACATGGCCACCGACCCGCGCATCATGACTCGCGTGTCCACCTCGTTGGGCGTGAAAGTGGGCTACAAGGGCCTCAGTGCCAGCTATTCCTTCCCCGTTGGCGGCGACAAGGGACAGAACCTCTCTCTCAGAACCGCAGGCAGGTGGTACAGCCTCAATTTGCGTTGGCACAAGTTCAAGGCAAAGAATGCGAGAATCCACTATGCAGGTGCTGCAAAATATAGATGGATTGACGATCCTTACGCAGAGACTGAAGAGGATTTCTTCACCGATTGGGGTGAGCCTGAGTCATGGAACTATACAGAAAAGGAACCTTTTGCCTCGCCTGTAAAGATCCAGACGCTGATATTCGACGGTTGCTACATCTTTAACCACAAGAAGTTCTCCTATGCAGCCGCCTACAGCCAGAAGACCTACCAGGTGCGCTCTGCCGGCTCACCTATCGTAGGATTGATGGCCTACTATGCCGACTTTAAGTATAACGATCCTCGCAATGCTGAACTCATCTATGAGATGGACGGTATAGGACGCTTGCGCCAGTGCCAGGTGAGTGTGGGCGGTGGATACGCCTACAACTTCGTGCCCGCCAAGGGATGGCTTATCAGTGCGATGGCGATGCCGATGGTGACACTGCTCAACCGCACCAAAATCAATACCTACACGAGCAATGCGAAAGAAGTTGCCCATGAGTACCTCACGGATTATATCCTTGCATTGTTGGAAGACAAAAATGCGGAATATCCGGAGTTGTCACCCGACAAGTATTGGATTGAGAGCACGGGATCGAACTCACGCAACAACCGCCTCGCGCTCAACTTCACCACTCGTCTGTCGATAACCTACAACTGGAGTCGCTATTTCATCAATGCCAATGGCCAGTTCAACAACTTCAACTACAAGCACCGCGCCATGCATGGCCATCTCAACGACTGGTTCATCAACGCCTCGGTGGGTGTGAGACTTTAACCCTCCCACCAGGCTCCACTCATTTTATCTTAGACCCTACACATTTTTTCTTAGACCCTACTCGCAGAAACTTAGAACGTACGCACAGCTGCGAGTAGGGTCTAAGATTTTTTGCGTGGCGTTTCCGTAAATATGCGTGGCGTTTCCGTGAATTTGCGTGGAGCATACGTAATTTTGCGTGGAGCATACGCTAGTTTCAGATGGGTATATTTTTCTTTTTCGCGGGTATTTCTTCTTCTCTTATTTCGTTACGATTCTCAAAATTTGCAAAAATTGTTTCCTACGACATGAACAGCAACTTCCGTGAGGACTGGAACACCGGTACTACTCGCGCCGCTGCCGCCGCCAAGGCACGCAGCACGATGACCGTGAGTGCCACGGTGGAAGGCTTCGAGCTTGAGGATGGTGATGTCCTGGTGGCATACGCCAACGGCGAGCAGGTGGGAAGTGAAGAGTTCTTTGAGCAAAGCGGCAAAGCCGAGCGAAGAGTGAAGAGTGAAGAAGGTTTAGTTCAGCGGCCCGAAGGGGAAAGCCAATTTGCTACCGCCGACGGTCAGCCGATCTTCTATCTCAGCATTTCCTGCGAAATGATTATCCGCATTTTAGTGTTATTTAACCCTCAGAATTTGGCAGTTCCCCCAATAGTCCGTACCTTTGCCGAAAAATAGACATAGTATGAAGCTGTTAGAGTTTACGAATCGTTTTCCCGATGAGGAGTCATGTGAGTTGCATCTGAAGCAAGAACGTGAGAAGGCCGGTGTGATATGCAGTCATTGTGGCGGCACGCATCACAGATGGGATAAGTGGAACAAGTGCTGGATATGCAGCAAGTGCGGTCACCACACCACGCTGCGCTCCGGAACGGTGATGCATGGCTCCAAGCTGCCTTTGATGTACTGGTTTACGGCCATTCACCTGATGACCTCTACAAAGAAGACCTTCTCTGCGCTTGAGATGCAGCGTCAGCTTGGCCATAAGCGTTACCAGCCAATCTGGGAGATGATGCACAAGTTGCGCTCCGTGATGGGGCTTCGCGACGGCAAATACAAACTGGATGGCGTCGTTGAATTGGACGAGGGTTTCTTCACCTGCGATGACGAGCGTAATGGCGGCGAAGTGCAGGAGTCTCTCAAGTCAGGCCTTGGAAGCGAGCGGAAGTCATCGGTGCTGGTAATGGCTGAGAGCGAGCCGACGGAACCCAAGAAAAAAGGCCAAAAGAATCGGAAAGTTGGCCATCTGAAGATGAAGGTGATGAAAGACCTGAAGGCCGACACGGTAAACAATCTGGCAGGTGACGGCCTCTCTGCCGATGCAAGGATTGATTCGGACGCATATCCGTCACACGGGAAGCTTGGAGAGGTCGCTTCGGAGGTAAACGCCAAAGTCGTGAAACCCAAAGATGCTCCAAAGGCCCTCCCCTAGGTCCACACAGCCATTGCCAATGCGAAGAGTTTGTTCAGGGACATGTACCATGGAATAAAAGAAGAGTTCCTGCAAGAGTATCTCAACGAGTTCTGCTATAAGTTCAACAGGCGATATTTCGGTGACAAGGTGTTTGACAGGCTAGTCATAGCTGCCGTATCCTACAAACCTACGTTCGAGCATAGGATGTATGGGAGCGTGTCACCTAAATGCGGATAATCATTTATCGAAATATCGAAATGTCGAAATATCGAAATGCTGGAATGCCGAAATGCCGAAATGACGAGATCACGAAATGTCGAAATAACGAAACAACGAAAAATTATGAATAGAACAAAGTTAATGCTTATGCTGTTTGCAAGCCTCGTGTCAGGGGCTTGCAACAGCTACGATGACAAAGACGACAACGGCGGGAACGCTGCCTACACAGAGACCTCACAAAGCGAGGTTCCTGCGTGGCAGATAGACTGGAGCAATAACCAGGACTGCCCGAACTGGACCGAGCCAGATGCCTCGCTCTATGAGAACTGGACCATCCTGAAGGTGCAGATTGAAGAGGCACTGCAGCCCTTCATCTCCTCTGGCGACCTGATGGCACTCTTCGTGAACGGCGAATTGCGCGGCCTGGCAAAGCCTGCCGTCGCAATTGGGGGCAGCCAGACGGTAACAGGCAAGTTCCTAATGAAGGCCTACGGCAACGAGACGGTCACGGAAACGGTGAACATGTCGCTGCAATACTACAATCAGACGCTGCAGCACATCTTCACACTGACAGAGGACATCAGCCTGAACACGGACGCGACGACTGGCATCGACGAGGACTTCATCCCTGAGTTCACCTACGGATCTGCCAAGTATCCCGTGATGAGCAAGCTGACCGTAGAACCCATCCTGACCAAGGTGGGCCTCACCCCCGTCAGTGGCAATATGGTGGCTGCCTTCGTGGGCGAAGAGTGTCGCGGCACGGTGTCGCTCTCTACGTCCGGCAACACCCAGCTGCTCATCTTCGGTCGCAACACAGGCGAGTCGTTCACGCTGAAGTACTATGACGCAGCAGCAGGAAAGCTGTACACCATCCTCGACGCTGTGAAAATGTAACAGCGCGTCTCCATAAGCCTCCGGAGGTGTGACTCCTCCGGAGGCTACAACGAAGACAAGCAGACAAGAAGACAGAACAAACAAAATATACTATGAAACAAACGATGATGAACAGAAAACTGACCTATATCATCATGGCCATAGCGGCCATGACAGCACTGAACAGCTGCGAGGATGAGGACTTGGAGAAAGTGTTTGATGAAAACATCTCCCTCGACTCACCGTTCCTCTTCACTGAGGGCTACCAGGACACCATCGTCCACGCCTACGACCTGCCGACCCCCATCACCGACTGGCTGGGCATGGTGAAGGACGAAGCAAAGGTGTGCAAGTTGAGCATCCCCGGCACCCACGACACCATGACGGGCATGGGATTCTACCAGCCTGTGCTGAAGTATGTGTTCAACCTGACGGCCATCAGCCAGGTATCGACGCTTGAGGAGCAGATGGCCTGCGGCCTGCGCTTCTTCGACATCCGCCCCGTGGTGAGCATCGACACTTTGGCCACAGACCCGGCCGAGAAGCAGATCCTGCGTCTGGCCCACGGCATGAGCGAGATTGACGTGACCTTCGAGGAGGCCATCGACCAGCTGCAGCGTTACCTGAAAGCCCACCCGACGGAGTTCTTCATTGCCAAGCTGCAGGCCGACAACGGCATGGAGAACCAGAACAAATGGACGGTGCTGCTCGACAAGGTGCTGAGCAAGCAGAAGTACCAGGGGCTGTTCGTGGAGAACTGGCGGCCCGACATCACCGTGGGTGAGATGCGCGGCAAGATCCTGTGGCTGAGCCGCTACGACCTGCGCCCGCTGAACGCCGCCTTCCATTATCCAATCGTCTATTGCGACTGGCCCGACGAAGACCCTGACGTAGAGGAGGACCTCAACCCGGAGGCCCAGCGCAACTGTGCCATGTATAACATGAACGACACCACGGTGAAGGCCACGCTCTACAAGCAGGACTACTACAAGACCACCACCGAACAGCGGATGAAAAACAAGCAGAAGACGGTGATTGACATGATGCACAGTGCCCGCGAGGCTACCGCTAAAGACGATGACATCTGGATTGTGAACCACTGTTCGGCCTATACCGAGGTGTCGCCACGCGGCTACATTACCAACGCTGCCAACCTGCATCCGCTGGTCATCGCCGACCTGCAGCACAACGAGGGCACCGTGGGCATCATGCCGATGGACATGGCCTGCCACGACTACGTACACTGTGTCATCAACGGCGGTACGCCCTACACCAGCGACTACCTGTATGGTTTCCACCCGCTGAGCCAGTCGCTCACCAACCTGCTTATCAAGTCGAACAAGGCATATTTCAAATAGAGTGTGCAGAGAGGTTCCCCCTCTCTGACAATAAATAATTGAGACAACAGCTATGAAACACAATATTTCCAAGTTCATCATTCTCTTCGCAATGATGTTTGCACTGACTGGGGCTAACGCCCAAACCACCAACGACCAAACGACCCACCACCTCTCAGTAGGTCTGACCACCGGTCTGGCAGGTGCCGGTATCGATGTGGCCATGCCTGTCCACGAAATCGTGACGGTGAGGGCTGGCTTTGCCGGATGGGGCATGGGCGACATCAAGTTCAAGGCCGTCAACACCGCCACGGAAATCACGCAGATGCAGATGGTGGAAGAGGATGCCGTGAAACAAGCGCAATTGGTGGATAAGGTGGAACTGGCCGTCAAGCCCAACTTCTGGAACTTCTACGTCCTGGGCGAGGTGCATCCCTTCAAGAACCAGCCGTTCTACTTCTCGGCAGGTCTGTTTGCCGGCAGCCAGAATTTCATTCACTTCCGCAACACCAACGATGGTGCCCTGGGGTACCTCTACGATGCNNCTGAAGTTCGGCGACTACGTGTTCACGGCCGACGAGGATGGCAACATCGACGTGCGCATGAAGACCAATGCCGTGAAACCCTATCTCGGCGTGGGCTTCGGACAGATTTTCCCCAAGACCCATCGTGTCAGCCTGGCCGTTGATGCAGGTCTGCTGTTCTGGGGGGCACCGAAATTCGTGCTGAACAATGGTACGGAGATTGAGTCATCGGGCAAGGATTCCGGCATCACCAGTGCGCTGTTATGGTTGAAGGCCTGGCCCAACGTGCAGTTACGGGTAGCCTACAAAATCTTTTAGTTGCATATATGAGGAGACTGTTTTCAATAATGATACCCGCATTGATGTGGGGTGTGACGCTGCCCTTGTCAGCACAAAGTCTTTATCAGCGTATAGACAGTGTGCTGAACGAGAATTACCATAAAGTCAAGTACGACACGGCATACATCATGCGACCGCAAACCAAGTGGACCGTCATGGCGCGGCTCAACGTTTCGGGAGCCACTATCGAGACCGAGGGTATCGACGCCGGGCAGCACTATAAGTCGCAGATGGAAGCCAACAGCAAGGCTACGCTCAGCCTGGGTGCGAGCTATCAGGGATTCACGCTCAGCATGGCCCTGAACCCGGCTAAGATGATGGGTAAGTACAACGACTACGAGCTGAACTTCAATGTTTATCGCCGCAGCTTCGGTTTCGATGTCATCTATCACGATGCCAAGAACTTCACCGGCTGGTACGACCAGGAGGGCATGGCGCGTGTGGAACTGCCTGACGGTATGCTGCATGTACAGACCCTGAACGTGAATGCCTATTACGCCTTCAACAACCGCCGCTTCTCCTATCCCGCCGCTTTCTCGCAGAGCTACATCCAGCGCCGCTCTGCCGGCAGTTTCCTCTTAGCCGCGTCGGGCATGGGGCAGCGGGCTACCCTCGACTGGGAGGACCTGAAGTTGAAGGTGACGAATATTGGCATAGGAGCGGGCTACGGCTACAACTACGTCCCCCATCAAGGCTGGCTGTTGCACATTTCTGCCCTGCCCACGTTCATCGTCTATAGCAACACGTCCATGACTTTTGGTGACAACCGCATGGAGCTGAAGTATCGCTTCCCCGAGGTCATCATCACTGGGCGCGGTGCCGTCGTTCGTCAGTGGGGCAACAAGTTTCTGGGCCTGACGATGGTTTACAACTACACGAATATCGGCGACAAGGATGACTTCTCGGTATATAACACCAAATGGCGCATCCGCACCTTCTTCGGCCTGCGGCTTTAACACGAATGAATCATAACCGCTGACAGTAAGAAACTTCATCCTACACCTTATTAGAAGAATGATGAGGTATGAGATGTGAATCTGATAATAATCTGACAAGTTTTTCTCCATTTCTTTGGCTTTTTGCAGTTTTTACCGTACCTTTGCAGCATAAAAACCAAACGATTATGAAACTATTCGACGTTTATCCCCTCTTCGACGTGAATATCGTCAAGGGAAAAGGCTGCAAAGTGTGGGACGACAAAGGTCAGGAGTATCTTGACTTGTATGGCGGACATGCTGTCATCAGTATCGGTCATTCACACCCCCACTATATAGAAAAGGTGACGGAGCAGCTGGGCAAGCTTGCTTTCTACTCCAACTCCGTGGTCAACAAGCTGCAAGTGGAGCTGGCCGAGCGTCTGGGCCGGGTTAGTGGTTACGAGGACTATCAGCTCTTCCTGATAAACAGCGGTGCCGAGGCCAACGAGAACGCGCTGAAGCTGGCATCGTTCAAGACGGGCAACACCCGTGTGCTCTCCTGCGAGGGAGCCTTCCATGGCCGCACCAGCCTGGCCGTTGAGGTGACCCATAATCGTCAGATTGTGGCTCCCATCAACGATAACCATCATGTTCGCTTCCTGCCACTCAACGATTTGGAGCCTTGGGTGCGCGAGCTGTCGCGCGGTGGCATCTGCGCTGTTATCCTGGAGTGCATCCAGGGTGTTGGCGGTGTGCAGATGGCTACTCCTGAGTTTGCCCAGAAGCTGGCCTACGCCTGTCAGCGCTATCATGTGCCCCTCATTGCCGACGAGATCCAGTGCGGCTATGGGCGCAGCGGGAAATTCTTCGCCCATCAGTGGCTGGGCATCAAGCCCGACATCATCACGATGGCTAAGGGCATAGCTAATGGCTTCCCCATGGGTGCCGTCCTTATCAGTCCCGACTTCCAGCCGGTCCATGGACAGTTGGGCACAACCTTTGGCGGCAATCACTTGGCTTGTGCCGCCGCCCTGGCTACCCTCGATGTCATGGAGGACGAGGGACTGGTGGAAAACGCCCGTGTCATCGGCGATTACCTGATGGAAGGAATCAGGAACATAGGCAGCTCGCACATCAAGGAGGTTCGCGGCAGCGGCCTGATGATCGGCATAGAGCTTGACATGCCTCACAAGCTGGTACGCAAGCCACTTATCAAGCATGAGCATTGCTTCACTGGCTGTGCCGGACAAAACACCCTTCGTCTGCTGCCACCCCTGTGTCTCACGAAAGCCGAGGCCGACGACTTTATTGAAAGACTGATAAGAGTGCAGCCCGAAGAAGACTGACCAGGGTAAGAACATACTATTTCACCGTAAGAGAAAACATACGCATGAAGATAGCAGTGATAGGAGCTGGTGCCATGGGTGGCACCACCGTGCAAGGCCTCATCAAAGGCGAGTATTTCAAGAACGAGGACATCACCGTCAGCGATCCTAATCAGGCGGTGCTCAAAAAGTTTGCCGAACAGGGTGTTAACGTCACCAGCGACAATGCCGCCGCTGCCGGGCAGGCCGACATCGTGTGCGTCGTGGTCAAGCCCTGGCTGGTGGAGACGGTCTTGCGTGGTATCAAGCCCGTGCTGGTGCCGCAGCGTCAGCTGCTCATTGTGGTGGCTGCCGGCGTGACGTCGCAGAGCATCGAGGGATGGCTGGGCCTGAACTGTCCGCCGCTGTTCCTCTGTATTCCCAACATTGCTATCGCGCAGATGCAGTCGATGACGTTCATCGTGCCCGTCAGCGCGTCGAAGCGCGACACGCAGAAGGTGCTCGACATTTTCAACGAGATGGGCGACACGCTTATCACCGATGAGGAGCATCTGGCCGCCGGCACGACACTGGCCAGTTGTGGTATCGCCTACGCCATGCGCTATATCCGTGCTGCCTCGGAAGGCGGCGTGGAGCTGGGCTTCAAGGCCGACGATGCCAAGAAGGTGGTGCTGCAGACGCTGCGCGGTGCCGTAGAGCTGCTCGCTGAGACGGGCTTGCATCCCGAGGCGGCCATCGACCTGGTCACGACGCCGGGAGGCGTGTCTATCAAGGGATTGAACGAGATGGAACGCGCCGGATTCACCTCTGCCGTCATCCGTGGATTGAAAGCCGGTGCCAGATAGGCCGACCCCCTATAGTTATTCGCTGAATTTGTACTACTACTAATCGATATTAAATAAGACTATGAAAACCGCAAAGCAATTTATGGAGCTGGAAGAACAGTATGGAGCGCATAACTATCATCCGCTGCCCGTCGTTCTTCATCAAGGAAAAGGTATTTATGTATGGGATGTTGAAGGAAAGAAATACTTCGACTTCCTGTCTAGTTATTCCGCCGTTAACCAGGGACACTGCCACCCTCGCATCGTGAAGGTGCTGAAGGAACAGGCCGACGTGCTCTGCCTGACGTCGCGGGCCTTCTACAACGACGCCCTTTGCGAATATGAGCAGTTCATGCACGAGTATTTTGGCTACGACCGCATCCTGCCCATGAACACAGGCGCTGAGGGCGTGGAGACGGCCCTGAAGCTGGCCCGCCGCTGGGGAGCCGTGAAAAAGGGCATTCCCAATGATAACATCAAGATTATCTGCTGCGAGGGCAATTTCCATGGCCGGACGGTGACCGTCATCACCATGAGTAACGACCCCAGCAGCTATGACAAGTATGGCCCGCTGACGCCAGGGTTCATTCGCATTCCATATAATGACGTCGAAGCCCTGCGCCAGGTGCTTGATGAGTATGGCCATGAGGTTGCAGGCTTTATTGCCGAGCCTATCCAGGGCGAGGCCGGCGTGTTCGTTCCCGATGACGGCTATCTGCGCCGGTGCTATGACCTGTGCAAGCAGCACAACGTGCTTTTCATCGCCGACGAGGTGCAGACGGGCATAGCCCGCACGGGGCGGATGCTCTGCTCCGAGCACGACGGCGTGCGCCCCGACATTGTCGTGCTGGGAAAAGCCCTGGGCGGTGGTGTGCTGCCCGTCTCTGCCTGTCTGGCCGACGACGAGGTGATGCTGAACATCAAGCCTGGCGAGCATGGTTCCACCTTTGGAGGATTCCCGCTGGCTGCCCGCGTGGCCGTGGAGGCCCTGAAGGTGGTGAAGGATGAGCACCTGGTGGAGAACGCCGAGGCCATGGGCCGTATCTTCCGCGATGAAATCAGGAAAATCCAGTCGCCCTTCATCGTTGAGGTGCGTGGACGCGGTCTGCTCAACGCCATCGTCACCAAGCCCATCAATGGCAAGACGGCCTGGGACATCTGCCTGAAGATGATGGAGAACGGTCTGCTGGCCAAGCCCACCCACGACGACATCATCCGCTTCGCCCCGCCGCTCTGCATCACCGAGAGTGAGCTGCGCGAGGCCATCGGCATCATCCGCTGCACTTTTGAGGAAATCCAATAAGACAACATTAACAACGAGGACAACGTGAGTCAAACCACAAACCACGTACTGATGGTGCGCCCCGTGCGCTTCGGCTTTAATGAAGAGACGGCGGTGAACAACGCTTTCCAGCATCAAGGTGATGCCGAGATGACTGCCCGGCAGGCCGTCGAGGAGTTCGATGCCTTCGTAGCCCTGCTCCGTGAGAATGGTGTCACCGTCGATGTGCTGCAGGACACGCCCGAGCCGTTCACCCCCGACAGCATCTTTCCCAACAACTGCTTCTCCACCCATGGCGACACGCTGGTGCTCTATCCGATGTTCGCGCCCAACCGTAGGCTGGAGCGCGAAAAACTGCTCAAGGTCATCCAGGCAGACAAGTTCAAAAGAGTGTTACACCTCTACGACCTCGAAGAGTTCGGCACTGCGCTGGAAGGCACCGGCTCATTGGTTCTCGACCGTGAACACCGCGTGGCTTATGCCTGTCTGTCGCCCCGCACCCATCTCAATACCCTCAGGTTGTGGGCCGGGGAAATGGACTACGACTGTTTCGCTTTTCACAGCTATGACGAGCAGGGTACGCCCGTTTATCACACCAATGTCGTGATGCACGTAGGCACGCGGCAGGCTGTCGTCTGCCTCGACTCCATACGCGATGAGTCAGAACGAAGTGGAATCCTGGCCCGCCTGAAAAGCGACGGAAAGGAAGTGGTGCCCATCACGATGGAGCAGATGCACCACTTTGCCGGAAACATGCTGGAGCTGACGGGGGCTAATGGTGAGCAGCTGCTGGTGATGAGCCAGACGGCACTGCACTCGCTCACCCCGGCTCAACTGGCCATCCTTGGAAAAGACACCCGCATCATCGCGCCCGACATCCATGTCATTGAGACCGTCGGCGGTGGCAGTGCCCGCTGCATGATAGCTGAACTATTTACTTTACCTTAAAACTATGAACAATTCTATTATCTCATTCCCTTCACCGGCCAATGAACCGGTGAAAGCCTATCTGGCAGGTTCTCCAGAACGTGTGGCGCTTGAAAAGGAGCTTGAGCGCCAAAGCAACATCGTAGTTGACATTCCCGTCATCATCGGCGGTAAGGAAATCCGCACTGGCAACATAGGGCAGGTGACTTGTCCGCACAACCACCAGCATGTGTTGGCCACCTATCACAAGGTGGGCAGACAGGAGGTGGAGATGGCTGTAGAGGCCGCTATGAAAGCCTGGCAGGAGTGGAGTCGCACGCCATGGACCACCCGTGCCGCCATTGTGATGAAGATGGCCGAGCTGCTGGCCACGAAGTACCGTCCCATCATGAATGCCGCCACCATGCTGGGCCAGAGCAAGAACATCTATCAGGCCGAGATCGACTCCGCCTGCGAGACCATCGACTTCTTCCGCTACAACGTGCACTATGCCTCGAAAATCTACGCCATGCAGCCGAAGGACGGGGTAGGGCAGCTGAACCACACGGAGTATCGTCCGCTGGAGGGCTTCGTGCTCGCCGTCACGCCGTTCAACTTCACCTCCATTGCCTCGAACCTCTGCATGACGCCTGTCCTGATGGGCAACGTGGCCCTGTGGAAACCCTCGACGACGGCCCTGCTCTCGAACTACTATCTGATGCAGCTCTACAAAGAGGCCGGTCTGCCCGACGGTGTCATCAACTTCCTTCCCGGCAGTGGTGCACTCATCGGCGAGGTGGCCACTCAGTCGAAGTACTTCGCCGGCATCCACTTCACCGGCAGCACCGCCACGTTCAAGAGCCTGTGGCAGCAAGCCTGCGGCAATCTCGACAAGTACATCAGCTATCCGCGCCTCGTCGGCGAGACGGGCGGCAAGGACTTCATCTTCGTCCATCCGTCGGCCGACAAGAAGGCCGTGGCCACGGCTGCCTTCTGCGGTGCCTTTGAGTTCCAGGGGCAGAAGTGCTCGGCTGCCAGCCGCATGTACATCCCGAAGAGCCTGTGGCCCGACGTGCTGGAAGACATGCGCCGCATGTGCGCCGAAATCAGGATGGGTGATGTCTGTGACCCCATGAACTTCGTCAATGCCGTCATTGATGAGGCCTCGTTCGACAAGTGCAAGTCGTATATCGACTATGCTGCCGAGGCTGCTGATGCCAAGATTGTCATTGGCGGCAAATACGATAAGTCGGTGGGCTGGTTTGTCGAGCCTACGGTCATCGAGACTACCAATCCCCGGTTCAAGTCCATGGAAGAGGAAATCTTCGGTCCCATCATTACCGTCTATCCATACGATGACGACAAGGTCGATGAGGCCGTGAAGCTGTGCGACGAGACCTCGCCCTACGGGCTGACGGGTGCCGTCTTCGGCCGTGACCGCATGGCCGTGGAGAAGATCACCGAGCAGCTGAGCTATGCTGCCGGCAACTTCTACATCAACGACAAGCCCACGGGAGCAGTGGTAGGTCTACAGCCCTTCGGAGGTGCCCGTGCCAGTGGCACTAACGACAAGGCCGGCGGCGAGTTTAACCTGATCCGCTGGATTATCCCGCGTGTCATCAAGGAGACGCTCGTGTCGCCTGTGGACTATCGGTACACATATATGTGATATCCATTTATGGAAAAGAAAGTCAACGTGTCGTCCGAAACCGGTCGTCTGCGTGCCGTGCTGCTCCACCGTCCTGGTGTGGAGATTGAACGGATGACGCCGATGAACTGTGCCCATGCGCTGTACAGCGACATCCTCGACCGCATGAACGTCGACATCGAGTACAGCCGTTTCTGCGGCGTGCTGGAGAAGTGGGCTAAGGTTTACTATGTGGAAGACATTCTCCGCACGCTGCTTGACGATGAGCGCATCCGCGAGCATCTGGTCATCGAGAGTGTGTTCAACTACGGTCACCGCCCCGTCAAGCTCAGCGGCGATACGAACGACCATCTGGCCGAAGAGCTGATGGGCCTGGACAGCAAGAAGCTGGCCCGCATCCTCATCGAGGGCTATGAGAATCCTCAGTGGGAGGGCATCAGCGACAACCGCTATCTGCTGGAGCCACTCTACAACCTGCTTTTCACACGCGATGCCTCGTCGACCATCTATAACCGGGTGCTCATCAACAGTATGTCGTTTGAGGTGCGCGAGCGTGAGTCGCTCATCTACGAGGCCATCTTCCGCCATTTCTTCGGCGTAGAGACGCTCAACGCTGCTGCGTGGAATCCGAAGGCACGCACCGAGGGTGGCGACATCCACATCGCCTCGCCCGACCTGCTTGTCGTGGGTGAGGGCATACGCACCAATGCCAAGGGTATCGAGTTCCTCGCGCAGACCTTCGCGCGCGAGCGCGACCATTTTAATATATTGGTACAGGAGCTGCCCCGCGAGCCAGAGTCGTTTATCCATCTCGACATGGTCTTCACGTTCCTGGGCCATCATCAGTGCATGGCCTTCGAGCCGATGCTGCGCAAGCAAGGACTGTTTGCCGGCAAGGACACCACGCTCATCACTATTCACAACGGCAAAATCAGCTACCGGCAGGTGAAAGACCTGCTGGCCGGGCTGCGTCATCTGGAGTGGGACATCGAGCCGATCTTCGGCGGTGGCTATGACCCGTGGGTGCAGCTGCGCGAGCAGTGGCACAGTGGAGCCAACTTCTTCTCCTTGGGTGACGGCAAGGTGCTGGGCTACCGTCGTAATGCCTACACCATCGAGGCACTCGACAAGGCCGGCTTCGCCGTGCTACAGGCTAAGGACATCTGCAGTGGGAAGGTCTCTATGGACGATTACCAGAAGTTCGTGGCTGTGTTCCCCGCTTCTGAGCTGCCCCGAGCCGGCGGTGGTGCCCGCTGCATGACCATGCCCATCTGGCGCGATTAGCTCAGCGCACGTGTTTCTTACCACTTTTCAGATAGATGCCCTTTGCAGGAATGTCCTGCAAGGGGCGTCCCTGTAGATCGTAGCAGCCGTTGTCTTGTCGCTGACTGTTCTGCAACTCGTGAATACCGTCTTCGAAGCCCTGTTCACCGTAGTAGCCTTTCACCAGTGCCTCCACCAGGTCGGGCTGGTTGAACTCAGGCACGCTGCGGTGTTCGCCGTCCGACAGCCCCATCCAGTAGAAGGTTCCCACGCCGTTGGCCTTCGCCTGCTCCACGAAATAGCGGGCAAAGCTGAGAAGGTTCTGGCGATTGTTATTGTAGGCCGAACCGGAGCTGGTTCCCCACTCGCCGAAGATGACGGGAGCCCCCTTCGATATCAGGTGCTTCTTGATGTTGCTGATGTTGGTGAGCACTTCGTTCTTGGCGTTGTTCAGGTTGCTGATGTCGGGATAGGAGTGAATCTCGAAGATGATATGTCCCTCGCCGGCAGGATCGTCGGGCAGTTTCATCTCCTTTAGCGGGTCTAGCAGGTGTGTGCTCCAGTTGCCATTGCCCGAGCAGGCCCCGTATGTGCTGACGATGAGGTTGCGCCGTGCGTTGTTGCCGCCGGTAGCCCTGACCGTGTTGACGAAAGTCTGTGCATAGCTGTTGATGGCGTTATAGGCCGATGTGGCGATGGCTTCATCGTAGCGGTTCTCAGTATTGAAGGAGGCGAAGCACCAGGAATGCTTGGAATCCAGCATCTCGTTATAGCCCTCAAAGAGCAGGTGCTCGTCGTAGTCCTTGAACTCTTCGGCAATTTGCTGCCACACGGCCTCGTAGCGTTCGTGCTGCTGGTCGTAGACCGCCTCGTCGGCAATGAGCCAGGCGGTGCTGGCCTCGCCCGTGTCGTGGTGAACGTTGAGGATGCAGTACATGCCCTGGCTGATGACGTAGTCCACCACCTCGTGCACGCGCTTCATCCAGGCTGTCTGTATCTGCGTTCCGATGTCATCGTTGGCCATGTCCCAGGGGGTGAGGCTCTGCTTGGCATTGTCCCATTTCACGGAGCTGAACGTAGCCTCCATGTGGGGATACCACGTCACGGGCACGCGGATGGCATTGAAGCCAGCCTCACGGAATAACTGCATCAGTTCGGGCTTTGTCACTGGCTGTCCCCAGGCCGTCTCGTAGTCGGAAGGCTTGCGCTCGCTCCATGCTTCAATCCACATGTTGTTCACGTCACCGCTGTTGCTGTCAAGCGTGTTGCCCAGGTTCCAGCCCAGTCGCATGTTTTCGACGGCCGAAGTGGCCGTCTCAAATGCTGAAGTGGTGCCTTCCGATTCCGTTGCCTCGTTCTGTGCCGACAAGGGTGGGGTGGCCATCAGTGCGACGCATACCGCCCAAGTGATTCTTGAAATGTTCATAATAGTTAGTTATTGGTTTCCTGTTTGCAAAGTTACGCATTTTCATTGAAACATCCAAGGCATTGGCAGCGGTTTTTCTTTGTCAGAAGCTAAAAGTTGCGCCAAAAGCGCAATTAATTCCGCTCTGTATGAAGATATTCCAAAAAAACTTCGTAATTTTGCAGCCAAATTAAACTAACGTCAATATGGAAGACCAACTGAAACAGATTGGCGAGCGTCTGCGCGGACTGCGTGATGTGCTCGACCTCAGTGTCGACGAGGTGGCCGCAGTTATCGGTATCTCGGTCGACAAGTACGAGAAGATAGAGGCAGGCGAGATGGACATCACTATCTCAAATCTGATGAAGATTGCCCACAAGTATGGTGTTAGTGCCGAAGAGCTGATGTTTGCCGAGGCACCCCACATGAAGAGCTACTTCGTGGTGCGCAAGGGGCAGGGCATGAGCGTAGAGCGCACGAAGGCCTATAAGTACCAGAGTCTGGTGAGCGGCTTTGTGGGTCACAAGGCCGATGTCTTCATCGTGACCGTCGAGCCGAAGCCCGGTGCCCGCACCATCTATAAGAACACGCATCCGGGGCAGGAGTTCAATCTTGTGCTTGAAGGGGCTATGGAACTGTATATTGGTGGCAAGACGATGGTTCTGGAGGAGGGCGACAGCATCTACTTCGACTCCGGCAAGCCACACGGCATGCTGGCTGTCGGTGACAGACCGGTAAAATTCCTCGCCTTCACAGTAGAGTAACTTCGTCATATCGGCATAAAGGTATTTCGCATAACGACAATAGTAAAAATGGTAGAAAGATTTTTAAGGCAGACGAAGTTCACGTCTGTAGAGGATTACAATAAGAACCTGGAGTTTATCATCCCTGAGAATTTCAATTTCGCCTACGACGTGATGGATGTCTGGGCCGAAGAGAAGCCCGACAGCCTGGCACTGCTCTGGACGAACGACCAGGGCGAAGAGATTCGAACCACCTTCGCTGAACTGAAAGAGCAGACCGATCAGGCCGCATCCTACCTGCAGACGCTGGGCATCGGCAAGAACGACCCCGTGATGCTTATTCTGAAGCGCCGCTATGAGTGGTGGGTTATCATGTTGGCCCTGTGTAAGATAGGTGCTATCGTCATTCCTGCCACCCACATGCTGACGAAGAAGGACATAATATACAGGAACAAAAGGGCGAGCGTGAAGGCGATTGTCTGTGTGGACGATGCCTACGTCACGGAGCAGATAGGTTTAGCGGTATCGGAAAGCCCGACACTGAAGAGAGTTGTAGTCGTAGGTGAACATGCCAGCGCTGCAAGAGATTCTTCACTTTTCACTCTTCACTCTTCACTTTGCCACGACTGGCAGTCCGAGTGGCAGCAGGCACCGAAGTTCGTGCGTCCAGCCTTCGTCAATGAGAACGACGACACGATGCTGATGTACTTTACCAGCGGCACCAGCGGCGAGCCGAAGATGGTGGCCCACGACTACCTCTACGCCATGGGCCACCTGACGACGGGCGTCTTCTGGCACAACCTGCACGAGGGCTCGCTGCACCTTACCGTGGCCGACACGGGCTGGGGCAAGGCCGTCTGGGGCAAGTTCTACGGCCAGTGGTTCGCGGGTGCAACGGTCTTCGTGTTCGACCACGAGAAATTTAGTGCCGACACACTGCTTCGCCAGATAGAGAAATACAAGGTGACGAGCTTCTGTGCGCCGCCCACCATCTACCGCTTCATGATTCGTGAAGACCTGTCGAAGTATGACCTGTCGAGCCTTGAATACTGCTGTACTGCAGGCGAAGCGCTGAACCCCGCCGTCTTCGACAAGCTCAAGGAGAAGACAGGTCTCAACATCATGGAAGGCTTTGGACAGACTGAGACCACCATGACCCTTGGCACGTTCCCCTGGATGACACCCAAGCCTGGCTCGATGGGTATTCCCAACGCCCAGTATAAGATTGATCTGCTGCGTGCCGACGGCACGAGCTGCGAGGACGGTGAGAAGGGCGAGATTGTCATCCGTGTTGGCGACAGAAAGCCCATCGGACTGTTCAAGTACTACTACCGTGACGAAGAGCTGACCCGTGAGGCGTGGCACGACGGCATCTACCACACTGGCGACATGGCGTGGCGCGATGAGGACGGCTACTACTGGTTCGAGGGCCGCATCGACGATGTCATCAAGAGTAGTGGCTATCGCATCGGCCCGTTCGAGGTGGAGAGTGCCCTGATGACGCATCCCGCCGTCGTGGAGTGTGCCATTACGGGCGTGCCCGACGACATCCGTGGCATGGTGGTCAAAGCCACCATCGTGCTCGGCAAGGAGTGGAAGAGCAAGGCGGGCGAGGAACTGGTGAAGGAGTTGCAGCAGCATGTGAAGAAGGTTACCGCCCCCTATAAATATCCTCGTATCGTGGAGTTTGTCGACGAGCTGCCTAAGACCATCAGCGGAAAAATCCGCCGTGTGGAAATCAGGAGGAAGGATGCAGGCAATGCCTGAACATGAAGGAAAAGAAGCATTGCATTCCTTGCTTGGTCCTCGTCCTGTGGGCCGTGGCCTGCTGGGCGTTTTTCCAGTTGGCCTACAGCTACCATTTCTTCTATAAGGAACAGAATCAACTGTTCCTGCTTTCGTCAGACTACATCAGCTCCTATCAGGGTGCCGGCTGGCTGGCGCGACTCGTTGGTGATTGGCTGACGCAATACTATTATTATCGCTATGCCGGAGCGGCCATCCTGTTGGTGCTGTTGCTGGCCATAGGCTTGTTGCTCTATTCAGGGCTTTACCGCCTCCATGTCTACCGCTGGGTTGCCCTCCCCGTTGCACTGGCAGCAATGACAGCAGAAGCTGGATGCCAGCTGCACTACAACTATCCACTGAGCGGAACTGTGAGAGACCTGGGACTATCCGCCACGCTGTGGCTGGTGGGTATGGCCTACGGCCCACTGCGCCGGTGGATGATAGAAAAGAAAATAGGCAGTCTGTCCTTCCAGCGCATTCCGGTAATCATGGGATTGTTGATGTTTTTGCCAGCTATCCGACTGTTCTGCTTACAAGGAGCAAAATGGCAAATCGTCGCTCCAGAGTGGCAGATAGAAAAGATGCTGGCCATAGATAACGAGTATCGCTTCGGCAACTACGACAAGGTGATACGGCTGGTGGAGCAGGAGGAGCAGCCGACGTCGGAGATGAAGTTCTTCTATAACCTCGTCATGGCCCAGCGCGGTCTGCTGCCCGACCAGCTGCTGCGCTGGATTCCTAACGAGCTGGGTACGCTGCACCGCATAGGGCCTGACACACCGCTCTATACCATCAAGAATATGAACGAGCTGTACTGGGCGTTGGGCGACATGACTTTCACCGAGCGGGCGGCTATGATGGCCAACGTATTCTCGCCCAACAATAGGAATGTGCGCATGGTCAAACGTCTGGCTGAGTGCAACATTGTCAGTGGCGACACGCTGGCGGCCACGAAGTACCTACGATTGCTGGAACAGACAGTGGCTTACAAAGACTGGGCACGGAAGGCCTGGCAGTTGCCCGTCTATCGGCAGAAGAGGCAGATAAGCAACCATCAGGACACCTTGGCCGTCAGCGATAACTCCCATTTCATCATGATGCAGCTGCTCGACTCCAATCCCGACAACATTGTGGCCCTGGACTACATGCTCTGCACGGAGCTGCTGCTGAAGGATATAGCCAACTTCAAGCGCGACTACGACCGCTACTGCGCTCCGCGGCCTCGCCTCAAGAAACTCTATCAGGAGGCACTCTGCATCTGGCTGGCCGGGACGGAGGCTTCGGCTGAGGAGTGGCAGCGACTGATTGTCATGCCCGACGTGGCACGTCGTTTCAAGCAATACAGCCAGCAGCGGGGCAGCAGTGCCTTTCGTGACACCTACTGGTACTATTTCGACACAGCCCAAACGCCACAGCCATGAAAGCAGTATCCAATAAGCTATGCCGCTTGGTGATGACAGCCATGCTCGTCATGCTGGCTGCCTGCACGCCCACTCCGAAGGGTGTCAGCCAGGTTGATGAACTGCCGCCCATCTATCCTGACTACATCGGCGTGACCATCCCGCAGAACATTGCTCCGCTGAACTTCCTGTTGCGTGAGGACGGCTGCGACGCCCTTGAAGTGAAGGCGGGAACGCTGACGTTGAACACCCGGGGCAACGAGGCCGTTTTCGACCTGGATGAGTGGAAAGCCTTGCTTGCCGATGCCCGTGACCTGGAAGTGACGGTCACGGCCCGCATCAATGGCCAGTGGCGGCAATATCAGCCATTTACCTGGCAGGTGGTCAGCGACCCCATCGACCCGTGGCTCACCTATCGGCTCATTGAACCCGACTATGAGGTGTGGAACCGTGTGGAAATCCGACAGCGTTGTACGGAAAACTTCGACGAGGCTCCCCTGGCCGACTATGAGCATCAGGAGAACCGCTGCATGAACTGCCACACTTTCAACGCGCAAGACCCGGAGAACTCGATGTTCTATGTTCGCGGCCCAGGCGGCGGTGCCATCCTGAATGAGCATGGCCGCCTTCGTAAGCTCAACCTGAAGACCGATTCCCTGGTTTCTGGCAGCGTTTATTTCAGCTTTTCGCCACGTAGTCGTTATATTGCCTTTTCCACCAACGTCATCATTCCTGCCTTCCATAGCAAGCCCAACAAACGGCTGGAGGTGTACGACACGAAGAGCGATGTCTATGTGGCCGACCTCGAAACCCGCCGCATCCTGCGCAGTCCCCTGCTGGAGCAGCCTTCGGTCTTTGAGACTTTTCCTGCCTTCTCGCCCGACGGTCGCTATATATACTATTGTGCTGCCGACAGCGTGCTGCTGCCCGCCGATATTCGTCAACTCCGCTACGCCCTGGTTCGCATTCCTTTCGACATGGAGACGGGGACTGTCGGCACACAGGTCGACACGCTTGTGCCTGCTGCCCCTCATACCTCTGTCTGCCATCCCCGTGTCAGTCCCAACGGTCGCTATTTGCTCTATACCGTTGCCGACTATGGTACCTTTCCCATCTGGCATCCTGAGGCCGACCTGCGGCTGATGGACCTGAGCACCGGGCAGATAGACAGTCTCAGCCTTGTGAACAGCGCGAAGAGCGACACCTACCATTCATGGAGTTCCAACAGTCGCTGGTTTGTCTTTGCCTCTAAGCGCGACGACGGTCTCTATGGAAAGCCCTATTTCTGCTATGTCGACCCCGAGGGGCACGCCCACAAGCCGTTCTGCCTGCCACAGCGTCACCCCCGTTTCTACGGGAATACGCTGAAATCCTTCAATGCTCCCGAGTTGGGACGCGGGCGCGTGCCCTTCACCCCCGACGATGTGGCCCGTGCCATGAAGCTCGAAGGGGAGAAATTCCAATAAAAATGTGGATTTGCAAATTCTTTGCAAAAAGTACTCAATTTTTCTCCGAAAAAGAAGAATAGTTTGAAACTTTTTGTGTATCTTTGCGCATTAAATCTTAAATCCTTACACTGACATGAAAAATATACTGGTGATTGGCTCTACCGGACAGATAGGTTCGGAGTTGACGATGGAGCTGAGACAGCGCTACGGAGGTGACCATGTGGTGGCCGGCTATATCAAGGGAGCCGAGCCGAAGGGTGTGCTGGCAGAGAGCGGCCCGATGGCACTGGCCGATGTCACCGACGGCGAGGGCATCGCCGCCATCGTGAAGCAATATCATATCGACACCATCTATAACCTGGCCGCCCTCCTCTCCGTTGTGGCCGAGAGCAAGCCGCGCCTGGCCTGGCAGATAGGCATCGACGGGTTGTGGAATATCCTGGAGGTGGCCCGCCAGGAGCATTGTGCCGTCTTCACCCCCAGCTCAATAGGCTCCTTCGGCCTGGAGACGCCCCATGATATGACGCCCCAGGACACCATCCAGCGGCCCCGCACCATCTATGGCGTGTCGAAGGTGACCACCGAGCTTATCAGCGACTGGTATCACTATAAGTACGGCGTGGACACGCGTTCCGTCCGCTTCCCCGGCATCATCAGCCATGTCACGCCTCCGGGCGGCGGCACCACCGACTATGCCGTTGACATTTACTACTATGCCGTGCGGGGCGAGAAGTTCACTTGTCCCATCAAGGCCGGCACGCGCATGGACATGATGTATATGCCCGATGCCCTGCGTGCCGCCATCTGTCTGATGGAGGCCGACCCTGCCCGGCTCATTCATCACAACGGCTTCAATGTGGCTGCCATGAGTTTCGACCCCGACATGATTTTCCATGCCATCAAGAAACTGCGTCCCGACTTCGAGATGGACTACGACATAGACCCGCTGAAGCAGGCCATTGCCGACAGCTGGCCCGACATGATGGACGACTCCTGTGCCCGTCAGGAATGGGGATGGGAGCACCAGTATAATCTTACGCAGATGACTGCCGACATGCTCGACAAGCTGAGCCGGCGGCTAAAGGTCTGACATCTTCTTACGGCTGGCACAGCGCCACGCACACACGGTCCTGAAAGGCCCTGCCTTCTTCCATCAGCTTCACGCCCTGGTTGATGATGGAGAAGCAAAGGCGGTGCCCATTGCAGGCGGTGAGGTAGCCCGACAGTGCCGAGACACCGGTCACGGAGCCTGTCTTGGCTCGCACGTTTCCTTGGGCTTCCGTGCCAATCATGCGTTTTTTCAGCGTGCCGTCCTCTCCTGCAATGGGCAGTGAGCGTAGCAGGTGTACATAGAGCTCAGGCTCCTGCCAGATATAGCGCAGCAGTCTCACCTGTGCCTCCGCCGTCAGGTAGTTATACAGCGAGAGTCCGCTGCCGTCGGCCAGGCGGTAGTGCCTGTCGCTCAGTCCCAGCTTGTCGAAAAGCTCACACTCCACAAGCTTGGCATCCTTGGCAGTGGCAGGCCGTTGGCCCGTGCTGGCCGCCACTTGGTAGTAGGTGGCCTCAGCAAAGAGGTTGTCGCTCTCTTTCATCATCTGCTGCAGCACCTCGTCAATGCCGTGGCTGCGGGTGCACAGCAGCTTCGCGTCGGTGGGCAGTGTTCCGCTGGTCAAGCTGACGCCCGCCGTGCTGATGTGTGCTTTCTGCAGCTCTTTCAGCAGCTGCTCACAAAAGTTGGCCTTCCCGCCGATGAGCAGGGGCGAGAGCGTCGGGTTGTCGTCGTCCCAGCACCAGCCTTCACCCCATTTCTCGTTGTCCTTCATCGTGCGGTCGCCCACGATTCGGCCGCGAATGCTCTTCACACCCTTGTTCTTCAGTGCCTGCACAAAGGCTAGCATGTCGTTGCGGTCGAAGAGCGGGTCCATGCCCCCCCTGCAGATGATGTCGCCGCTGAGCGTGCCTTGAGCGATGCTCCCCCTGTAGTGGAGCGTGGTCGTGAACTGATAGCTGGTGCCCAGGCGGTCGAGGGCTGTGATGGCAGTGAGCAGTTTCATAGTGGAGGCCGTGCGCAGCAGCTGGCGGGCGTTGCGCGCATAGAGCGGTACGTCGTCGGTGAGGTCCCATACCATCATTCCCAGTTGCGAGGTCTCCATCAGCGAGTCGTCAACCAGTGCGTCCAGCCGCTGTTCCATCAGTTGGCGGAACGGCACCACCAGCACCGTCTTGTCATTCTCCTGTCCCATGGTCTGCATGATCACCGGCACAGGAAGCAGCACGGTGAACAGGCCTAAAATTATGCGTATTTTTTTCATTGTGTTTGTTTGCAGCGGACTACAACGGAGTCTTTTCTGTTCTTTATTTTACCCCTCTTGGGGCTGCAAAGGTAAGCAAAAGATTTCTATTCGCCAATTTTTCCGACAGTTTTCTTTACATACATTTGGTTTTTTGCCCACTTATTCGTACCTTTGCACGTATGATTGAAGAACAATGGACTGAAAACGTTATTTTGGCCGATGCCGACTATGTCGACAGTGTGGCTTTCGACCTTACCGTGAACTTTGAGCGCATGTTGGGACGGCGCATCCCGCATGCCGACCTCGCCCAGTGGACGGAGTGTGTGGCGCTGGACGGAGGCATGAAACTGCCCGACGGCCAGCAGGCAGCCGATGCGGAAATACAGGTGATACTGGTGCATGGCAGGCAGAGCACGGCCATGCAGAATTTCACCCCGGGCCGTTATGGCGAGCTGAGCGGCAAGGCCGTGAGGGGGCGCCTGGGCGAAATGATATTCACGGCCGTGCAGACCGAAGACATGGTCAGCAAGGATGACCTGCTGCTCGACACCCTTCGGATGGTCTGTCAGCAAAAGGGTGTCAGGCGCTTGATGATTGTCGTGCCAGAGCAACTGCTCGACGACGTGCGACAGACGCTCCGCCGCCACGACAGCGACGACCGCCGCACCACCGTTTTCACCATGCAGCCTGTTCAGGGCGGCGCCTTCCGTCAGGAGCTGCTGGGCTATTCGCTGATGGCCGCGCTGGGCATCAGTGGCAAGGAAATAGAAGAAAAACTGAATAATTAAACCCAAATAAGTATGATGGAAAAGATTTTCTCACCCGAGACCTATACAGTGCTGGGTCAGTGGGCATTGGGGTTCTGCAAGAACCTCTTGGTGGCAATCGTTGTCTATGTCGTTGGCTCATGGCTCATCAAGTGGGCCAAGAAGCTGTTTGTGAAGATGCTGCAGCGCAGCAAGGTCGATGCTACGCTCTACACCTTCCTCACCAGCATCGTTAATGTGGTGCTGTGGTTCTCCCTCATCATCATCATTGTCTCCATCCTGGGCATCGAGACCAGCTCGTTCATCGCCCTCTTTGCATCGGCCGGCGTGGCCATCGGCATGGCCCTCAGCGGCACCTTGCAGAACTTCGCAGGTGGTGTCATGATTCTCTTGTTCAAACCCTTCAAGGTGGGTGACTACATCGAGGCACAGGGCTATGCTGGCACGGTGAAGGAGATACAGATCTTCAACACCATCCTGCTCACCACCGATGCGCAGACCATCATCATCCCCAATGGCGGACTTTCTACGGGCACGATGAAGAACTACTCGAAGGAGCCGTATCGCCGTGTTGACCTGAGCTTCCAGTTTGCCTACGGTGCCGACCTGAACCAGGTGAAGCAGGCCATCCAGGAGATTCAGCAGCGTCGCAGCGACATCATCCTGCAAGGGCCGGTCAGCGACAGCGCGACGGTGGCAGCCCCCTGGATAGGCCTGACGCAGCTGGGCGACAGCGGCGTGGTGGTGAACACCCGCTCATGGTGCAAGAGCGCCGACTACTGGACGGTCTATTTCTATCTGAATGAGACCGTATATCAAGAGCTGAAGGAGCGTGGATTCATGTTCCCCTTCAACCGCATGGACGTAAACATCATTAAATCCTAAGACAATATGAAACATCTGTTTTTGACACTGCTCCTGGGCACTGCCATGCTGACGGCCACTGCCCAGACGGCACGCGAGGAGATTGACCAGAACCCGTGGCTGGCCGGTTCCAACTATCTGGATTACGACCGCCAGCTGCCCGACTTCAAGTACACCAAGGCCCCCAAGGGCTATGTGCCCTTCTATTTCTCCCACTATGGTCGCCACGGCTCGCGCTGGCTCATTGGCAAGGACGACTATGAGCGCGTGCTGCGCCCCCTGCGCAACGCTCGCAGCGAGGGCAAGCTGACCCGTGAGGGCGAGGAGACGCTGCGTCGGCTGGAGCTGTTCAACAAGACCACCTACAAGCGTCTGGGCGACCTGACCACCGTGGGCGAGCGACAGCACCACGGCATCGGCAAGCGCATGGCCGAGCATTTCCCGGAGATTTTCAAGGCGAAGGGCATTGCCATCGATGCCCGTTCCACCACCGTCAACCGCTGCATCCTCTCGATGATTGCCGAGTGCGAGGAGCTGATGGCCGCCAACCCCACGGCGCGCATCCACAACGACGTGAGCGATGCCCTGCAGTACTACCTCAACGGCCCGTGGGAAGGGCAGGTGCGCGAGAACGGCGGCAAGGGCGACCGTGCCCACTGGGAGTTTAAGCAGGCGTGCACCAAGCCCGGCCGACTGATGGGTGTGCTCTTCAACGACCTGCAGTGGGCCATGGACAATACCGACACGGGCAGTCTGATGCGCCACCTCTTTGAAGTGGCCATCAACATGCAGAGCCACGACGATGCCCCCGACCTGCTCCACCTGTTCACCAAGGACGAAATCTACGACATGTGGCGCATACAGAATGCCGGATGGTACCAGAACTATGGTCCCTCGCCGCTCACGGGTGGTGTGATGCCCTTCTCGCAAGCCAACCTGCTGCAGAACATCATCCAGACGGCCGACACCTGCTTGGCACTGGGAAAGACGCAGGCCACCCTGCGCTTTGGCCATGAGGTGTGCGTCATGCCGCTGGCCTGCCTCATGGAACTCGACAGCTGTGGTGTGCAGGTGGAGAAGATGGAGGACATCGACAAGCACTGGCAGAACTACAAAATCTTCCCCATGGGCTGCAACATCCAGCTCATCTTCTATCGTCCGCAGAAAGGCAGTGGCGACATTCTGGTGAAGGCGCTGCTCAACGAGCGTGAGGCATCGCTGCCCGTCGTTACCGACAACTTCCCCTATTACCGCTGGCGTGACATCCGCGAATACTGGTCGCAGAAGCTGAGGCAGTTCAAGGGGGAATAATTGCCGTTAGAAGAGTGAGGGCCATCTTCCAGTCCCTATGAACAAGCTGTTATCCTTTATGCTGGCCGGCATCTGTGCCCTCCTCCTTGTCCCTGCCTGTTCCGGCGGCGACAAGGAGCAGATGCTTCGTCAGTTGGAGGAGCTGGAGCGCATGAACCGCGCCGACTCCGTGATGCGCAACGACAGCCTGGCCGAGCAGCTCGCGGAATACTTCGACCGCCACGGCACGCCCAACGAGCGTATGCGTGCCCACTATATCCTTGGCCGCACCTACGCCGACATGGGCGAGGCCCCCGCCGCCGTCAATGCCTACCTCGATGCCGCCGATGCCGCCGACACCACAGCCGCCGACTGCGACTACCGCACCCTGAGCCGCGTCTATGGGCAGATGTCAAGCGTGTTATACAAGCAGAATTTAATGGAGGACTACATAAAAGCATGTGACGAGGCAATATCTTGTGCATGGAGGGCAAAGGATACGCTTCAGGCTTTGAATGTGAAAGCATATAAGATAGCAGGCTATCATCGTTTGAAACAATATGACACTGTAATAACAGCATTTGATAGTCTTTTTGATGAGTTGGAACGGCAATTTGGAATTTGGATGGCGGCGAAGTATATTACAATTCCTATTAGTGCTCTATTGGCGAAGAATCAGTTAGAGAAGTGTAAGTACTATTTTGATGTTGCAGAACGCTATTCAGGTTACTTTGACTCAGTAAAAAATGTAGAGAAAGGACGTGAGGTTTATTACAATTACAAAGGTTGTTATTTCTTGAATACTCAGCAGTACGATTCTGCGGAACATTGTTTCCGTAAGGAGTTGTCAGAAGGCTTGGATGTAACAAACCAAAGTATGGCATCCCGTGGCCTTTCGCTGTTGTACTCAGAAACGCACCGTCTGGATTCTGCTGTTAAATATGCTCTTTACAGCTATGAGATGAATGACTCTGTATATGCTCAAATGGCTACTGAGACTGTCTCTCAGGCAC
>LXOW01389241.1_pt1 | contig 29776 bp, 32 predicted proteins | sample 1368591 | NCBI WGS metagenome assembly LXOW01 (sample SAMN04884650, study PRJNA319009) | bovine gut metagenome | isolation source: Cow rumen | host: Bos taurus | place: Italy: Legnaro (PD) | collected 2014-07-09
GAGCATGCGGCTGTTAACCGCAGTGTCACAGGTTCGAGTCCTGTTTGGGGCGCCATGAATTCGTTCCGAAAGGACGAAAAACACAAAAAAGCCTTGAAATTCAAGGCTTTTTTGTGTTTTTAACAACCGTTTTTCGGCATCAAGTTTTAGGACGAAAAATTATCGAATTTTGTGGACCTCTTGGGCTCGAACCAACAATCACACAATAATCACAAATACATATAGGGTTTCAGACCGAATTTTCTTTATTAACATAAGGAAGATTCGGTCTTTTTTTATTGCCGTTTTTACATATTCATCTTTTCGGTGATATGAATTTGAAAGAAAGGAGCGTAAACAAAATGAGCCAATGCAAAGTGATTGCAGTGGAGAACCAAAAAGGCGGTACAGGGAAATCTACGACCGTGCTGAATCTCGGTATCGGGCTTGTTCGTTATGGTAAAAAGGTAATGCTTATCGACGCAGACCCACAGGGCAGCTTGTCAATCAGTCTCGGAATTGCAAGGCCGGATGATCTTGACGTCACTCTTGCAACCGTAATGACAAATATCATGAATGACATAGAGTTTAATGATAATATCGGCATTATTCATTGCGATGAAGGCGTTGATCTTATGCCTTGTAACATTGAACTTTCCGGGGTCGAGTCCAATATGTTCAGTGCTATGAGCCGTGAGTTTATTTTGAAATCTTATGTGGATCAGCAACGGAAGAATTACGACTACATTCTTATTGATTGTACGCCGTCACTTGGGATTTTACCCATCAATGCTTTTGTTGCTGCAGACAGTATAATTGTTCCATCTCAGCCGAGAATCTTATCAACCAAGGGCTTGGATTTGTTGCTTCGCTCGTATCATAAGGTACAGCGCGGAATCAATCCAAAACTAAAAATCGATGGGATTCTTTTTACAATGGTGGATTTCAGAACAAATAACGACAAATCTATTGTTCAAAGTATGCGGGACACAGTCGGACAGCGAATCCATGTTTTTAATACGGTTATCCCTTTTTCGGTTAAGGCTGCAGAATCCAATGTCGAATGTCAGAGTATTTTTGCCTACGATAAGAATGGCAAGGTCGCACAGGCTTATGAGGAATTAACGAAGGAGGTGTTGCAGATTGAGTCACGCGAAAAAAATAGATCTCGGAATGACGGCTTACGATGAGCTGTTTATGACGGATGAAGAAAGACAAGAAAACAAATTACCGAAGATTTATGATATTCCGCTTTCTGAAATTGACGACTTCCCGGATCATCCTTTCAAGGTTCGAGATGATGAAGATATGGATAACCTTATCGAGAGCATACGTGAGCGGGGTGTCATTACTCCTGCGACTGTCAGAAGGAAAGCAGACGGCAGGTATGAAATGGTATCCGGACACAGGCGGAAGCGGGCCTGCGAAAAGCTCGGAATGGATACTCTGCGTTGCGAGGTTGTGGAGTTGAATAAAGAGGAAGCTACTATCCTTATGGTAGAAAGCAACTTTCAGCGTTCTGAAATACTCCCTTCAGAAAAAGCCTTTGCGTACAAAATGAGACTTGATGCAATGAATAAACTTCCTGGTCGACCGAGCAAAGATAATTTGACACCAGTGGTGTCAGATTTTGAAAAAATAAGGACAAGCGAGGAACTGGCTGAAAAAGTGGGTGAAAGTCGTGAGCAAATTCGCAGATATATTCGGCTTACAAATCTTGTCCCTGAATTGCTGGATTTTGTTGACGAAGGAAAAATTAAAATGCGACCTGCTGTAGAGCTTTCATATCTCGATGAAGAAACACAACGTGATGTAGTTGACCGAATCGACGAAACCGAAGCGTTTCCCTCTCACGATCAGGCGATCCGTATCCGTAAGGCATTTAACGAAGGTACGGTGAATTACGAAAAGGTTACTGATATTATGTCTGAGGAGAAACCAAACCAAAAACCGAGGTTCAGGTTCTCGTTTGAACGCCTCAGTCCTCTCATCCCAAAAGGATACGCCGACAAACAGGCTGAGGAATATATCATTAAGGCGCTTGAATACTACAAAAGATATTTACAGAAACAGCGTGACCAGGCAAGGTAATAAAAATGCGCGCAAGGCTGAAACGATAGTTTCGGTCTTTTTTTGTTGCCCTGCCGCAGCACTTTCATTTTCAAATCTTAAAGAAAGGAGGAAATCGACCACATGGAATTCAATGTCAAAGTTCGCAAGATCATCGAAAACGGCAAGCCCCTCAAGGCGACCTGTTCCGTGACGATGGACGGTCAGTTTACCGTTCACGGCGTTAAGGTCANNCTATAAGGACGCCGACGGCAACGAACAGCGCAGAGATGTCTTTCATCCCATCACTTCCGACGCACGTCGTGCTATGGAAGCTGCGGTTCTTGCCGCATACGAAGCGAAGATTGCTGAGAATGCGACCGAAACCACTGACACCACCGAAGAAGCGTAATAACAAGGAAAGAGAGGAATCCCTATGATTCAGAGAATCAAAAGCGGGTTCAAGAACGCAACCCGCAAAGCCAATGCTCTTGCAATCAAGGCGAAATGCGCATTTGAAAGCAAAAAGGCAGAGGGCTATGTCGATTCCGGCGTAAAAATCCTCATTGCCGTTGTTATCGGAGCACTTCTGCTTGCCGGCTTGTATGCGCTTTTCGAGTCCGACATCATGCCCACAGTCACCAACAGAATCAGATCGTTCTTTAACTACAACGGCTACTTTATTCATGGCGGTGGCTCAAACTAAAAAATCAAAGAAAGAGGTAAAAAAATGAAGCAGTTTTTCAGCACCATCAAGAACAAGGCGAATAACGCCATCATTGCTGCGAAGGCGACTATCGCCTCCAAGAAGGCCGAGGGTTACGTCGATTCCGGCGTGAAGATCCTCATCGCCGTCGTCATCGGTGCGCTCCTGCTCGCCGGTCTCTACGCGCTCTTCAACAGCACCATTATTCCGACGGTAAACAGCAAAGTTCAGGCTCTCTTCAACTATGGCCGCGAATTAAATCCGTAAAAACAAACAAATCAAAAAAACAAAAAGAAAGAGGTAAAAACAAATGAAGAAATTTTTCAACACCATTAAGAACAAGGCTAACGCTGCTGTCATCTCTGCTAAGACCGCTATCGCTTCCAAGAAGGCTGAGGGTTACGTCGATTCCGGCGTGAAGATCCTCATCGCTGTCGTTATCGGTGCGCTCCTGCTCGCCGGTCTCTACGCACTCTTCAACAGCACCATCATGCCGACCGTCACGCAGAAGGTTCAGGGTCTCTTCAACTACTCCGGTAACTAATCCGTAAGAAACAAACCAAAAAACAATAAGAAAGAGGTAAAAACACATGAAGAAGTTTTTTAACACCATTAAGAACAAGGCCAACTCCGCTGTCATCTCCGTTAAGACCGCTATCGCTTCCAAGAAGGCTGAGGGTTATGTCGATTCCGGCGTGAAGATCCTCATCGCTGTCGTTATCGGCGCGCTCCTGCTCGCCGGTCTCTACGCACTCTTCAACAGCACCATCATGCCGACCGTGACCACCAAGGTTCAGAATCTCTTTAACTACGCCGGCAACTAATCCGTAAAAACAAACAACTAAAAAAAGAAAGAGGTAAAAACACATGAGAAAGTTTTTCAACACCATCAAGAACAAGGCGAATAACGCCATCGTCGCTGCGAAGGCGACTATTGCTTCTAAGAAGGCTGAGGGTTACGTCGATTCCGGCGTGAAGATCCTCATCGCCGTCGTTATCGGTGCTCTCCTGCTCGCCGGTCTCTACGCGCTCTTCAACAGCACCATCATGCCGACTGTCACCCAGAAGATCACCGGTCTGTTCAACTACAACGGTTAATCAAGGCGGGATCTGAATGAAAAGCGGTAATAACAAGTTTTCCCGACTTGTTAAAGAGGTCCGCAAAATCTGTAAATCCAAACGCGGTGAGTTTTTCGTGGGAATCGGCGTCAAGATCCTGATTGCCGTTGTTATCGGTGCTCTCCTGCTCGGCGGGACTTATGCCTTAGCCAGAACAGGCGTGTTGGAACCTGCTACCAATAAAGTGAGAGATCTTTTCGATTACGGCGCAGAACCCGCCGTCGAGCCGGTCAATGAACCCGGTGTGATCTCTTTCACCATTGAAGGCGTGGGAGATTTCCAGGCGGAAGAAGGTATGACTTGGGGAGACTGGATACAGTCTTACCAGATCAGCGCCGGAGATAACGGTATCGTTTGGGTCGATCCGAACACCCTCGAACTCTGCGTGGATATTGGAAACGGATTGTGGGTCAACTATATCCGGGGTCAGCATTACGGTGATCAGATGATACCCGGAGAGACCTATATCATCAGCGGTCCCCTTTAATCCAAAGACAGTTTTGAACGACACAACACGGGGCGGCGTCGAAAGGCGCCGCCCCAACTAATTAAAGAATATGGAGGAATCTATGAAAAAGATTTTTGCAGTAATTCTTTCGGTTGTAACGCTTGCCCTTTGTTTAACCGGCTGTGTTTACGAAGATTTGAGCGTGAAGCTGAACAAAAACGGAACCGGCAGTGTGGCCGCTACCGTTGGACTGAAAAAGGACTTTGTCGATCAGATGATGAACGGACAAAACCCCTTTGACGGCAAAGAAACCAAAGAAATCGAAATCGACGGCGACAAGTATATCGCCTACACCGAAACCACCGAATACGCTTCTTTTGATGAAATCGTCAAGGCACTTTCGGATATGACCTATGACACGGACGATTACGAAGAACTGGCTGAAAAGGAAACGGAAATCCCGGAAGAAACCGAAAGCACGGAAACTTCTGTTATTGACGACTGGCTCACAGAATCCAACGAAAAAGAAGAGTCGGATAACCACATTTTCAAGTCGGTCGAAATCAAGCAGGACGGTTCCAAGTATATCTTTGACGCCGTGCTCAATCCTCTTGCCGGAGATGTCAGCGGATATGATATGAGCGACATCTTCAAGGTCAGCATTTCGGTTGAAATGCCTGCCAAAATCACGGCGTATAAGAACGGTACGGTGGACGGAAACAAAATCACCTTCGACCTTTCGGATATGAGCAAGGAAACGGAACTGTATGCGGAATGCAAGACGGCAAGCATCGTTCCCGTAGTTATCTGCGGAATCCTTGTTGTGGCAAGTCTTGTAGCATTCTTTGTTTTAAGAAAGAGAAAGTAAGGTGTGACTATGACGATGATGATCCGACCGGTTCTCCCTCACCTATATAAGTTCGATGTTTCAAACGTCGGGGTTATCATCAGCGCGGCGCTGATGCTCGTATCGACGGTGCTCGTTGCTCTGCTGGTATCCCGCTATGCAGCGGACAGGTTCGGCGGCAACAAAAAGAAAGCGGCGCTGTTCTTTACGGGCATCAGCTTTTTCGTTGCGCTGGCACTCATCTGTTTTTTTGGATGTGCTGCAATTGCGGTCAAGGGACTTATCTTATCCCTCCTCCTCGTTTTATCCTCTTATGAAGACATTAAAACGCGGGAGTGCGATGATTTCCTTCATCTGATGATTGTGATTGCAGCGTTCATCGGGACAGATCTTTCATCCATACCGAATATGTTTTTTTCAGCACTGTTCGCAGTCGGCATAATGCTTATCACTATGCTTATCACCAAGAGTAACATAGGCGGTGCGGATATAAAGATGGCGACGGCTTGTTGTTTCCTGCTGGGACTTTCCCGTGGAATTATCGGGTTGCTCGCAGGAATGATTCTCGCCGTCGTTTTCAACATTTTTAAGAAAGACAAAAAGAAGGGATTTCCCATGATCCCGTATCTCGCTGTCGGGTTTATGACAGCATATTTTGTTCAAGTATAAGGAGGACAAACTGAAATATGAAAAACAGAACAGTTATCGGCATTATCTGTATGATACTTGCCATTGCGACCACATTTCTTGTTGCTCCTATCGTAACGCGACTGTCTACGGATACTGTTTCGGTTCCGAGACTCAGCGCGAATGTTACGAGAGGCGCGAAAATCACCGAGTCCTGTATCGAGGTTGTCAGTGTGAAAAAGGATACGCTTCCCGGCGGAGTGATTACCGACGCCAAGAACATTGTCGGCTTGTATGCGAGTACGAACCTGTTCGCAGGCGACTATCTCTCGACCGCAAAACTTTCGTTCAATTCCAATACGGCGGACGACGCCTTTTCTTCTCTGAACGGCAACAAATACGCGATGAGCTTTACGATTGACAGCTTTGCGGCGGGACTTTCCGGTAAACTGCAAAACGGGGATATTATCAGTCTCGTTGTGGTAGATAAGAACAGCGGTAAATCCATGATGCCCGGTGAGTTTAAGTATGTAAAGGTCATTACGACCACCACCGGAGGCGGCGTGGATCAGGATAAGATCGTCACGAACGAAGACGGCAGTTATACACCGCCGAGTACGGTAACGCTCCTTGTCAACGCAACGCAGGCAAAACTCCTTGCGGAATACGAGGAAACCACAATCAACTGCGTCCTTGTTTACAGAGGTTCGGAAGAAAATGCGCAGAAGTTCCTCGACAAACAGGACGAATATTTCTCAAAAACTACAAGTCAGGAGGAAACGGGTGCCGACAATTCCGGCGACGCCGGTGAAAAGAACGACGTCGTTAAGCAAGCAAACGACATTATCAACGGAAACGCAGACTATTACGATGTGAATAAGGCGGTGAGCAATAATGGGTAAAATGATTGCCGTTTGCGGCTCCCCGAACTGCGGCAAAACGACCGCCGCACTCAAACTCGCTCAGGAAATCTACGGACTGAAAAAGGCGTCGTTGATGTTTCTGTCGCCCGATCTGAACGTGCCTTGTATGGCATACCTTTTCCCTAACGGTAAGGACTCCGACCTGTACTCTCTGGGCGTAGCGCTGGATAAGACCGACATCTATAAAGAAGATGTGCTCAAACAGACAGTCAACGTCAAGACGATGCAGAACTTCGGCTTTCTCGGCTTCAAGCTCGGAGAAAACCGTTATTCCTATCCTCGCCCGACCGAAGACAAAGTCAATCAGCTTTTTGCCGTTATGAAGGATAACGCGGATTACGTTATTGTGGACTGTACCTGTGATCCCGACGACATCGTTTCTTCTATCGCCAAGCGCGATTGCGATGTGGCGGTTCAGATGTTCAGCCCGGATATGAAGTGCATTTCCTATTACGCTTCCTGCGTCAACCAGTTCTTGCTCATTGAGGGCAAGAAACTCAAGGTCTTGAACGTTATGGATAAAGACATCTATGTGCCGATCCACGAAGCGGAAACGCATTTCAAGGGTATGGACTTCAAACTACCCTATGAAAGAACGCTCAAACAGCAGATGATTACCGGCACACTCTCGGAACGAATCGGAAACTGTAAGTACAGGAGTGAAATCGAAAGACTGGCAAAGGCGGTGGTATAAATGGCGAAAGAGGTAACCTTTGTAACGCTTCTTCAAATGGCGCAGGAGTATATCTCTCAAAACTACGCCGCCGCGCTGTCAGACAGAAAGAAACTCGGTCAGCTTCGTTCGTATATCGACAAGTACCTCAACGATACCGGATATACGGTCGAGGGCTTTACAAGCGACGAACTTTCCAAACGCCTTTACAGTGAAATGGCGGAATACTCGGTGCTTACGCAGTATCTCGGAAGAGATGAAATTGAAGAGATCAACATCAACGGCTGGGACGATATTGCCATCACCTATACCAACGGCAAAATCGAAAAGACAAAGGAGCATTTTTTCTCTCCCCAGCATGCGGTGGACATCGTAAAACGACTGCTTCATCATTCCGGTATGATTATCGACAACGCCACGCCGATGGCGCAGGGACATCTTCCGGGCAATACCCGTATCACAGCGCTGAAAGAGCCGATTGTTGACGATGATCGCGGTATCAGCGTATCTATCCGTCTGCTTCATCCTTCAAAGGTGAATCGCAAGCAGATTATAGACGGCGGTACGGGAACACAACAGATGATAGATTTCCTCTGTATGTGCCTTCGTTACGGTGTTTCGTTCGTTGTGGCGGGAGCAACGTCCAGCGGTAAAACAACGCTTTTGAACGCGCTTCTGACCTCAATACCGGATAATAAGCGTATCTTTACGATTGAGTCCGGTTCCCGTGAGTTGTCTCTTGTCAGCGTAAAGAAAGGCAAGGTCGTAAACAATGTGGTTCACACACTGTCGAGACCTTCGGATAACCCTGCGTATGACATCTCGCAGGAAGACCTTGTGGTGGCGTCGCTTCGTTTTAATCCCGACATCGTGGTTGTCGGTGAGATGCGCGATACAGAAGCGTATTCGGCGGTTGAAGCGTCTTTGACCGGGCATACCGTTGTATCGACGGTTCACGCTTCTGCGGCGGATGCGGCGCACATGCGACTCGCGCTCCTTTGTCAGAAACGGTTTCCGATCAACTTCCAGACTTCGCTGATGCAGGCAGGTCAGGCATTCCCGATTGTCGTGTACGCCCATAAGCTCGAAGACAACTCCCGTAAGATTATGGACATTTCCGAGTGCGTGATACTCCCAAACGGTGAGCGTGAATACCACACGCTGTTTCGTTACCGTATCACCAAGAACGAACTAATCAAGGGCAAATATCATATCGAGGGCGTGTTTGAACAGCCGGAATATATGAGCGAACACCTGAAAACCAAGCTGATGCAGTTCGGTGTTCCTGAAGATCTGCTTTCTCAGTTTGTAAAACCCAAAGCAACAAGGAAAAGGACGAAAGGCGGTGAGAAAGAATGATTCTGCAAGTGATAGCGTCGGTATTTCTCATTATTGCCATCGCCGCTTTCTTCGGCTTGACGCCGGAGAGGATCACGGACGATTTGATGAGCATAATGACCCCGAACGATACAATGCGGGATAAGGCAAGAAACATTCGCGGCAACAAAAAGCGACACGGACTATACCGGGCGCTGGTGAACATCAAAGGTGCGCTCGCTTCCACGGGTAAATCCAAACAGTTCACCATCGTTATCTGTTCTTCGGTCGTTTTGTTTGCCGTTGGCGTCATCGTTTCTATGCTCATTAACAATCTGTTTCTGATGCCGGTTCTCGCCGTTACCTTTGCGCTGATTCCGTTCTTCTATATCACCAATACGCTTTCCTATTACGAAAAGCAGACTAAAGAGGAACTGGAAACAGCGCTTTCCATTATCACCACGTCCTATGAACGCTCGGACGACATCGTTCTTGCCGTCAAGGAGAACATCCAATATATCAAGCCGCCCCTGCGTGAGATCTTTATGGCGTTTGAAGGTGAAGCGACCGCCGTTTCATCAAATATCAAACGCGCACTTTTAAGTCTTCGTGAAAAGGTGGATAATGATATATTTAAGGAATGGGTCGATACCCTCATTTTGTGTCAGGACGACCGAACCTTAAAGGATACCTTGCAGCCGGTCGTGCAAAAGCTTGCGGACGTCCGAATCGTCAACAGCGAGCTTTCAACAATGATGGCTTCCGCCCGAAACGAATACTGGATGATGGTGGCACTTGTCGTAGGCAACGTGCCGCTTTTGTATTTGCTCAACAAGGACTGGTTTCACACACTCCTGTATTCCACTCCGGGCAAAGCGGTCTGCGGCGTTTGCGGACTGGTCATTCTCATCACGGCTATGTTTATGAAGAAGTTTACCAAACCCATTGAATATAAACGGTAAGGAGGTCAAAAAAGATGTTACAAGCAATCATCGGCGTTTTGTGTGCTGTCGGTCTGTACTTTGTGCTGGCTGACGTGTATAAGATTCCATACTACAAGACCTCCAAAGCGGTCGAAAGTCTTTCCAAAAGACAGAAAGACAAAAAGTCTTCCCTCGACATTTGGCTGTCCGGTATTGCGGAATGGCTGGCGAAGCACCTGCGGCTCAACGAGTTCAAGCGGGCACAGCTCGAAGCGGATCTGAAAACGGCACAGATGGATATAACGCCGGAAATGTTTAAGGCGAACGCTGTCGTGAAGGCGTGCCTTATTGCGGTATTAGCTATTCCCGTAGCGTTCATCTTTCCGCTGCTCGTACCCGTTGTTCTGTTCCTTGCCTTCTTCCTCTACCGTTTGGAGGTCAAGAGCGTCAGCAAACGTATCAAAGCAAAGCGTGAGAAAATCGAATACGAACTCCCGCGACTTGTTTCCAATATCGAAAAGACGCTCGCTCACAACCGTGACGTACTGTATATGCTCGAAAGCTATGCGCCGAACGCCGGGCCTGAATTAAAGCACGAACTGAATATCACCGTCGCGGATATGAAATCCGGCAACTATGAGGGTGCTATTACACGACTTGAAAGCCGCGTCGGTTCCTCTATGATGAGCGATGTATGCAGAGGTCTTATCGGTATTCTTCGCGGCGACGATAACCGTATGTATTGGGCAACGCTGGCGCTCAAGTTCAACGATACCGCCCGTCAGCAGCTTCGTCTCCGTGCGCAGAAGGTTCCGAAAAAGGTAAAACGCTTGTCGATGTGCCTGCTAATCTGCTTTATGCTGATTTATGTTGTGGTCATTCTCGAACAGATCATGGACAGTATCGGCGTACTCTTCGGTTAAGGAGGAGGACGAAATGCAAAAGAAAATCGTAAAAAGCAAACGCGGCGAGGGCTACGTCGATATGTGCGTGGGCGTCATCGTGTTTGTTATGATTCTCGTCATTGCCATCAACATTTTCAGTTTCATCACGATGCGGATCGAGATGGATCAGATTGCGGACGAACTGTTGGAGGTTGCGACCTACAACGGATGTTTCGGTAACGAGTTCTGGAACCGAGACGGAGACTTGCTGAGCGACTACTATTATTATGATATCGACTACGGCGCGGACGAGTATTTCAACAGCACCTACCACCGCGTCCAGCTCGGTCATGTGATGTGGGTGGAGGTCTCCGTAACGACGAACATCAAAGGGCTTGGCGTTTTCAAAATACCGGTCACCCTGACCGTTAAGCGTTCCGGACTGTCGCAGAAATACTGGAAGTAGGTGGTTGAATGTTCAAAAACAAACGCGGTGAAGGATATATTCAGGTCTGCGTTTTGGTTATCGTTCTTTGTATGATCCTCTCGGTATTCGTCACCTTTGCAAGCTCGGTCAACGTTGTCCGTCTTGTGGAGAGAAATTCAAAGACGGTGCTTGAAAGTTACCTTACAAAGAACTCCATTGCCATCTATAATTCCATCAAGCAAGGAAACAACGACGCCGATTCCTTAAATGCAAGCGAGTATATTTCTGATTTAGCTTCATTTTGCACATTTGAAAAATCCGGCAACGCCTACTATCATAAAGATGAAAGCGGACGGCTTGAATACTTCATTTACAATCTGCATGTCGGATTTACCGAAGAAGGAAAGCTGAAACTGTATGCCAGCTATACGCTTGGTGTGCCGATCTACTTCAATAACGTAAGAGTACGGACGGCAAGTATCCCTATTACAGTAAATGTTGATCTCGAAGAAAAATTCTAAGGAGGAAATGTGAAAATGAAAAACAAGAAAACACTCTTTATCATCGGCGGTTCGATTTTAGCGGTATTGATTGCCGTTATCGTGATTGTCTGCTCTACCGGCTCTAAAACGAATACACCGCAGACAACGCCTGAAACGGAAAGCGGCGAAACTACCGCAAGCGACATCAAAATCGAAGACCCCGAAACAGATGCAAGCACGACCGCCGAGACAACGACGGAACTTTTGAAAATCCCGGATGACGGCGAAGCATTGACGATTCCCGATGAGCCCGCACCTACGAGCAATAAGAACAGCGGGAGCAACGGAAAAGCCGCAGAAACGGCAAAGCCTGTTACCGAGAAAACGCCTACCGACGACGGAAACGGCGGCGGCATCAGTATCGGCGGCGGTCAGGGTGAAGCGTATAGTTGCGGAACGCCCGGTCATCATTGCGACGGACCGGAAACCCACGCGTATATTTTGAACCTCGAACTGGAAGGTTGTCCCTACTGTCATAAGAACAACTGTCCGAGCTTTTACGCGACGGATCAGTGGGGCAACACCTGCTACACGCCGAGTAAGTGTCCGCAGTATGATATTCACAAAGACCCGGTTTATTACTGTCAGACTTGCGGTAAGAAGTGCGGCGACGGCAGTCACGGGACCTGCGTTCAGTTCGTAACGGCTTGTGATTGTCCGAACTGCGGAAAACACGTTGATGCGTGGACTTGTCATTCCTGCGAAAACTAACTGAATAGGGCTTGCAGAAGGCTCGGCTGAAATATGCCGGGTCTTTCTTTATGCCCGGAAAGGAAGAATATGAAGAAAAGCATTAAGATTCTTTCACTGCTTCTTGCCCTTGTAACGGCACTGTCCTCAACCGCGATTACCGCTTTTGCTCTGTCTTGGGACGGAAGTACGGCGGGCGGCGGCGGAAACGGCACTTCGGCAGGCCCGAACGGATATGCGATCCGCTATACGGATAACACGGAAAACCTTTTGGGATACCGTTTCAGTGTAGTGGATAAGAACGGCGCAAACAAGGTCGCCAAAGTCATCGACGTATTCAGAAACACCTACTACGGCAATTACGAGTGCGACAACGCCTATAAGTTTGCCACCAAATACAACAAGAAGCAGTTAATCAACAACCAGAACGGCAATTATTCAACGAGTAAAAACAGCACCAACTGTTATAAAGAATCCAATATGGGATTTGCTACGGCATTACCGGCAACCTCCGGTATGTCAACTTGGCAGAACAACACGACGAATCTGAATAAGATCCTTGCCACGCTTGGCGTCGGTTCAATCTCCAATTTGAAAAACGGCGATAAGGTGATTGTAGAACCGCTTTACGATGTGCGTCTTGAAAGCGTTTACCACGCTTTGACCGTAACGGAAATAGCCATCTACGGAAAGCATATTCTCGGTGCTTCCAGTGACGGCGGTTCGTCAAGCACATCAGCGAGTTGGGGTTTTATTTCAAGTTATACGAATAAGCACTATCCAAACACCTTATATACTCCCGACGGACAAGGTTTATGGACAGGCGTCAGCGCTTCGTCCAGCCGACTGACGTTCTACAATATGATCAATCAAGGTTACGGCGTCGGTATCGCTTACACCGAAACAAAGCCGGATTTCTCTCCCGCACTTTCCGTACTGAAATGCGAAGCATGGCCCGGAAACGTGAGCACACGAAACAGCAACCACTTCGGTATCAGCACCGGCAACGCTTTTTCATACTGGACTTACGGACACGGCTATCCAAAGTCTGGCGATAAGATTTGGTATGCGGTCAACTTCCCGGCAGAAAGCCAAAACTGCTATGTAAAACAAACCGTTTGGATCGTGGGCGGCGGTTCGACTTCCCGAAACGTATGGTCGAATGACGGCACATGGTACGACTTTGCCTTAACGCCTACCACCGTGGAAGCCGGAAAGAGCTATTACACCGTAAAGGCGCGTGTGGACTGGATCGAATCCAACGGCACAGTCAAGAAAAACGGTGCTGAAAAGACCTTCTATATCCCCATTAAACCTGTCGTGACCCGCGAGAAAGTAACTGCCTTTAATCAGGAATCGGTCGCACAGGCGTACAGCGGTTCCGCAGGTTCCTCCGGTAAAGTGTATTTTGGTCAAAAGGTTTCGTTCCAGTATAAGTACGGCGCGACGAGCACATGGGAATCCTCCAATAACGTTACGGCTGTCGCAAGTCGTTGGAACGGTTCTTCGTGGTCGAATATCTACTCTGCCAACTCCGGCAAAGACGTTTCGGTCGAAAAGGTCGGCTTGAGCAGTACAAAATCGTATTCCAAGAACAGCAGTATAGGGACTTATACCATTCCGTTGCCTGCGAATGAGGATACGAACTCATACAAGCTGAAATTCGACCTGTCAACCGCGTGGGTAACGGATACGAGCCATACGGCACAGACCAGCACCTACTATATCCCTGTTGTAAAATCCGATGTTGAGCTTGCGGATATTAAACTTGTGGACGGCAACGGATACTACGTTGACCGTAATGATCTGACTGTCGGCGACGTGCTGACGATCCACTATTTCTACAAGAACAACACCGATTGCACCGTTTACGTCAAGGGATATAACGACGGCGGCACTCAGATTTCAGGCGTATTTGCGATTCCTGCCGGCGAAACGATTGAAGTGGAAGGCAGAAGCTACACGGTTCCTAATAAGCGAACCTTTAATATCTGGGGCGGCGTTTACCTCGATACGGTTGCCAGAGGCAATACGGAATATGAGACAGACGGCACGAACAATCAATGGCTGATTGTCTGCAAATCAAATCTGCCTTTGACCCTTACTGCGGTAACGCCTAACGCAGCTTACAGAGAAAAAACTTCGGTCATTTCCAGCTTCAGAATTTGGAACGGCTCTGATGACAATTACACACCGAGCGAAAATATAAAGGTCAGGTTGAGGATTTATAAAGACGGAGAAACAACACCGTCTTTGACCTATACCAAGAGCACTGTTGTTCCTGCAAACGGCAACAACCTCGTTTATTTCAAGTGGTATGTTCCGACCGGACTGAACGGAAAAAACGTTACCTTGAAAGCCGACGTATATGACGGCAGTAAGTATTGGAACCTGATTTCTCACAGTCGTTCAACCACTCCGTACACCTACTACACGACGCCTGATACCCGGTATGAGGAAAAAGCGCCGACAGGGTTTACAATTCCGACAAAACCCTCCGCTAAATCGGGCAGCGCCAAATGGAGCGTTTACGAATATGAAAACGGTGAGTTTGTCAAAAAGACCTATGCCATTGCCATCAAAAACGATATGAAGAATGCCATTGAACCGGCAACGGGAAGCACGGCGACAAAATCGGGAAGCAACTGGACGATGAAATCCGGATACGGAATTGATCTGAAATCCTGCTCCGTAATGGTAAGCGTGGACGGGTATTATTCCCCCGACTACACCAATTCCTATACGATGCCTCAATACGCTTATGCTCTGCTCCCCGAGTATAACTATACCTTTGCAAACGGAAAAGCCGTAACGCTCGGTAAAACGACTATCGACAACTATGGCTATTACGTTTTCCCCGAAGCCGGAACCTACGGCAAGGTTCACTTCACTCCGTTATGGTATCCCGACGGCAGTTACACGGTAAAGGTCGTGCAGACTGATTGCTGGACGCCTGCGGGTATGATTTACGTCAATTTGATTACGAACTCCATTACCATTGACGGCAACGCTTATGATGACTGGTATTCCGGACGGAGGTAACAATGAAAATAGCACTGACAATTATCCTGATAGGATTTATTATCTTTGGCTTTGTTTTCTTGAAGAAAAGAAAAAAGAAGTAGGAGCTGCGGACGGCATCGGAAGGTGCCGTCCCACTCTATGGAGGAAAAAATGATAAACGAAAAACGAATGATCGGCGACTATGAAGTTCTAACGAGCATTATGATCGGCGAGAGTGAAGTCGCTCTGTGCCGGAATCCAAATGCGCCGAAAGACGAAGTGTTTCTATGCGGATATATTGAGAACAATGGCGTTTTTGAACGGCTGAACGATTGTATGGTCAGCGACAGTTATGCGGATATTGCAACAGTTTTCGGTGAACGCATTGCCCAAAAGGCAGAGGAACTTCAAAAGGAACTGGAGCATATAGGAAAGAACGTCGGAGACGATAGCGAGCTGACGGCAAAGGACTGTATTCCCGATTCCATTGAAAACTGTATTGAGGGTAAGATTATCGTCATTCGCGGAGATCTTTTGCGACCCGAATACAAGCGTGCTTCCAATCAGCTTTTGCTTTGCACGGGCGGCTTTGGGGCACAGTCCAATCCGAGAGGTCGCGCCTGCTTTGCAACGCGCCTTTATGATGCCAAACAGATCCAGTGCAGACGCGAGGACGTTCTTGGTATTATGCCGGAAGACAAGCTGCCTGAATGGGCAAAGAACGGACTTGAAGCGATCCGAATGAAAAGCACACAAATCCACAAAAACAAAGAAACGCGAGGTGAACGATAATGGTTGAATTTGAAAAACGGGCGATGATGGAAGAGGAAGACAAATATACCTTCTCACAAAGTCCGCAAATTGCATCTCAAACGGGATTGATCGGGTATCTTCGTGCAGATATGGACACAGATGGGAACGGCTTTTTTTCAACGTGGAACGGTTGGCGAGACGACCTGAAAACGGACGAGTTTAAGCAGGAGTTTGATGAGATTATCAACTCTCTGCGTGAAGAAGGAGATATTCTGCATAACCGCGCGGCGCTTTCAAAATATTGCCACTCCACTCCGCAGGCAAGGATGAACACAGATTATGAATACTACGGCATTCGTGTGGATACCGAAAGATATGCTTATCTTTTACGGATCAATCCGAATAAGGGCGAATACAACCTGTACTGCTACTGCTATCGTCGGGACTGGCTTGACGACCATATCCGGCAGGCAAAGCGCGGGATTCGGTTTATAAAGCCGAACTATGAAGAAAAGTTCCGCATTGCTGACGGCGAAAAGATCCTCATAACTCTTGCAAACGGAGATCAAACGCCGAGAACGTGTCGATATATTGACGATTATCACTTTGAAGTCGGCGGTATGCCGTATCACATTTGTGAGTTTGCCGAGATGGTAGAAGCAAACGGTGACAAAATTATCCCACTTCGCTCGGATCTCCCGGACTGCTGCTACTCGGTAAATAAGACAACGGGAGAAATCATTATCCTGAAGAAAGGCGAAACCGGGTTTTATAAGACGGATATTCCGACAACCGGACGCGAAGAAAGTCGTGAACTTGCAGATTTTCAGAACAATAAACTCGGCGTTACCAAGGCACAAGAGGCGGCGATGTATTGGGGTTCGGTTTACGGCTTTGATACACGCGGAGCTGACCCAAAACAATATGATGCAGACGGGGTTATGATGAAGCCCGTCAGAAAGGACAGGGATTCAAGATGAAATACACGATTCATGTAAAAGAAGTTTCTTATGGCGTTATTGAGGTCGAAGCCGACAATGAAGAAAAGGCAAAAGAACTTGCCGATCAGCAATACTCTATGGGAAACACCATTTGGCAAAGCGGAGAATATGAATTGGAAGCCGAAGAAGTTAAACCGCCTGTAAAAGCAGGTGGCGCACGATGATCGACACTTGCGTTTGCTGCGGCAATTATGTACCGGAGGGCAGAATGGTTTGCCCGCTTTGTGAATCAAATACCGAGAAAAAGGAGGACGAACCGGATGGAAAAAACAGATCACATCATTTGGTCAGATCAAATCGACTACGAAGACTGGCGAGAAGATATGGAAAGCGAATATCCGGACGAAAACGAGCAATGGCGAATTGACCGAGCGTATGCAATCAATGACAGTTATCTCGATGACGAACGCTGCAATCTCGATATTCAACTTTCTCGTCCCATTCTCATAATCGGCGATCTCGGTCGTTGGAACGGTCGCGTGATGGGCTACAAAGAAATTGACAGCGGAAACATCAAGGACTGCTTGTATTCCGATTGCGATTATAATACCTGGTTTGTTGACAAATACGGCGATTTGCGCTGTGAAGCGATCCATCACGACGGAACGAATCATTATCTCTATCGCACTTATAAAGACGGCGTGAGCGAGGAACAAATTGAAAATCTCAAATGGAAGATTTACAACGGCAGAGCTACCCGTGCGGATATTACCCGCATTACCCGCCGCCTCGGTGACGAGATCGGCAAGGTTTACGGATGGGAGTTCCCAAACAATGCTTTGCAGAAAGAGAGGGTCAGAAATGACGGAGCGAGATAAATCAATTCTCAACTATTTGAAAAAGAATCACAAGATTTTGGGAGCAAAAACGGGGCTTCTTAAATCAACTGTCAGAGGGAAGTGAGGGTAAATCATGCCAAGCAAATACAATCTGACAGTTGAGCTGTCAAAGCAAACAGCGCGAGAAATTACCGCATCGCCCGGAAAGTATATGTCTTTCCTTGAGACGGCGGCGAACAACTACAAATACAGTTTTTCGGATCAGGTTCTCATTTTCGCGCAAAAGCCATCCGCTACGGCTTGTGCTGAAATCGAGATGTGGAACAAGCTTGGCAGATGGGTAAACAAAGGAACCAAAGGCATCACGCTTCTTGTTGACCGGGATATTCCGTATAAACTCCGTCATGTATTCGACATTGCCGATACCAACAGCCGATACGGTCATGAGGTTAAATTGTGGGCGATGAAAGATGAATACGAGGAGCAAGTCATAGACGACCTTGAAAACAGTTTTGGTGAAATCGAAAACAAGAATACCTTCGTGAACGCTATCGTTGGAGTTGCCGAAACGGTCGTACAAGACAATTACTCGGATTATCTGGAACAACTTGTTGAGGTGTGTGCCGGAAGTTATCTTGAAGAACTGGACGCAGATAATAAAACAAAAGAGTTTAGAGATCTTCTGATTGACAGCGTTGCATTTCAAGTCCTTACCCGTTGCGGTTATGACGCAATGAATGATTACGACCCTGATTATTTCACAAGCGTAATGGATTTCAACACACCCGAAACATTGAACGTGCTGGGAAATGCGTCGAGCGATATTTCCGAGATGGTGCTCAGAGAAATCGAAGCGACTGTCCGAAGTGCCGCACGGGAGGAAATCAAAAATCGCACATTTGCAAAAGAACAAAAAAACGAAGATAATGTTGGCGAACAGAATAATACCGAAAGGAGCGACGATTATGGAACTGACTTACAGGCAGGAGGGCGACATCCTTCTCCCGAACCTCAAAGCGCCGGAGACTCCGAAGATCGGGAAATATGGGATGCTGCGTCACGAGTATCTCAGGAATCACAAGAGAGCGATTCTGAACGGGATGCAGATGACGGGCAAACTGAACGATCATCTGGAACAGATCGACCGGGAAGCGACGGAGATGGTGGAACGTCTGACCTTGCAGATGGCGAAGGAACAGGGCGTGAACGAACAGATGAAGCAGACCGACCAGTTGAAATGGGTCGGGATGATGAACTCGCTGAAAGCGTCAGCGGAGGAAATCGTACTGAACGAACTCATCTACAGTTAAGCGGTCACGACTTTGATGCCCGGCCTGAAAAAGACTATTACTATGCGCCGGACGCAAAGAACGAACTGCTTCGCAACTGCCTTGCGCTGAAAGACCATCGAAAAGAGATTGCCGCGTTTTTTGAGGCCCACGAGGACCGAAAAGAGCGCGGCAATTTTATTAAGACCTTTTTCGATAACACCTATGTCGAGCACATCCTTGAGAACGGGGAACGTGTCGGTTATCGGGCATACGATGATCTGCTCAATATCTGGCATGGTAGTTATCTTTCCCGTGATAAGGAGGATTTTCTGCATTGGTGGAGAGTTGCTGACGCTATTGAGGGACAAATTCTCCTTGATGCGTGGCTTTCACCTGACGAGAAAGACCTGATTTCCGAAGACGGACAAATCAGCTTTATTGACAGTCAAGCGGAACAAAGAAATAACGAATTTGAGATTCCGCAAGCGGCAATCGACTATGTACTGGCAAGCGGAAGCGGAGTCAGTCAAGGAAAACTCCGCATTTATGAGCAGTTTCAAAAACAGGAAACGGCAGACAAGAATATTGTGTTCTTAAAAAACGAGTACGGCATAGGCGGACGATCCGACCCGATTCCCGAAAGCGGATTTTGGGAACAGCACGACGGTAAAGGGATTGAACTTCGTAAAGGCGACACGAAGGTTTTGCTGACTTGGAACAAGGTCGCCAAGCGAATCGGAGAACTCATTGCCGCTGACCGTTACCTGAATAAAGCCGAAAAAGCCGCTTACCCTGCTTACCTCGCTGAAAATGAAGAACGGGAAAGACGGTATCAGTTTGCAGGCCGTTTCAATTCTCTTGTCGAGGATTTCAACGATTACGAAACGCAGATTAACAACGATATTGTCATCATTGACCGTTATCAGTCTCGTGAGTTTGCAAGTCTTTTCGGGCAGGGCGAGCGAGTCAGTCGAGGATACGGTAGCAATCCCGATGTGTTTGTTCTTCCGGCACTGAAAGACATCTTGGAGCGCATCATCTCCGAAAACACCCATCTGACCGACAGAGCGCAGGAATTGCTTGACGAACTGGAAGAGACGGATATTGCAAAGGGTTTTGAACTGACCGAAGAAGAAAAGAACCCGCCACCCGAACCGGAAAAGGAACTTCAGTTTTCGCTCGGCGATACGGTGTATATCGGGTCTAAAGAGTATGAAATCCTGGGGCTTGACGATCCGGTCGTTTTGTTTGATCCCGAATTTCCTATTCTTACGCAGAACATGCCGAAAGCAGAGTTCTTGGAGAAAGCAAAAGAAAACCCGTTAAACGATAATCACCTTGTTGCTGTCGAGCAGATCGTTCCTGATGAAACGGATCTTGAAGCTGAAAAAGCCATAAACGAACACGAAGCTGAATATGGTGCGGATGGCACGAGAGTATTCAGAGAAGTACCGTCCGCCATGACGACTCACGATTTGGCGAAAGAGCTTGTAGAGTTCTATAAAGAATACGACTTTTACGACTATATGGACACGCTTGAGGTCGGACAAGACGACGATGACGCCATTTCTCAGATGGAAGACACTTTGAGAAGCGGTGAAGATACCGCCCGTCTTATCGAAAGACTGACCGAGTTCAGAGATAATCAATCGGAACTTGAGGAAAGAAAGCCGTGGGACGAACTCATTGACAAAGTCACAAAGTACCGCGATACGGCTTTTGCAAAAGAGAACGAAGAGAATCTTCCTGTATATGACCGTTCTATTGAGATTCTTTACGATGTTCTGCACGCTCTCAAAATAGATGACATCGGTCTGGACTTTGAAGGCGAAGATATTATCGCTTTTGATAACGACAACCAGTGGAAAGGCAAAGAGTTCTTCCACTTTCTCATTGATGAAGCATTTGTGTTTGAAGATGACGGAAGCGTTCTCGGTATCAACAACGAACTACTTGCAGACTTTACCGCGCTTGCGGCGCATAACGGCGTTCTTGTTGTGGACAACAGGTTCAACAAACCTTGGCGCGAGTATTTGCAAACGAAGTTTGATAACCCCGGAGCAATCGTTCTTTACCGTATCGGAGATTTCTATGAAATCATGGGCGATGATGCGGAGAAAGTTGCAGAAACGCTGTCGCTTCATCTCGGTTCCCGAAGCATAATGCTCGACAGGCGTATTCCCATGTGCGGATTTCCGGAACACAAATTGGAAGCGTATATGGATATGCTCCACGACAGAGCTTACGATGTGGTTATCTTTGAAGACGGCAAGAGTGAACGGATCAGCACGATTTTCAAAGATACACCGCAGGAAACAATGCCGCTTGCCCGAATCGACTATCTTAACGATGACGGCAGCATTGAAATGAGTACCGATTTCACCTATGAAGGCAATTTCTTGAGAGATGTCTTTGAAGAAAACGGTCGCGGGACTCCCATGCACATCGTTTTGTACCGCGACGAGAACGGCAGAACGATTCCGACGAACTTTGTATCGGAAATGAAACCTCCCTATCCAAAAGTGGATATTGAGGAATCTCCGTTTGTCCTTAAGAATCAGGAAAAAGAGCTTGATCGAGCAAAACGGCTTATCAACCGATACTGTCAGGAAGAGTTCTCGCAGGATGCGGATTTCTCTGACCTCACTTCTGTTGGATTGGCTTTCACCACTGTCGGCGATGCGGAAATCGAAACACAGATCAACGCCAATCTTATTGATCTCTCTATTGACAGATATTTGGGTGGCGTTCTTATTGAAAAATGGGTTTACGACAGTATGCGCGAGATGTGCGACGTTCTCGAAAACCTTGACTTCAACGAACTGACCGATTTCACAGATGAGCAGATTGAACAGGCTGAAAACAAAGGAAAGCAGACTGAAACGCCGATTGAGCCGGTTAAAGACGAAACACCGCTTGCTCCTCCGCCGCAGAAAGTAAAGCGTGACCTGACACCGCATATCCTTTATCCCGAAATCAAGTCGGATTACCGAACGAACTTCAAGATCGAGAATGATGAAATCGGTGTAGGAACTCCGCTTGAACGGTTCCACCATAACATTATGGCGATCCAGCTTCTTCATAAACTGGAGGACGAACATCGGCTTGCAGATACCAACGAGCAGCGTATCCTTTCTGATTATGTCGGTTGGGGCGGTCTTGCAGATTATTTCAACGAGGATAACCCACACTATCCCGAACTCCGTGCAGTTTTGAACGATGATGAACTCAGCAGCGCGCGAGAATCAACGCTGACGGCGTTCTATACGCCGCCCGTCGTGATCAAGAGCATTTATCAGGCGCTCGAGAATATGGGGTTCAAGAACGGCAACGTATTGGAACCGTCGTGCGGTATCGGCAACTTTATGGGACTTATTCCCGACAGTATGAGCGACTCGAAGATCTACGGTGTAGAGCTTGACAGTATTTCCGGTCGTATCGCACAGCAGCTGTATCAAAGAAACAATATCGCCGTGCAGGGCTTTGAAAACACAGACCTGCCCGACAGTTTCTTTGACGCGGCGCTTGGCAACGTTCCGTTTGGCAACTTCAAAGTATCGGATAAGAAATACGACAAAAATAACTTCCTAATCCACGACTATTTCTTTGCCAGAACTTTGGATAAAGTGCGACCCGGTGGTATCGTTGCGTTTATCACTTCACACGGAACGCTCGACAAGGAAAACCCGTCCGTGCGGAAGTATATCGCACAGCGAGCCGATTTGCTCGGTGCGATCCGTCTGCCAAACAACACTTTCAAAGACGCTGCCGGCACGGAAGTCACCTCCGATATCATCTTCCTGCAAAAGCGCGACCGACTCATTGACATTGAACCTGAATGGGTACACCTCAATACCGATGAAAACGGAATCACAATGAACCAGTATTTCATCGACAACCCGGACATGATTATCGGTGAGATGAAGATGGTTAGCGGCCCGTTTGGACCGGAGGCGGCGTGTCTGCCGTATGAAGATCAAACGCTTGCGGAGGGCTTAAACGAAGCCATACAGAATATCCACGCAGAGATAACCGAATTTGAGTACGACGACCTTGTGGACGAGGGCGAAGACAAAAGCATCCCTGCCGATCCGAGTGTTCGCAACTTCTCTTATACTGTTATCGACGGCAAGGTTTACTATCGTGTAAACAGCCGAATGAACCCTACGGAGGTTTCTGTTACCGCTGAAAACCGTATCAAAGGTATGATCCGTATTCGTGACTGTGTAAGGCAACTGATCGAGTACCAGATGGAAGACTATCCGGACGAGCAGATTGCGGAAAAGCAAAAAGAGTTGAACACCCTGTATGACGAGTTCAGTAAGAAATACGGGCTTATCAATTCAAGAGCAAACAATACCGCTTTCAGTCAGGACAGTTCCTACTACCTTCTCACTTCACTCGAAAAACTTGACGATGAAGGTGCTTTTATCGGCAAAGCGGATATGTTCTCAAAACGCACGATCCGTCAGAAGGTCATCGTTACAAGCGTAGATACCGCGTCGGAAGCGTTGGCTCTTTCACTGGCTGAAAAAACGAAGGTGGATATGCCGTATATGTGCGAGCTGACCGGCAAGACAGAGGAAGAAATCGCCGAAGAACTGCGCGGGGTTATTTTCCTTAATCCTTTGTATGGATACGGCAACAGCACCGAACCCAAATACCTTCCTGCAGACGAATATTTGTCCGGCAACATCCGTGAGAAACTCGAATGGGCAAAACGGAGTGCGGAACTCTATCCGGCAGATTACACGGTCAATGTGCAGGCACTTGAACAGGTAATGCCAACAGACCTTACAGCAAGTGAGATTTCTGTCCGTCTCGGTTCAACCTGGCTCCCCGTAGATGACATCAATGACTTTATGTGGGATCTGTTTGGGACGGCTTTCTGGATGCGAAGAAACATCAGTGTTCACTTTGCGGAATATACCGGTGAGTGGAGCATTGAAGGAAAGTCTTACGACAGGGGCAATGTCAAGGTGCATAACACTTACGGTACAAGCAGAGCCAATGGTTACAAGATCCTTGAGGATACGCTGAACCTGCGCGATGTGCGTATCTTTGATTATGTTGAGGACGAAAACGGCAAAAAGGTGGCAGTTCTCAATAAGAAAGAAACCGCCATTGCACAGGGCAAACAACAGCTTATCAAGGAAGCATTCGCCGAGTGGATCTGGAAAGACCCGGACAGACGCACACGCCTTTGTAAACTCTATAACGAGAAGTTCAATTCAACCCGTCCCCGTGAGTATGACGGAAGCCATTTGAACTTTGTCGGTATGAACCCGGAGATCACTCTCCGACCGCATCAGGTCAACGCGATCGCCCATATCCTCTACGGCGGCAATACGCTCCTTGCACACGTGGTAGGCGCGGGCAAAACCTATGAAATGGTGGCGGCTGCACAAGAGTCAAAACGGCTCGGTTTATGCCGAAAGAGTCTCTTTGTTGTGCCGAACCATCTGACCGAACAGTGGGCGTCTGAATATCTGCAACTTTATCCTTCTGCAAACATTCTTGTCGCAACCAAGAAAGACTTTGAAACCAAAAATCGCAAGAGGTTCTGCGGGCGTATAGCCACCGGCGACTATGACGCGGTTATTATCGGTCACTCGCAATTTGAAAAGATTCCAATGTCGGCGGAACGGCAAATCGCCATGCTCGAACAGCAGGAGCGTGAAATAATGCAAGGCATTGACGAGCTGAAAAGAAATCGCGGTGAACGGTTCTCTATCAAGCAGATGGAAAAGGCGCGCAAGTCTATCCGTCAAAAGCTCGAAAAACTCAACGACCAAACCCGAAAAGACGATGTTGTAACCTTTGAGGAACTCGGTGTTGACCGGCTGTTTATCGACGAGGCGCATTATTACAAGAACCTTGCCGCGTTCACGAAAATGCGAAATGTCGGCGGTATCAGCCAGACCGAAGCGATGAAGTCAAGCGACCTGTATATGAAGTGCAGATACCTTGATGAACTCACGGGTGGACGCGGCGTTGTCTTTGCGACCGGTACACCGATTTCTAACTCTATGGTCGAGATGTACACGATGCAGAAATACCTTCAGTACGGTACGCTTGTAAGAAACGAGCTTATTCATTTCGACAGTTGGGCGTCCACTTTCGGCGAGACAGTCACGGCAATCGAACTTGCTCCGGAAGGCAACGGATACCGAGCCAAGACACGCTTTGCCAAGTTCTATAATCTCCCCGAACTGATGTCTATGTTCAAGGAAGTTGCCGACGTACAGACGGCAGATATGCTTGACCTTCCTGTACCGAAAGCGAATTATTATAATATCGCTTTGAAACCGTCTGAACAACAGAAAGAGATGGTCGAGGGACTTTCGGAGCGTGCTGAAAAGGTGCGTAACAAGATGGTCAATTCGAGTGAAGACAATATGCTCTGCATCACTAATGACGGACGAAAGCTCGCACTTGACCAGCGCCTGCTCAACGATATGCTCCCTGATAGCGAAACCGGTAAAGTCTCTGCCTGTGCAGATAACGTCTATGACATCTGGAAACGGACAGAGGCGGATCGCTGCACACAGCTTGTGTTTTGCGATTTGTCAACGCCGAAGAACGACGGTTCCTTCAACGTGTATGACGACCTGAAAGCAAAACTCATTGCCAAAGGTATTCCCGATGCGGAAATCGCCTTTGTTCACGCCGCCGAAACCGAAGCCAAAAAGAAAGAGCTGTTCGGTAAGGTTCGCAGTGGACAGATCCGAGTTCTCATCGGTTCCACGCAGAAGATGGGCGCAGGCACGAATGTGCAGAAGAAGCTCATAGCACTGCACCACCTCGACTGTCCCTGGCGACCGGCGGATCTCCAACAGCGCGAAGGACGAATTATCCGTCAAGGTAACGACAATCCCGAAGTTGAGATCTACACCTATGTCACCGAAAACACCTTTGACAGTTATCTATATCAGTTGGTGGAAAGTAAGCAGAAGTTCATTGGACAGATAATGACCTCAAAGAGCCCGGTTCGTTCAGCGGAGGACGTTGACGAGCAGGCTCTTTCTTATGCCGAAATCAAGGCACTGTGTACAGGCAATCCGCACATCAAAGAAAAGATGGACTTGGATATCGACGTCGCCCGCTTGAAACTGCTGAAAGCAAACCATTTGTCACAGCATTATGCTCTTGAAGATAAAATTCTCAAAGAGATACCGCAAAAGATTGCGTCCCTTGAGCAAAGAATTGAGGGATACAAGGCGGACATCATTCACGCGGAAAGCCAGACACATCCGAATGAAGACGGTTTTTCTCCGATGGTCATTAAGGGTGAAGTCTTTACCGACAAGAAAGCTGCAGGTACGGAAATCCTCGCAGTCTGCAAATCCATGACAAATACCGATCCGATACCGCTTGGCTCGTATCGCGGTTTTGAAATGGAGTTGTTCTTCGATTCATTCAGCCGTGAGTACAAGATCACGCTGAAGAACGAACTGCGTCATACCACTGCGCTGGGAACTGATATATTCGGTAACATTCAGCGTCTCGATAACCTGATTGCTTCTTTCCCGGAAAAGCAGACGGCTTGTGAAAACCAACTGGAAAACGAAAAGGTTCAACTCGAAACCGCGAAAGCGGAATTGGATAAACCTTTCGTCCACGAGGAAGAACTGAAAACCAAGTCAGCCAGACTTGCCGAACTCAACGCAATGCTCGACCTGAACAAAAAGGATAACGAGATCGTTGACGGCGAGCGTGAGGAGGAAGAACCTTCTGAACCTTCACGTGATGACAGAGATGCACGATGACAAAAAGGCGGCGTCGAAAGGCGCTGCCGATTACATAAATCGCACATTTGCGGATAACTGTATATTCCTCTATAATGGATATAGAAAGAGGAAACGGAGGGTTTCTTATGAGAATCAAAGAAGAAAAAAGATACTTGACGGTCACGAAAGAAAACGTCGATAAATTTATCAAATACATCCTGATTGCAAGGAACATCTACATAGACCAAGGAAAACCGGTTGAAGACGTCAACGAACTTCTGGTGAGGTTTATGAAGGCAAAGAAAAAGCTACGGGCGTAGCGGAAAGGAACACTATGAATTACTATATATCCGACCTGCACATCGGTCACGCAAACGTTATCCGGTTCGATAAGCGACCGTTTGCAGACCTTAATGAAATGCACAGGGCTATTATTGACAACTGGAACAGCCGTGTAAAGACGGATGACACCGTATATATTCTCGGCGACTTCATATGGCAAAAGGAAAACGAGTGGATATACTTTGTGGAACCGCTTGCGGGCAACAAGGTACTGATACGCGGCAACCACGATCCGAGACAGTTCAGCGCCGCTACAAAGCGTTTGTTTCAGGACATTACCAATTTGAAGGAAGTCAAGGACGATAGCCGTCATGTGGTTATGTGCCATTACCCGATCCCGTTCTTCCGGGCAGGGTTTGCACCGAGCGCTTATATGCTCTACGGCCACGTTCACAGAACGAAGGAATACGAATATCTCAAGGAAATGCGCAAGGTCATCAAGGCAAATGCTTCTGGCTACGGCACACCAAGCGGCAACTTTATCAACGTGGGTGCTATGATGCCGTATATGAACTACACACCCCGAACACTCGATGAAATCATCGCCGGTGACGAAGCATACCGCCAGACTGACGATTATCTGCAAAACCTGATTGAGATAACTCCAAACAAGCACGATGATGAGCAATAAACCGAATACGTTGATGACGGACGATTTGAAAAGATCGTCCGTTTTTTCATGCCCGAACCGGAGGTGATAACAATGGGCAGCCTTTTTTATTACGGAACTATGTTCCTTGCCAAGATGTTTGATAATGCACTTGGGACAACCAAAACCATTTTAATACAGCGCAACAAGTGGATATTTGCAGGACTTACAGTAATGCTCTCTGACTGCATTTATTTCTGGGTGACAAAACGCATCGTATCTGCAAACAACAACCTTGTAATCTTGGTCGTCGCTATGGCGGGTGGTATCGGGTGTGCGCTGGCTTGTCTTGTCAGCGAGAAGATTTCCAAAGACCGAACCTATGTCAACGTAATTCTTTCGGATAACTTAGAGGCGATGAAAGCGTTTCGGGATTTTCTTGCCGAGCATCATATAACCAATGTTGCGACTGACAGTTATACACTTGACTGGAATAAAAAGACCATTTCCATTACGGCATATACGGAAACAAAAAAGCAAACTCGCTTGATAGAACAGTATATCGAGAACAGTCCCTTGAAATTCAAGCGTGTAATTCGATAAGGAAGGAGGAAAAACAATGCTTAATAAAAAGGGCGAAATAATGGTTGGAACCGGTGTAAAAATACTGGCTGCGGTTGTTGTAGGTTCACTGCTGTTGTTCGGTACTTATGCCGTTGTAAGCGAAACCGTAATGCCGAGCGCAAATCAGAAAATCGCTGAAATGTTTGATATAGCACCTGAGAATCAGGGCGGCGAAAGTATAGTAGATGGCAGCGAAACCATCTATGACAACGACCTCATTGTAAGCAAATACGGTATGCGTCTTATTATGATCAACAAAAACCTTATTGAATCGCGTTACGGTATTGCCATCGAGGAAAGCGATGTACATTGGTTCATCAACGGTGAAGATGCCGGAACCGGGTTTTATTATGCTACAGCCAATGCTGACCCGCTTCCCGTAGGAACGACTGTGCAGGCAATTATCAGTGTTTCAAAAGGTTCCATAAGCGATAATCCGAACTGCTATGAGATTTCATCTTTCTATTTGGATTAGTCTCTTGAGTCGGGATGATTCCCGGCTTTACATACCTGTCTCCTGCTTGACGGGTAAATCTATTAAGAACGGAGGTGAAAGACCTTGAAAAACGACATTAAGAAACTCGAAAAAATCACTGACGAAATGTTCATCAACGATATTTCTTACAAGATCATGCAGAAAGAATACGATTTGCTTATTCGGGCTATTGACGAAGGTAAATACGACAACATCGAACCGATGATGCGAGCCGCGTATTTTTACAAGAGAGTCCTATCTGTACTCGAAAACAAAGATATTCCGATGCGCGCCTCTATCGGCTTGATTGACACGTATAAGGTGCTTGACGGTTTGTTTGAGGACAAGGATGAGTATATCGGAGATTCTGATGCTGATACGGACATTTATGAGTATGTGATCGAATACGGATACCGCATGTATGACCGAATCTCGCATTTTGCAGATACACCTCAAGGGGTATTTATTAAGCTGATCACAATCCTGTTATTTGGATATGAAGATGAGGAGGACGAAGACAATGACGAATGAAGAACTGAATACGGCGCTATATCAAAAGATGTCAGATGAACAGGATGAGTATCGCTCAAAACTGCTCTCAATGCCGCCGGAGGAGATTCTCGAACACGCCTATGCATACACGGTTCGCGAGGACATTCTCATTTCTATGGAATATCACGATTTAAGCGATAGTCAGGCAAAGGAACTCCTGAAATCCAAAACGCCGGTTGCAGACATCTTTGATAAATGGTTGGATCATGAGACTGATTATATGGGAGATATATGGGATATGATTACCGACCATGCGGATTCGCTTGTTCACGACGCAAAACTAAAAGCAAACCGTGACGCAAGGTAGGTGATCTCCCGTGTGGGTATCACCCGAACAAATTGAAACCGCAAGGCAAACAGATCTGCTCACTTACCTTCAAACCTATGAGCCGGACAATCTGCAAAAGATCGGCACTCAAACCTACTGCACCAAAGAACACGACTCGCTCAAAATATCCAACGGACTGTGGCATTGGTTTTCACGGCATATCGGCGGTAAAAAC
>LXOW01391647.1_pt1 | contig 29773 bp, 23 predicted proteins | sample 1368591 | NCBI WGS metagenome assembly LXOW01 (sample SAMN04884650, study PRJNA319009) | bovine gut metagenome | isolation source: Cow rumen | host: Bos taurus | place: Italy: Legnaro (PD) | collected 2014-07-09
CAGTATTATACCATATACAAATCCGCCGCAAATGGTCTGACACCTTTATTGACAGTCTGGAAGGGAGGCATTCGCCTCCCTTTTTCTGTGCCAAAGGATATAAGAAAGAGACCTCATTTGGAAGGATGGATCGGGCGTATTTGACAGAACCGTTGAGAATTTGTGAATTCTGACCGCTGCGGGATGGTCGGCCGGCGCCTAATATGATAATATATGATCATGAGATCGACCGGCCCTCAATCGAATCCCCGTAAAGCCGCCGCCCCCAAGGGAAAGCTTTGGCGGGTATGGCTCCCCCTGCTGCTGGCGCTGGGGGCCCTTTTGCTGTGGCTGTATCGGGACGTAAGGCCCCTGGTGCGCTGGGAATACGGAGCGGACCAGCCGCCTGCCTCCGCCTTCTGCCGGACGGAGGGGGCAACGTACCGCCGGGAGGAGGCTCAACGGGAGCTGGGGACCCACGGGGTCATCCTGCAGATTGGCGGGCGATCCGTCCCCTGTCTGCTGATCGTTCAAGACACCGTGGCCCCTGCGGCAGACACGGTGGACCTATCCTTCCCCTCCGGTTATGAGCCCGGGCCGGATCAGTTCATCACCGATCTTAGGGACGCGGACAGGGTGGGCGTCCGCTTCGCCCAGGAATACGACTTCTCCCCCGCCGGGGAGCAGACCGTCCGCATCCTTTTGGAGGACGGCAGCGGCAATCAAAGTGAGGTGGAAGCCGCCGCCATGGTCTACGCCACGGTGGACCGGGTGGTGGTGGAGGCGGGCGGCGATGCCCCATCCGTGGACGAGTTCTGCCGCGAAGGCTTTCACGGACGTCTCCTGACCCCCATCACGGAGCAGATGCTCCAGGAGCCCGGGGAATACGCCCTTGAGATCCAATGCCGGGAGAACGGCCGGGTCTTTTCCGCCACGTTGGCGGTAGAGGACACGGCGGCCCCCGCGGCGGCCGGAAAACTCCTGATCCTGCGGCCCGGGGAGGAAGCGGCGCCGGAAGATTTTGTGACGGACGCCCTGGACGCCACGGCCCTCCGGTATGAATATGCTTTGGCTCCCGATCCGGACAGCCGGGAGATACAGGACGTTCTGATCCGCGTCACCGACGCCGGCGGGAACAGCGCCGACGTGCCTGCCCAGGTCCTCTACTCCTCCCTGGATCCCGTGACCCTGGAAGCAAAGAACGGCCTCATCACCGGGGCCGATCTGGGCCATGCGGAAGCTGAACCGGAACCCTTTATGGCCGACGTGCCCGGCACCTACCCGATCCGCGTGCGGCTGGGGAACGAGACAGAGATCGCCATGGTGACCCTGATCGACACCGGGGCTCCCGTGCTTTCCCTGCGGGAGGGACCCTTCTACACCCGTCACGAGCTTCTGCCGGAACAGCTGATCCGCGCCGAGGACGTATCGGCGGTGACCCTTTCCTTTCTTCAGGCTCCCGATCCGAACAGCGATCAGCCCCAGACCTTCACCGTCCGGGCCCTGGACGCCTTTGGCAACGAGGCCGCCGCTTCCTTCTCTTTGACCCTGTCCATGGACAGCACGCCCCCTGCCCTCTACGGGGTTGTGGACCGGACCTGTTACGTGAACGAGTCCGTTTTGTACCTGAAGGAAGCCTACGCCCAGGACGACGTGGACGGCCGGGTGGACGTGATCGTGGACAGCCAGGTGATCCTGTCCCAAAAGGGGCAGTACACCGTCACCTACACCGCCATGGACAGGAGCGGGAACACCGCCTCCAAGAGCTGCACCTATACCCTGGTGGAGCCTACGGTGACCGACGAGCAGGTCCATGAAGCGGCCCAGGCGGTGCTTTCCAAGATCACCACGGAGGACATGGTCACCGTGGAAAAGCTGCGGGCCGTGTTCGACTATCTGCATAAGCGCATGCGCTTCTCCCTGACCTCCGACAAGGACGACTGGCGCAAGGAGGCTCTGCGAGCCTTCACCACCGGCACCGGCGATTGCTTCACCTACTATTCCGCCGCCCGGGCGTTGCTGGACGAGCTGAACGTTCAATATCTAAGCGTGACCCGCAAGAGCGATACCTCTCGCCACTACTGGATGATCGTCAACGTGGGCACCGGCTGGTATCACTTCGACACCATCAACTACTACAAATGGAATCAGTGCTTCATGTGGACCAACGAGCAGTGCGCTGTCGGGTCCAATTACTGGAAATATCACGAGGAGAACTTCCCGCCCATCGCCACGGAGCCCTTCGACTACGACGCCGTCGTCCAAATGGAACGGGAAGGGCTGCTGCCGTAAGTCCATACCTAAGATCGACACAGCCGCTGGGATATTGTGCTAACTATGTAACAATACTATGAACCCCATTGTCCTCTTCTCCGGAAGATGGTATACTGCTCGTACACGATAAACCGCTGCCCTGAGGCGGCGCGGTCAAAGGGTCAAGCCATGAAAAAGCAAGTGCGGGAGGACCTTCCTCCATCAAAGCAAAAAAGAAGGCACGCTGTGCTTTGGATCGCGGCATCGCTGATGCTGATCGTTCTTGCTCTGTGCGCCGTCCACGCGTACCGCATCCTGACGAAGCCGGCGTCCCTGTTTACCGAGGCGGCCGCTACGACCATCCCTGAAGCCACCCCTTTGGCGCCTGCCTTCCCCATCGTCACCACGATCCCCGCTCCCGACGAACCTGCGCCGTCCCCCACCGCCCAGGCCACGCCTGTCCCCGTCGAAGCGGCGAAACCTACGCCGGCGCCGCCCCAACGGCTGAACATTCTGCTCATGGGCATCGATGCCTATGAGAGCGGACGCACCACCAGCGGCACCATGGCCCATACGGACGTTATGATGGTCGTCGCCGTCAACTTCGACGAAAACAAGGTGGACCTCATCACCCTGCCCCGAGACACCCTCACCACCGCTCCCGGTCACTATGGCTACTATAAGCTGAACGGGGTGTTCAACGTGGGCATCGGCGGCTGGTTCCGTCCCACCGGCAAGGCCGACGAGCTTGAGGATGGTTTTATGCTGACTTGCCGGGCCGCCGAAGAATGGCTGGGCGGCATCTCCATCCCGTATTACTACGCCGTGGATTTTCAGGCTGTCATCGACATCGTGGACGCCATCGGCGGCATCGACTACGACGTGGACCAGTGGTTCCGCTCCATGAGCGGGCGGAACGTATATAGCAAGGGCATGCATCACCTGGATGGGGACGCCGTTCTGGGCTATTTACGCATCCGCCAATCCGCGGACGGTCTCGACAGCTCCCGCACGGCCCGGCAGCGGCGGATGATGGTGGCCATCTTCAAGAAGCTGAAAACGGAAGGAAAGCTGAGCCAGATCCCTTCCCTGATCGCCGCCGCCAACAGCGGCGTCTACACCAACACCACCTTGAGCCAGACTACGGCCCTGACTAACTATGCCGCGAAGCTGGACAGCGAAAACATCCGGACCCGATCCATGTTCGGCGATCTCGGCGAGGTCGAATACGAGTGGCGATACGCCTACGTGGATCAGCAGAACCGGATCGATCTCATCCGGGAGGTGTTCGGCATAGAGGCGGAGCCCGTGGGCATCTGCACCCGTCAGTATGAGCGCTGGCTCCACACCGTGGGCTTTTCCGCCATGAAATACATACGCCAGGCGGAGAAGGTCCTTACCCGCGTCCAGGAAAAGAAGGACGCAGGGGCCGCCTTCACAGAGGAACAGATCGCCCTGTACAGCGACTGCTACTTGGCTTACACGGCCCTGAAAGGCAGCTTCGACGATGCCAGCAGCACCCTTGCCGCCTTTTACGCCGACACGCCCTGGCGCGAAAAGAAAAACAGCCGGAAAAGCTGGACGGAGGAAAACAAAGCCGACAACGAGGAGCTCACCGCGCTGGAGGAGGGCATCCAGCAGGATCTGAACGAGCTGAAGGCAGCCTCAAAAGCGGCTTCCCTCCGGCTCGCCAATTCCATCGGCATGAAGGGCCTGACCTGGAACGTGCCCTCGGAATGGTTCAATGACCCGGACATCAACGAGGTCATCGTCAACTTCGGATGAACCCGTGAAGCTTTCTCCTTTTACGTAAGGGGGGACGGTATCCAGGATACCATCCCCCTTCTTTCTGTCCTTTTCCGCAGCCATTCGCCGGTCCGACGCCGAAAAGCCGTATGCCCATCGTCGCCGCGGCAGTGGATGCTGTCATCGCTTTACTCAGCGATGCAAGTCAGCTTGCCCGTGATGTTGCACCCGATCAAATCGACCATGCACACCTCCATATCACATTCGCTGTAAATGGGCGGATTGTTTCGAGCGTCGTATATCACGCATTCCTTCAGCGTCACGAACCCGGGGCTCGCCGCCTGAGTGTTGTTGAATTGCCAGGACCCTGCCGCCGCAACGCCCGGATACGCGAGGTTGACGGAGCTGCACTTCTCGTATACCGATCGGCACCCGTTTACGTCCGCGAAGCAGGGACCGTCGGCGTTGGCCCCGTGGCAGTTCAACCGCAGCACGTTTTCCCCATCGTGGCCGGTGAACAGGTTGTTGTTCCCGTGCCCGTTGCTGGCCGCATAGTACCCCGCTTCTCGGGCAGTACAGTTCATGGTGACGACGACCCCGTTTGAATGATCGTGACTCTGGACCACGTTATGGGTGTTGAAACAGTCGCGCCTTGCGAATGCGCTGGTGCAACCGACAAAATAGGCGTTGTCGTAATTGTTCGCCGTGGCTCCGTCCCCCTGACAATGCTGGAAAACGTCGTTGATGCAAAAGGATTCGATCAGCAGGGAGGATTGCGGATATGCGTCAGAACGAGCCATATTGAAGTATGCGCCGATGATGTTCAGGTTTTCTAGATAGATAAAGGTATCTTCTTGTGCGACCATATGGTTCCATCGTACGTAATATCCGGAGACCGTGACCACGTGATCGTTCACTTCTTCCCCTTTGGATTGGTGGAGATACACCGTTGCGCCATCTATGAAGTAGCTGTTGTCCGTGCTTTGACAATCCGACAACGAGCCGGCGATCTTGAGCGCTTCATATACGCCGTCTTTCTCTATGTTGTTGGATGACCTGTTCACCACGCAGAGCGGCGTGTACCCACCGATCGACGCGGCGTATACGTCCGTTGTTTCCGTCTGCGTCCAAGTGGTTTCGATGCCGTTCACTAAAGTCGCCGTCCCATCTGCCACGATCGCAAGGCTTTTATTGACCAGGCACTCCCCATACAGTTCGGGCGCATAGAACACTGCGTCGTCAAGGATATGGATACACGTTTGTCTGCCCGAAGAAACGTAGACCGTCAGCGCTTTCTTCAGCGTCTTGAAGGGGGCGTCCTCCGTCGTGCCGCTGTTCGTATCGCTGCCCGCACCGGAATCCACGTACAGCTGGTAAAAAGCGCCTATATTTTTGATTTCAAAGATACTTCTGCTCAGTTCATACGCCCCATCTTTCGCAACGATCCCATAGGGCAAGGTGGGGAACTCCCTCGGTTGAAAGGCGTCCGGCTCACTGGTTTTCATGTGTTCGAGCAACAGGTCTGACCCGATGGCTTCCTCCACCGTTCCTGAGGCTTCATCCAGTTCAGCGCTTCGCTCCGAAGCAGTGGGTTCAAGCGGTATAGTCTTCTGTTCGACATCCATAATGCTGATTATCTGAACTTGTTCGTTCTCATCCGCTTTCTTCATTTCTCCTCCCGTATCTTTGGGATCAGGATGAGTTTCCAAAGCCGAGGAGTACACTCTGCTTTGTTGGGAAGGCACCGCTTTCTCTTCTCTGTCACATCCGATTACGCTCATCAATATAAAAAAAGCCAGGGCANNGCCAGGGCAATACTAAGTTTTGTTCTCACTTTGCTTCTTTTGCTCCCTCCCAAACATACCGAAAGTGTAGCATGATATTTTATAAATATCAATAGATATTTATTCCATTATTTTTGCAACACCCCGGTTCGGNNCTGGCAGAGAAAGTGGGGATTAGCCGTCAGCACATGGGCGCAATCGAAGCGCCGAACCTGTGTCGGCCCATTTCGCTGGATCTGCTGTTCAATTTCGCCACCGTGCTCAATATTGAACCTCGTTTATTGCTGTCTTTCCGCGAACCGCCCTCTGCGCCACACGCCTCCACTACCTGATCCTCCAGAAGCAGACCCTTCCCCTTTGGGCGGAGGCTCTCGGCAATGGCGCAAAACCGATGAAGAAAAAAAACGACAACTGACCCAACGTCATGGAAGTCAGTTGTCGTTATTGTTACGGTCTATCCTCTTTGTCGGTCCTTTTTGGGATCACAGCTGTGCCCATCGTCGCCGCGGCAGTGNNTTGCCCGTGATGTTGCACCCGGTCAAATCGACCATGCACACCTCCATATCACATTCGCTGCAAATGGGCGGGTTGTTTCGAGCGTCGTATATCACGCATTCCTTCATCGTCACGAATCCCGGGCTCGTCGCCTGGACGTTGTTGAATTGCCACGACCCCGCCGCCGCGACTCCCAGGTATGCGCGGTTGATCGAGCTGCACTTCTCGTACACCGATCTGCACCCGTTTACGTCTGCGAAGCAGGGACCGTCAGAATTGACCCCGTGACAGTTCAGCCGTAGCACGTTTTCGCCGTCGTGAGCGGTGAACAGGTTGTTGTTCCCGTGCTCGTTGCTGGCCGCATAGTATCCCGCTTCCCGCGCATTGCAGTTCATGGTGACGATGACCTTGTCCGAAATGTCATGAGCAGAGACTGTATTATGGGTGTTAAAGCAGTCACGCTTTGCAAATGCGCTGGTACAGCCAACAAAATAAGCGTTGTCGTAATTGTTCGCCGTGGCTCCGTCGCCCTGGCAATGCTGGAAAGTGTCGTTGATGCAGAATTCCTCTATCAGCAAAGATAATTGAGGATAACTGGCTTCTCTTGCAGCGTTGTAATTCGCCCCAATGATATTCAGGTTTTCAAGATAAATGAAATTATCTTCCGCAGCAAGGACGTGATTCCACCGCATATAATATCCGGAGACCGTGACGACGTGGTCGTTTACCTCGCCTGATTTGGATTGGTGGAGATAGACCGTCGTGCCGTCTATGAAATAGCTGTTGTCCGTGCTTTGGCAATCCGACAATGAGCTAGCGATCTTAAGCGCTTCATATACCCCGTCTTTCGCCATGTTTCCGGATGACATATTCACCACGCAGAACGGCGTGTATCCACTGATCGACGCGGAGTACACGTCCGTTGTTTCCGTCTGCGTCCACGCGGCCGGTATACCGTTCACCAGGGTCGCCTTAGCATCCGCAATGATCGCCAGGCTCCTGTCGACATGGCATTCACCGTACAGATCAGGGGCGAAAAACACCGCGTCGTCAAGGATATGGATGCAGGTCTGCTTGCCGGAAGAAGCGTAGACGGTCAACGCCTTTTTCAGGGTCTTGAAGGGAGAGTCCTCCGTCGTGCCGCTGTTCGTGTCGCTGCCGGCAGCGGAATCCACATACAGCTGGTAAAAGGCGCCAATGTTTTTTATTTCATAGATGCTTTTACTCAGCTCGTACGCTCCGTCATTTGTAACGATCCCGTAGGGCAAGGTAGGGAAATCCTTCGGCTGCAGGGCGTTCGGCTCACCTTTCTCTACTCGCTCAGACAGCTGGTCGAGCACCCCCGCCTCCACGTAGGTGACCGTCAAACCCATAGCTCTTGAGGCGTCAAAGCTGATATACAGGTCGTGGCACCCGTCCGTGATCACAAAATCCCAGCCGGACGGCGTTTGCTCTGATTCGGCGTATTTGGTATCGATCACCCCGCTTGCATTGCAGAGCGCCGTTATACGTCCGCTAGTGGATGTGGTGTGGAAGGACACGTTGACCGTTTTCCCTATATAGTCAGATAGATCGATATGATATGCCTCGGACCCTGTCGATGCCGTATATGAGATCGTGCTGCCCGCATTGCCGGTATAATACCCGGGCTGAGCCGTTCCAACATCCAGGGAGACCGTTCGTGTGAACAGAGATTTCGCGCCGTCGAGCGTCTTTACCTCATCGGCCAGCAGCACCTTTTCGACCACGGTCCCATCCCATGCGCCGGCTGTCTTGTCGGCAGTAAACCTGTACAGTATACCGCTGTGGACCACGTAGTCGCCCTCATCGTACGCTTTGCTCACAGAGAACCCGGGCGCCAGGAAGGACGTGAGGTCGGTGCCACCGCCGCCGCTGCCCATGATCGCCTCATAGATCCGTTTCAAATATTCCTCATGCCGCCACACCGGATCAGGAACGCCATTGTCCTCCCCAACGCCCAAGGCGCCGAGAATGCCCCGCAGATACTCTTCGTTTCTCATAGTCATTTTTCCTCCTTTTTGATGTTTGACTATGCACGAAGTATACATGAGGACGGATCGTCGTGCGTCCGATAATTCATTCATAATTCATGGCAGGCAAATATCGAGTCCATGATATGATACTGGGCGTCCTCCTATTGGAGTGACGCCCATCTCTTTTCCTATGATTCGTGTTTTTCAGAACCGTCCATGCTCTTCATTTGTCTCAACAGGTGGTTTCGCTGTTTTCCTCTTACGATATCCTCTTTCAGTTGTCCACCGCTTCGACTTGCCTGCAAACCCTGCTTGGCATATCTTCCGATCTGATAGAGCCAGGCAAACGGCTTCAGCCATGTATGCCTATGATATGCTTTCCAGTTGAACTCTCCGGCCGTCTGCAGATACCGGAACAATCCTTTCCTTGCAATATTGGATGTTACTCTTTCAATTGAAGAACCCTTTCCCCGTTTTCTGTCAAAACTCCCAGATGACAATATGCTTTCCATCAGTTCAGAACACAACGCGACGTCTGCTCCGCTGCACCATTTTATATCCTTTGAAAGGCCGAGATATATCTGACAAGCCCTGGTCGCGACGATAGCCGCGATGTCCAACCCAACGTCCTTTGCTGCAGCTTCAAATGCTTGAGTCCAAAAAGCATCTCTCAGTTCCCGATCCACATACATCATCCAGTCAACGATCTGACGAAGGCCCAGTCCATGTTTCAGGTGCTGCACCATGTGGCCCAACAGCACCAAACCGTTCGCCAACTTGGGCAGCATGGGGAACTTGATCCCATAGATGCGCCTCTCTTCGATCTGCGACAAGCCATCCGTGACGTATCCATCCACCTCGATCCCATCGCTATTGAAAAAACGATGCTGCTCAAATGAGATACCGTCCCGGTAGACATGGATATGCCTTGGGTTTCTCGGATCGTCGTGGATCGAATACCCGTTCTGCGCCAATAGTTCCTTTGCCCGGTCGAATTGCTCCGGAGGCACGAGAAAGTCGATATCTCCCATGGATCTTTGCGACGGATTGGGATAGTTGATCGCCGCTGCAGTTCCTTTCAGGATCACCATGGGGATACTGTCCGCCGTCAGAAGCTTGTACAACTCCTCCTGATAGTGTAAGATGCGTATGAAATGGGTCATCCCCGCGCTTGATCTGCCCTGCCATTCCTTCTGGACCTCTTTGGGGGCAACGCCGATCACAAGCCCCAATACCGCCTGCGTTTCCGCTTCCGTAAGCACGGCGCCCCAATCGGTATCAGCAGGGAAGGAAACGTCTGTTCCCCAAAGTGATTTTTGGATTGCCTGCAACAGAATCCTCTCAGTTTGATTCATGATCATCTCCACATAAATACTCTACATATATTGTACCATAATCGAATAGTATTTCAATGAGCATTCCTTTAAACAAATAAACACCGAATCGGTGACTTCCCGCATCCGGTGTGTTCAAAAAATTATCTCCATGCATTCTTAGTCGAAGAAAGAATGCCGATATTCTTTACAACTACAACAAAGAACACCATTCACTGCGTCTCAAGAAACCTCATAAAACTAAGTTTATTTTCTAAAGCCGTTGTGGTCGGACGCCCAAGATCCTCTCTCGCACCGATGGAAGACTTGATTTCGATCAAGCTTAGTTCTCTCCTGTTCTTCGCCGCTTCTAACTCATGATCCAAACTCTCAAAGTTGCTTACCCTCACCGCATTCGGATACCCACAGGCGAGCGCGATCTTCACAAGATCGATATTTCCCGCCACAGTAGGCATGCCGCCAACAGTTTCATGGGCTCCGTTATTGATCACGATGTGAATAAGGTTTCTCGGCTTGTTGGACCCTATCACAGCCATGGAACCCATATGCATGAGAACGGCACCATCGCCGTCTATGCACCAGACCCGCATGTTGGGCGCATTGATCGCAACACCCAAAGCGATAGAGGAGGAATGCCCCATGGAACCAACAGTCAAAAAATCATACTTATGGCTCTGACCATTCGCAGCACGAATCTCAAACAATTCTCTGCTAGCTTTGCCCGTTGTGGAAATGACAGGGTCTTCTCCGCTTGCCTTCACGACATGCCGAATGATGTCCTCGCGCATCATCGCATTATCGTTCTTATATTCGATCTTCGGTGCATCGGTAAGAGCGCCTTTTCGAATGACAAATGCTACGTCTTTTCCGGCGGCAAGAACAGCCTTGAACTCCACCATCTTTGCCGCAAGCTCTTCTTCCGTCGTATCTTTCCCGACGACACATGCAGCTATGCCCATGTCATCCAGCAGCTTCAACGTGACTTCACCCTGGAAAATATGCTGAGGTTCATCGTGGATACCGGGCTCTCCGCGCCAGCCAATGATGAAGATGACCGGAATGGCATACACCTTATCGTTCAGAAGACTGGCGACCGGATTGATGATGTTTCCCTCTCCTGAATTCTGCATATACACGACAGGGATCTTCCCTGTCGCCAAATGGTATCCGGCAGCGATCGCCGTGCAGTTTCCCTCGTTCGCAGCAATGATATGATGGGCAGGATCGATCCCATAGGTTGCCATCAGATAATTGCATAGGGCCTTCAACTGACTGTCCGGGACCCCGGTATAGAAATCCGAACCAATAATCTGTGCAAATCGTTCAACTTTCATCACGCTTCTCCGTCCAATATCCTATGGTACAAAAAATCGATGGTCTCCTCATAGAGGAAAACAGGATGGTTTTTTAAGCGAACAGGATTCACACTTTTTTTCAACTCTTCATATTGTTCCTCGTTTGCCGTCGGAACAGCCAGTTCTAATTTTTCGTACAGCGAAATCAGTTTATCCGCTGCCTGATTAGGTGTATCGCATTCCATGGCATCTGCGATCTCACAGAATACGCTTTTTATGTATCGTTCTCCCCTGGGGTCGGCACACCTGTCCGTGTTGCCGATCATCCATGGGAACAATACTCTATCGCAAAGGATCGCAGCATGCCCGTGAGCGCAGCCAAACAAACTCGTGATCTTGTAACACATGGCATGCCCCGCCGTAGTTTGAGCGATATTGATCGCCTTTCCCGCCATGTTGGCGGCAAAAAGCATTCCCTTTCTGCCATCTTCCGTGTTGGCAAGATATCCATCCATGTGCTTCAACACGCTCTTGATCGCACCCCTGCTAAACTGCTTGCTTTCTTCGGTACTGTTTACAGACCAGAAAGATTCGATTGCGTGGCAGAGAGCATCACACATCGTCGCTTTTTTCTGGTACAGTGGCAGTGTCCTGAGCGTATTGGGATCCATTAAAACCGTATCGGGGATACAGCTCTCGCTCGTAATACTCTGTTTGGCATTCCTAAAGTAGATGACTGCATATCGAGTTGCTTCGCTCCCTGTGCCAGCCGTGGTAGGAATGGCAAGGAACGGTACATCATTCGGAACATACGCTGCATTCAGCCACGAGCCTTCTTCTCCATTGCCGGGAAGATTCACATACAGTTTGATGCACTTTGCTACATCCATGGCGGAACCCCCGCCGACGGCTATGATAGCGTCACATCGTTTTTCCCTGTATCGCTTCACACCTGCCTGAACATTCTCATACAGCGGATTGGACTGAAAGTCACAAAACCTGACGATCTCCATCCCCAATTTGTCCATTGCATACAGGTGCGCATTGAGATCACTTTGGTATTGGATCGAATTATCGCAAACCAGCAGAACACTTTTACACCGAGCCTGCTTTATCCAACCATATAAACCCTGATAATTTTTTCCCGGAGATATAATTATTTGCTCCATGAACAAGGCCTCATTCCTCAGCCGGAATCATTCGAATGATATCCTTGAAAGGCATCAGCATCCTATCGCACTCTTCCGCCCTATGGTTTTCAAGGATCATCTCGGCAGCCTTTTGCATGGCCGGAACTTCTGCGCGCATAAGCTGGTTGGCATAGATGATGACGTTGGCGCCGCGCTCTTTCCACTCCTCCTCCTTGACGGAATTATAGCTGGTCGGGACCAAGACGATGGGCGTCGTTTTATCTTTGGCACGGAACTTTTCGAGGAATTCCTTTATCTCAGACGGATCCTTCTTCCTGCTGTGCATCATGATAGCATCCGCGCCCGCTTCGGCAAACGCAAACGCACGCGCCAACGCATCCTCCATCCCTTGCTCAAGGATAAGCGATTCAATGCGCGCACAGATCATAAACTCTTTTGTGCGCTGCGCCCTCTTGCCAGCACGAATCTTTGCACTAAAGTTTTCGATGCTGTCCTGCGTTTGAACCACCTCAGTCCCAAAGAGGCTGTTCTTCTTCAGTCCCGTTTTATCTTCAATGATGACCATGGAAACGCCAAGACGTTCAAGGCTTCTCACCGTATACACAAAATGCTCGATTTTTCCACCAGTATCACCATCAAAGATGATCGGTTTTGTGGTCACCTCGGTAATATCCTCTATGGTACGGAAACGCGAAGTCATATCCACCAGTTCGATATCCGGTTTGCCCTTCGCCGTGGAATCGCAAAGGGAGGATACCCACATGGCGTCAAACTGATGCGCGCCTCCGTTCTGATAGACAACGGCATTCTCGACGATCAGGCCCGTCAGTCCATCGTGAGCCTCCATTGCAGTTACGAGGTCTTTCATCTCTATGACCCGCTTGAGACGCCCCCGGCGAATATCTGGCATCGCTAAATCTGAACGCGTCCGAGCTTCAATGCTTCTGTACTTATCATCAGCGCTATAAGGAAACTCTACCAGTTTTCCGCCATATGTCGCCAACACGGCCAAGACCTCGTCTCGAATGGGCTTTTGAAAGCCAACGCACCAATCATCTCCATGCACGACGTAATCCGGATGGATCGCCTCCAGATTCTCTTTATAACTCAGCGTGTTTTGATTAACCACTTTGTATACACCGGCTATATTTTCAAAGAGGCGTTTCCTCTCCGCCGCTGGAACCAGCGGAAGTCTTTTATAGGAAACGACCGCCTCGTCAGACAGGACGCCAATGATCAGTCTGCCAAGTTTCTTCGCTTTCTTGATGATCGCAATATGTCCCCCATGAATGATATCGGTAGAAAAGCACATATACACCGTGCGGGACTCCAGTGCCTTTAGCTTTGCGGACACAACATCCAGGTCCTCCGGATTATCGATCTCGGAGCAAAGGAGATCCTGAACATCCAGCGCTTGGATATTGGCAGCTCCGTTAAGCTCGTTTAAAGCGTTCTCTGCATAGACCTTACGATTGTCAGAATCGCAGAATTCAATGATCTTATCCAGCCAGATCTTCCAATCCTCTTTTTTCAAATGGTACAATGCCTGCGCTTCCATCGCGTCAGAAAAGATGTCTACGCCGACTTTCACGACCATCCCGTCGATGACCTGCGCCTTAAAATCTTTCTCCGGCAACGGCATTGTGGAAGAAACGGTCATACAAGAAACTGGCGAAGCCACGACGCGATCAAACACCTCGTTCTCGAACACCAGATCTCCATGCATAAGGATAATGTCGTCGTTCAGATGCTCTTTTGCGCAATAGATACTGTATATATAATTCGTCCTATCGTAGATAGGGTTGTTTGCGAATGTGATGTGGATCGGAAGATCAAGACTTAGACAGTATTTGATCAAGATATCGTCATGATACCCGGTCGTGATCACAACTTCATCTATGCCAGCGTCAGTAATTGCGTTCAGCTGACGCGAAAGGATCGTTTCATGAGAACTGATCTCCGTCATGCATTTGGGATGCTCAGAAGCAAGAACACCCATCCGCGTGCCAAGACCTGAATTAAGTATTAACGCTTTCATACAATATTCCTTTCAAACAAATTATGTAATTCTGTTCAGTAAACCTATTTGCCCGAAAAGTATCTTATAAATTTAGATTTTAAATTCTTTAGTTTCCTAATATACAGGTTTTTCAATTCCTCAACACTGCCGGCCGTTCTCCAAATCGAGTTGAAATACTCTTTAATTATCTCATGGTTTTCAAGTGCTTCATCCCAATACGGGTAAAAATACACTTGCTTCACATTTACATCCCTGTCCCTATCTGTATCATGCAACGTTGAAACAAGCAAATTGACCTGTTCCAGCGGATCATAGCTTAAATCATACAGTTCTTCGACCTTGGTAAGCTTATTATATATGTACTTGAATCGACCTCGTATTATGGCGATCTTGCGAAATGGCTGCGCATAGTATTGTGAATCGGAAATAATGAACTTGTGTTGCGGGATCACGCCGTTCAGGACGATATCCGACAGCATTATATTGGACGTCGGATAATCTATCGTCTCTTTATTCTCTAACCTTGGTGTGATCATCGGGATATGGATCGCTTGTTCATAGACATCAAATCCATAGGTAGTCTTCCCCTTGGCGCCGTTCATATTGCCATGATCCGCGGTAATGATGATCCAGTCTCCAAATCTTTTTCTGACGATGCCTACTATCTCATCCAACAGATCAATGTCCTGCCCGTATCCTGATCTGCCTAAGAGAACGTGCGGAAGATGGATCCATAAAAAAACCGGTGAAGTATTATCAATGCTCTCGATCTCTTTCTTAATGTACTCAATGGTTTCTCTTTCAGTCTCCAAATCTGGCATTATCTCATTTGCCGATGCATTTTGGGGCATATGAACGCCAACAGACTGGTTAAGCTTTTTCCCCTCATGATGGACCGTATGCTTTCCAAAGCATTTGGAAAAACGTTCCGCCATAACGATGTAATTGCTGCTCCACATCAAATGGCATGAGTACCCTAAAGCATACATTTTATCAAACAGCGTATCTTCAGAATACTCTCTCACCTCGGAATAATCCCGACGATCTAACTGAAAAGGATATTTGCCGATAAACATCCCGGAAAAAGCCATCGCAGTCGAAGGAGCACACGTATAATGATGCTTGAAAATCGTCCCTTTTTGGGCAAGCTCATCAATATTTGGAGTTTTCCAATACCTGTTTCCATATACTGGAAGATAATCCGGAATCAGTATATCCTTTGAAATAATGACTTTATGTTCCATATGTATACCTCATGCTATTGCGGAATCGACATAATAATTTGCACAAACATAACATCTTAAGAACCGAGTTTAATGCATTTTAAAAAAATTGATACTTGCGTACAGAATCGTCCATTAATTTGTGAAAGCCCAGAAGAAAACATCTTTATTAAGAGTAATCATTAACTTTTGATATGCGTTTTGCAATTCTTTTTTTTATACACAAAAACGCATCAGGTTCAGCGATACGATAATAAACGCCTGATACTGACAAGTAAAATACTGCCCCTGTCACGATTTCGATAATTATCGCAGGAAGCAACATGGAGATATGATTCNNCAGCCATAAAAAAACCAATTATTGGAAAAGCAACTGTACTTTTAAAGTATTTCCCAAGAGGCAATTTCTTTCGTACAATAAAAGATAAATAAATAGCAACGCAGAGTTCAGCGCAAACCGTCCCGGCGACAGCACCATTAGCTCCCATTTGAGGAATAAAAATGAAATTGATAACTAAATTTACGATTGCTCCAATGATAGTGGATATAACATATATATGGTCCCTTTCATAAGGAACAATATACTGTGTCCGAATCACATTTGCCCATCCAATAAACAGCAATGTAATTGCAAGTCCCGGAATAAGCTGAATGCACCCGAGAAAGTCCTCTCCATAAAACCAGGGAATAAACTTTTCCGAAATCCCTATAATTCCGAACGCCATAGCAGAAGCCAAAAACGCCACGAATACCATTGTGCTTGAAATATTCCTTAGCACGGCATCGTCTTCTCCACGAGCGACCAAGTTTGATACTTTTGGAGCCATCACGTTCTCTAATGCCGTGATAAAGCCTAATAACATATAGATTATTTTTTCTGAATACTCATATATGCCCGTTTGATCCATGGTGGAAAGAGATCCCAACATTATTTTATCCATGGTCCTATACACGCTGGTTGCTATTATAGGAACAAAAAGGATCAAGGTTGGTTTTACTCTTTCAAAAACCTGTTTGATTTGGACTTTTCGTATTCGAGTTTTTTCCTTTATTCCTACCCAAATAGAGGCAAATTTTATTACTTCTCCTAAAGCCATTATAATAGCGTACTTATATAAATCATCTTTCTTGTTAACGAAACATAGAACAGCAACTACAGTCAACGCTTTTATGATAGCATTTCGTATGGAGATCGACCTGAAGTCCTCGATCCCATAATAAAACCAATCAATATCCAAGGCTATTCCGATAACAAATAGTGAATTAATCAACAAGAACGGCCTAAGCTCAATTGAAAAAAAGAAGATGAAAACAAAATATGCTATCGTGGCAAAAGCAGTAGTCGATAATTGCAAAAAATATATTTCGGAGAACGCCTTCTCTAACTGAGCAGCGTCATCTCTTGCTTTAGCAACACATCTGCTCCCGTAACTCATCAATCCCAATTTGGCAATCAAAGAAAAATTGAATGCAATCGAGTATGTATATGAAATAACGCCAACGCCTTCTGTTCCTATCACTCGAGCCAAATATGGAGCGGTGATCAAAGGAGTCAGCAGCGAAAAAATCTTATATGATAAATTATATATATAGTTCTTTGCAGAACTAACAGTTTTCATGCGCCCCTCTTTTCAAATACCCAAATACTATGTTTTCTTTGCACAAAGATTTTTACATTTTGTTACCGCATTATACTGATCGAATTTTTGTAAAGTATTTTCTTAATAACCTCACCGCTGCATATTCAAGCCCAACATAGTATGCTATATTTCTACATGCTGTCATAGCGTCGCGTCTGGGAATTGAGAACAGCACTATAAAGCTTCCAATAAGCACGTATGTTTGAAGAGCATCCCTATCAGCTCTTCTTTCATCTAGCAATGAAGCAATTATTCCGCCTAATATGGGCATAAAAAATACGCCATACCAACCAAAGTTGTAAAAAGCCTCCGCTGGTATAGAATATCCTGGTCCATATGTCATTGAGAGGGATTTCATTAACCACTGCGCAAGTGCGGCATAGGACTGTGAGATATGTGTTCCTCCGAATACATTCGGGAAAATCCCCAATAAAGCAAACAGGTATGATTGTCCATAGTGAAATGGAAAAATATCTGGAATTAGCTGCATTGTTTTAATTGTTGGAAACACAGAAAAGCCAAGATCTGAGATGGTATTGGAGAAAGCGTTAAAGACGGATTGTTCGCCAAAAATATTATCAATAATATTTTGCACATTAAGTCCCCCTGTGTTTCTAGTCGTACCGATTATCGGAAATACCAACATGAGCACGATGAAACCCATACCTGTTATCATCCCGTACCGTCTTTTTTCTTTTTTATTCTCTGACCATTTTATGCTGAGCCATAATACGGCAACCAAATAACTAACAGGTTCACTTCGATTACCCACTATAAAGTTTGCAAGCGCAATAAGAGCAATAGCAAAAGCAAACAGCCTTTTCATGTTTTTATTATGTCTATATGCTATGAAAAGCATGAAAACAGAAAACGGGAAGAAATCACTAAGCAACAAAAAAGCCTTCCTCCAACTTGTTGTTCCCGAAATTGATTCATATGCCGTTGTATATCCCGCAACAAGGTATACTTTAAAAACTCTATACGCATAATAAACAAACGGAACAACTGTCAATATAAACAATATGATACCTATTGATTTCATTGCCGGCGTATAATCCACCTCACCAATCAGGTTCTTATCATTATTTTTCTTTCTTTGAAACAGAGTTCCCAGATGCATCGCTATCAAGCACATTATATTATATAGATATGCACGGTTAACATCAGATGCAAGTTCACGATTGTATTGATTGGCGGGCAAGAATGGAATCCCTATCCCACACAAAAAGCTTTGTCCGAGCGTCAAAATATAATATGATATTTCAAACGCAAAAATCAGCGAGAACCAAGTCTTTGTTGACTTTTGAAGTGAATATCCACACCACACTATCGTCAAAATACTTAGGATCCCAATCATATTATTATAATTACTATCCAAATTCGTAGACCGCAGAATAAGACAAATACACAAAAGTACTGCAGCTATCGTATAGTCAAAAACAGTTGTTAGTTTTATTCTCATTTAATACTTTCCTTCATTCGGTATCCGAATTCATGACAGAACAAAAGACATTCTTCCAAAGCTTACAAACCACTTCAATATCCAGCCTCTCTCGTATCTGAATAGCATTGGATCCAATTCTTAATCTAAAGGCTGAATCACTGACAACTCGTTCCATTGCTGCTCTCATTTTTTCTATATCGCCAACTGGAACAAGAATACCATTATTACCATCATCAATAAGATCAGCAGGTCCCCCACTTGGACAATCTGTGGAAATGCAAGGCAATCCTAGAGCCATAGCTTCAATTAGCGCATTAGGCATTCCCTCTAAGTTTGAAGAGAGAATATAGGCAAATGCGTCCTTAACGCAATACAGTACATCTCTTCTTTCGCCGCACAAACTTACAAAGCTTGATGCTCCTTGTTCATCAATTATATCCTGTATTTTTTTCTTTTCTGGTCCCTCACCATATATCTCAAGCTTGTAATCCGGATTGTTCTCATGAAAAGAAATAAAAGAACGAATTAAAAAAGGATAGTTCTTTTCTTTCACCAATCTGCCGATTGCGACAAATCGTTTTGATCTTTCTCCCTCAAATGGCGACGGGAGTTCAGACACAACAANNCTCGAATTTTCCTGTTAAAGTACGATCTTGCTCCCCTGGTTTGAAACACGTAGGCATCAGCAAACTGTAGCAGAAAATTTGATGAAATCCTTGTCGTTTTTTTTATCATCGCATTCCCAGGTGCACTTCTTTCTGAAACAACAGTTGGAATTCCTAGCCCTAATAATGCAGGACTGGAATATACACACATGGGCGAGCTCATTACTAACACAACGTCAGGTTTTTCTCTTTTTAGCCCTATCCTTAAGTTTTTTACTATTCCAATACGGTTCTGAGCGTAACAATTAAGCCTGACAATTGAAGGCAGTATCTGATACTCTTTATTAGCAGGTTTTTTGATACAAAAGAAGATAACACTATCTCCTCGTTTAGTAAACCAATTTGCTAGATTCACCGCGACCCGTTCCGCTCCACCAAAGCCAAGGTGACCAATAATAATGCCTAGTTTCATGCTGTATCCTGTAAAACACTCAGAATTGGCTTTTAAACTTAAAAAAAATAGACTGCCTGTTTTGTTCAATAATTGAGCTTATATAGAGTGAATTTGCTCTATTAAAATTAATTTTTGCTTGCCTTACCATTTCATCTGGCCTACATATTTCTTCTATTGCTGCGCCGATCTGCTTTCCAATGGATCCTTGTCTTTTCGCAGGGATAATATATTTCTTTTCTATAAGTTCGTCTATTCCCCCTGCATTCGTCCCAATGCACGGGAGTCCTCGGCTCATCGCCTCAATTAATGCTCTTGGAAGACCTTCTGATAGGCTTGGTTGAATGTATATATCAATTGTATCTAGCCATTTAATAACATCCTCATGGGGCATTGATCCAAGCGCGGTAACACGTTTCTCAACCTTAGATTGAACAGCATATTCATATATGGATTCAGCGCTTCCCCCGCCAACCATTTGGTATTCAAAACAATCAATCCCTTTTTCATTGAGCAATTTAATTGCATCTACCACAAAACGCTGTCCTTTATAAGGAACATCAATAGCTGCCGTTGTTCCTATCACATAATGAGAGTTCCCTCGTTCTATTCTTTTTATTCTTTTGTCTAGAACATCTACATCTGCCTTCGATATATTAACGTTAGAGCAATTTGTATGTAGTCCATTCGTTGGATACCGTTTCTGAAGGAAAATGTTTGTAACATATACAACAAATGGGGCTTTCCTCACTTGTGCTTTCATTAGCAAAAAAGCTATTGGGGCCACGATTTTCCCTTTACACCCATAATTCCAGTATGCATCCCATGCGCATCCCACCACTTCTACAAGATAAGACTTTTTCTGTTTTTTCGCTTCTCTGATAGCGAGCAAACCAATTAAACTAGGCAATCGCGCAATGACTCCATCTGCTTCACGAATCGCATTTGATAAAGCACTTCTATCAAGAATCGTAACCTTATTGTTAGTAATTTGACTATACTTTGCGTTATCCTTTTCTTCAGTTATGATTCTCGCAATTACAGTAACCTCCCCAAACACGCTGGTGTAACGAGTAAAAACATCATTTGGAAGACCGCCAGGAGAGTATAGTTTTCCATTGATTCTCCGAAATTTATGATCATGCGCAAATACAATACTCATGTTATCTTCCTTTAACTCTCCGTGCCGGGGCCCCTACGTATACTCCTTCTGCGTCTACTGATTTTTTTATTATTGTTCCCGCACCTATCACAGAACCATGTCCGATTGTAACTCCGCAAAGAATAGTCGTCTTGGCACCGATCCAGACGTTTTCTTCAATGTGCACCGGTTTGTTTTCAAGGCCTTGATCTCGAATTTTTACGTCCTGAGAGTCAAAGCGATGCGTCGTAGCCATAATTGTAACGCCATGGGCAATGGAGACGTCATCATCGATCGTGATCCCGCCTTTCAAATAGCCGCACTCCATGTACGTCATTGGCTGAATGGACACGTTGTTTCCGATCACCACGTTTTCAGGATTGAGAATAAAGACGCCGGGAAAGATAGCAACGTTATCGCCCACCGAATCGCTTATGGATCTCAGGATAGCGTACCGCAATCCCAGCCCAAGCTTTCCTCTCATGTTCCTGTGCCGTTCCAAAGCATTCTTTCGCATATTAAGAGGCAAGGCTCGATATAGCGAGGCGAGAACGCCCAGAACTCCTTTGTATCTTGCAAACTGTACTCTTCCTCTTAGCCCCTTATGCATAGCAATGGTCCCCCCGTTTCTTACAGGTTCTCCTTGTACCACTCGATGGCAGCTTTGATGCCGCGTTCAAAACTCCAGTCGGGATCATAGCCCAACAGCTCTCTGGCTTTACTGATATCCGCATTGCTGTGCTTGATGTCGCCGGCGCGATCAGGTCCGAAATGGGGCTCGATGTTTACGCCAAGGGCCTCCGTCAGGCCATAGTAGATATCGAGCAGGTATTCACGCCCGCCATAGGCCACGTTGAACGCTTCGCCCGCTGCGGAGGACGGAGCAAGGCACGCCTTCAGGTTGGCTTCGATAACGTTCTCGATGTAGGTGAAATCCCGGCTCTGCCGACCGTCGCCGTTGATCGTAGGCACTTCGCCGTGGAGCAGCTGACGAATGAACTTTGGAATGACCGCGGCATAGGCGCCGTTAGGGTCCTGACGGCGGCCAAACACGTTAAAGTATCGGAGGCCATAGGTGTCGAGGCTATAATGACGGGTATATTGCTTGGCCCATTCTTCGTCAGCCCGCTTGCTGACCGCGTAGGGAGACAAAAGGTTCCCCTCTCTCCCTTCCTTTTTGGGCAGATTCGGTTCATCGCCGTAGACAGAGGATGAGGAGGCGTATACGAACTTCTTCACGCCGTTTTGACGCGCCGCTTCCAGCATATTCAGTGTACCTGTGATATTATTTGCACAGTAGAACAACGGCATCTCTATGGAGCGAGGAACGGATCCCCACGCAGCCTGGTTGAGGACGTAGTCCACACCTTCGCAAGCCTTCCTGCAGGTGTCCAGATCCTTTATGTCGCCCCGGATGAACTCGTACTTCGGATCATCCAGGAATATATCCACGTTTGTCTGTTTTCCTGTGGACAGATCATCCAGGCAGCGGACCCTGTACCCAAGGTCCAGAATGGCTTCACACAGATTCGAACCGATGAACCCCGCGCCGCCAGTAACCAGGAAAATACTGCCCTCCGGGAACTTTGCGTTTTGATACCCCATCTGCTGTTCCTCCTGCGCCTATCCTAAAAATCGCGTTGCATGGTCCTCTTTTAGAGGGCGAGTTCGCTTACAGTCTCCAATAGCAATAACCGGCGTCTTCGTACGCCTTGCGATCCAGAAGGCCCTTCAGATCGAGAAGGACCTTTTTCCCGGAGCCGAAGAACTTGTCCATCTCTGCCATGGTAAAGGAGGAAAACTCCGTGTGCGCGACAGCCAGAATGACAGCGTCCATATCCCGGATCGAGTCGATATCCACGAACTCAACGCCGTAGAGCGCCTTTGCTTCCGCCGCATCCGCCTCGGGATCGGCGATGACCGGCTGGATGCCATATTCCTGAAGCTCATGGACGATGTCGAAAATCTTTGTGTTGCGCGTGTCCGGGCAGTTCTCCTTAAATGTGAAGCCCAGGATGGCGACCCTAGCACTCTTCACCGCTTTGTCCGCGGCGATCAGGTTTTTCACGCAGTTTTCGGCGCAGTATTTGCCCATATCATCATTGATGCGACGACCGGAGAGAATGATCTGGCTGTGATAGCCGAGCATTTCCGCTTTGTACGTGAGATAATAGGGATCGACGCCGATGCAGTGTCCGCCGACCAGTCCGGGATAGAACTTCAGGAAGTTCCACTTCGTTCCCGCCGCTTCCAGCACGCTCTTCGTATCGATGCCCATCTTGTTGAAGATGATGGACAGCTCGTTCATGAAAGCGATGTTGATATCCCGCTGGCTGTTCTCGATGACCTTGGCGGCTTCCGCAACCTTTATGGACTCCGCCCGGTGTACGCCGGCTTCCACGACCAGCTCATACACCTTTGCCACACAGTCCAGCGTTTCTTCGTCCATGCCGGATACGATCTTCCGGATGGTCTCCAGGCGATGCACCTTGTCCCCGGGATTGATGCGCTCGGGAGAATAGCCGATCTTGAAGTCCACGCCGCACTTGAGGCCGGACTCTTTCTCCAGGATGGGCACGCAGACGTCCTCCGTCACGCCGGGATACACGGTGGACTCAAAGACCACTACGGAGCCTTTTGTAAGGTTTCGGCCAAGTATCCTGCTTGCCCCTTCCACGGGGGTCAAGTCCGGCGTGTGGTCCGCATTGACGGGGGTCGGCACCGCGACGATATGGAATTTCGCTTCACGAAGACGGGTCTCGTCGCTGGTGAACGCCACGCTCGTTCTGCGGATCACCTCGTCGCCCACCTCATGGGTGGGATCGACGCCGCTTTTATACAGTTCGATCTTCTTTGCGTTCAGATCGAAGCCGATCACGTCGATCTTCCTCGCGAAAGCTACGGCAATGGGCAATCCGACGTAGCCAAGCCCAACAAGTGACAGTTTTTCTTCTCTGGCCACAAGCTGTTCATAGAGTTTCATGCGTTAGTTTTTTCCTTCCATTCTTTCTATCTCGTTCATATACCGTTCTATGACAATGTTGCGATTGAACTGCGCTTCCATTTTTCTTCTTGCAGCAATCCCCATATTCGCTTTATCGGCATAGGGGAGCTCAATAAAATGAATAATTGCACGGGCCAAGTCTCCTGAATCTTTCGGCTTACATGGAATACCGCTGATATCCGGATCAAAAATTTCAATGCATCCTGGAATACTGGTCGCAATTACAGGTCTACCTGTGGAAGCGCTTTCAAGCAAAGCGTTTGCCATGCCCTCGTGATAAGAGGGATGAATCACGGCATGACAATTTTTTATGAAGCTGTGAACGTCATCCTGGTATCCGCAATACTGAATGAGTCCCTCTTCTTCGGCCTTCCGAATTTTATCCTCATAGTCTTCATCATAAAACCCAATAATGGAGAAATGTGCATTTGGGAACTGTTTTTTTACTATTCTTGCAGCTTCAAGTAGCTCATCGATTCCCTTGTCCTTCATTATCCGGCCTATTGTAAGAAACCTGATTTCATTCGTTTCCAGCGGATACTCTTCAAAGCGATGAACCTCCAGATTCACGCCGGAGCCAGGAATAAGCTGCGTTGGCCCGTATATTACGCCATGCTGCAACAGATAGTTCTGATTCGTTTCGTTTTGACAATACACCATCGCAGCTTTTCGTAAACCCATTTTATACAGAATTACTGTCAGCTTTGAAATAAAACCTCCTCCTTGAATGGAGCTGCCTAACCCGGTGATGTTTGCAATATACGGTATTCTGTTTATCCCGCACAAAATCCCTAAATAGACATTCGGCTTAATACTGTACGTCAACACAACGTCCGGGTTTATTCTCTTCAACAATCTTCTGTAAGAGAATAACAGTTTTATCTCCTGAAAAGGATTCATCCCTCTTCTGGATATTTTCAGCTCCTCATGCACGCATCCTTTATCGATTAACGCTTGCGTATACTTTCCTTTGGGAACGGAGATATAGACCGTATGCTTTGTTACGAGCTTATCTATCAGTTCCCCGCGGCACTTATACAGACCGTCTTCATGATTATCTGCTATCAGTATTCTCATGGTTTTCCCGTCGTTTTTTGATCGCCGTTATTGATCTTTTTCAAGCACGGCAAACACTGTATGAAACATGGTAAGGATATCTCGCAGAAAAGAAAACCGTTGAATGGAATCCAAATTCCATACCATCTTCGCCGGAAGGACCTGGTTCACATAAACCGATTCTACATCCTCCGACGCATTCAGCAGCTTTTCCTCATCCTTATAACGAATGGATGCTTCCGATGTTATTCCTGCCGGCATAAGGAGCGTTGCGTAGAATCTCGGCTCATACTGCGCAACATATTTCACCGCCTCCGGCCTTGTTCCCACAAAACTCATATTCCCTGAAATCACGTCGAAAACCTGTGGAAGCTCATCTAATCGGAAGCGGCGAAGCCTTGCGCCAAGCTTAGTGATCCTGCAATCGTTGCCAACCGTCACAGCAGTACCGATCTTGTCGGCATTTGAAACCATTGTGCGGAATTTATGAATATAAAAATGCCTGCCATATGTGGTAACGCGTTCTTGTCTGTATATCACCGGTCCCTTTGAATCCAGTTTGATACAAACGGCGATCACAGCCATCGGTACAGCAAGGACGACAACGAGGATCAGGGCTGTCACATAATCAAAAACTCTCTTCAGCAATAATTGGCCGCGTTTTTTGTTTAGGATCTCCCAATAAAAACGCACCTCGGGAACACGCATAAAATCAGGAAGCTCATCCCATCGTTTCAACATTCTCTGATCTCTCCTATGACGACTTTCAAGGTCTCGCACAAATACTCCACATCTTCATCAGATAAGAGTGTATGGAGAGGCAGCGTGATCGCGTTCTTGTAATAGTCATAAGCGTTTGGATATGCGCTCCAATCCTTCCCGTATGCTGTCATCATCGGCAGCGGTTTGAAATGGACATTTGTGGCTACGCCCCGTTCTGCCATCTTTTCAATGATCCTGTTCCGCTGATCCTCATCGATCCCCGGCACACGGATGAGATACAGGTGATTTGAACTATCCATGGTATCCGTATGATGGACAAGATGTGAAATGCCCAATCCGTCACAGGTCGCATCATACTTCTTCATGATCTGTATTCTTCTATCCAGCAATTTCAAATACCGATCCAGCTGTCTCAAACCGATAGCCGCCATGATATCCGTCATGTTGCACTTGTACCACGGCCCGATGATATCATATTCCCATGCGCCAAGCTTGGTTTTTGCCAGCGCATCCTTGTTTTGTCCATGGAGCGACAAAAGCTGGTACGTTTTATATATTTCGGCGTTATCAATGCCCTCCAAAGGTCTCCACGCAGATGCGCCGCCTTCGGCTGTTGTAAAATTCTTAACGGCATGGAATGAGAAAGACGAAAAGTCTGCAATGGAACCGCAATATTTTTTTGAGCCGGCCACGACCCTGCTGGCCCCCAGGCTATGAGCACAATCTGCCACAACCGCCACTCGACCGATCGCGTGCTGGATCCGGGATGACAGATCACCGAGAACGGTCCCGTCACTGTCTATCGGCGTAAACAAGGAGCGTTTCCGTTCAACGATCTCAAATATCTTATCATAATCACAAACGATCCCACCAAGATCAACTGAAATAATAGCCTTTGTTTTCTCATTGATGGCTTCTTCCAAAGCATCATAATCCATCTCCGGCATATGTGTGATAGAATCACCATCCTTCCGGATATCTACGAACTTTACTGTAGCCCCGCAGTGGATGGCAGCAGAAGCAGTTGCTGTATATGTGTATGCTGGAACAAGAACTTCATCACCAGGGCCAACGCCAAGAATACGAAGATTCAATTCCTCCGCTGCAGTAGCAGAATTCAGGCAAACTACTCTGTCTTTCCACCGATTTACATCCACTTCCGTATCAATCCCTGTATTACCGGTTTCAATATATGCTGCAAGCCGTCTCTCCAGCAGTTTCGTCCGCGGCCCCGTCGTAATCCAGCCGCTATTCAGGGCATCAACAACTTCACCAATCTCACTCTCCCCAATATCCGGCGGACTAAACGGGATTTTTCTGTTCCCTTTCTTTTGCTCAGGACCTTTGACGATCGTCTCCATCCTCGCAAATTGATCGGCTTCCCCTACAAAGCCAAAGAAACTTGAGTAATCTCTTAGCTCGACTTTTCTATCTCCGCATGTTTTTTTTATGGTTTGTCTATAGCCTTCCGCAAGGGTTGGATCAGCCAAAAAAATACAGGTGATATCATATTTCTCTATTAATTCATCCAGCTCAAGGATACTATAAACAGGAATGCCATCTATCAGTTTCCCAACAGAAACATCATCGGTATCTATGACGCCACATACATTAAAATACACACCACCCTGTAAAACTCGTATAATCTGCTCACCTAATTCGCCTGCGCCGATCACAAGCGCTTTTCCAGGTTTTTTCTCCGACCTTCTTTTTTCAATAACAATAAAACGATATGACAATCGAATCATAGCGACAAAAACAAACTGCAAAGCTGTCCCAAAGCAATAATATGTGATGGGCATCCGAGAAAACGGTAAATTACGTGCAAACACGATCGTCCCAATGATTTGCACGAAACAAGATACAATAGATGCACCAATGATCCTGTTGATATCGTTTATGCCAGCATATCTCCACATGCCCCCGTAAAGCCTGAATGAGAAAAAAATCACCAAGCATAAAAATGTATATATAGGGGCAAATCTATAATAAAACGTGAAGAACCGTGCAACGCTATCTGCCCCATGAAAAGCATAATTATCTAAAGCTGCGCGCAGAATGAGAGCAAGATAATAAGAAAGATTAACTGCAACAACATCCAGGATTATTACCCAAAGGTCATCTTTTAATGCTTTTTTGATCCTGCTCATAAGAACTCTCTCCTTTCTTATGGAGTATCCTCCATCACTATCGACCTGCTCAGTATCTTGATTAGGAAAAAAAGAATGTTGCCGTTTCCCTCATTGATACTTGCGAAAACCCTTCAAAGTAAATAGCTTGCCAAAAAGTAGCAGTCCTCTTCTCTTTCACCAGCAAAACAAAGGAACATCTGTTATCCCGATCTAATCTAACGGTGGCCCCCACCCGATTTTGCCATGCCTCCGGCTTTCAAAGCGGTATGCGCGCTTCGATAGGCTCTTTTCGTTCTGTCGGCCGGCCGGCCCCGGGGCGACTATGGCCGCGCACCGTCCGTTTCGGCTTCCTGTTCTCACGCCTGTCAAAGGACCGTCTTCAACAGCGCGTTGGTCCGCTTCATGATCGTCTCACAGTCATCGGCGTATCGCGCATGACAGGTGATCCAATCCCTATAGCCCATCTTTGTACCGTGGATATCGCTTCCCACGGCCACGATGAGCCCCTCCTGGACCCATTCCCTGAGATACCGGGTCCCTAAAACCTTCTTCATGCTGTCCGCGTTGACCTGTCCCCGCACGCGATCGAGGTGAAACAGCTTTTCCATCTCCCTGCGGTCATACCGGTCCACGTGGGCCAACACGATCCGAAAACGCTCGTCCTCCGAGATAGCTTCCACCGAATCCAGCAACCCTTCCGACCAATGGCTGAAAGGCATCTCCAGCAGCAGCAAACTCGTGTCCTGAAGTCGAAGCTTCTCCAGATCCGGCAGCCGTTCGATACCCTCGAATGCCAGCACCTCGGCCCCCATCAGCACCCTGGGGCTGTTCTTTGGCGCGTGAGCTTTCAATTCCTCATAACAGGACTGCCTCTTCTGCAAAAAGCTCTCCACACTGATCTGGTGCCCGTAAAAATGGGGCGTGGCGCAAATCAATTCCACCCCAGCCGCCCGGCCCAGCTTCAGCTGTCGCCGGGAGGTCTCCCATCCGTCGCTGCCATGATCGCAGCCGGGCAGGATATGGGCGTGAAAATCAATCTGAATCATACCGGATCCTAACCTTGCTTCTCGTTTTCGTACCCGTATTTATACCCGTACTTATAGCCGTATCTATATCCGTACCTGTAACCGTACCTGTAACCGTATTTATACCCGTACTTGCCGCCCTGCTTCAAGCTGATGTCGTTGATGACCACCCCGCAGATGCGGCTGCCGGCACTGGCCAAGGCACTTTCCGCTTCCACCAACTCCCGCTGCTTGGTGTGACCTGAACGAACCACCAGCACCATTCCGTCTACCAACCGGGACACGATCTGGGCGTCAGCCACCTCATTGGTGGGCGGAAGATCGATGATGATGTATGCGTACTGCTTGCGGAATCTCTCCATCTCGCTCTGAAAGACTGCCGACGACAACATCTCCGAGGGGTTTGGCGGGATCTTGCCCACAGGCAGAATGGACAGGGGCATCCCTTCCACCCCATAGATGTTGCACACATCCATGTTGGCCAGCAGATCGCTGAGGCCGTTCTTGGTGTGGATGCGCCAGAGCCGGGCCACGTTGGGTTTGCGCATGTCGCAGTCCATGAGGAGCGTAGGCTTGCCCAGCATGGCAAATGCGATGGCGATGTTGCTGGCGGTCAGGCTCTTGCCCTCGGCCGGGTTGGGGCTCGTCACGCCAAAGACGCGGCATTCCGATTCGCCCAGGGAGGCCACGCTGTACATAAGGTTCGTGCGAAGCTGGATATAGGATTCCCGGATCGCAAAGGCGCTCTTTCGGGTCAACAGCTTTTTCCGGTTTCCCCGAAGCGCTTCCCGGTCTCCGTCCACCTGCTTGGCGGGCTTCTTGTTGGTCACAGCCGCCACTTCCGCGCCTGTCTTCTTCTCATTGCTTTCCATGGATGATCTCCTCCTTCACGGACACGTTCCAGGGTTCAGCGGTCTCTCCGGCGATCTGAACGTGGGGGATGTTTCCGATCACGGGGCAATCCGTGACCTTCGCGATCTCCTCCGCAGAATAGATGGTGGTGTCCAACAGCGCCCGCAGCACGAAAAAGGCCGCCGACGCAACGATCCCCACCAGGAACCCAATGACCACGTTCTTGGCGAGGCTGGGGCTGGAATGGGAGCTGGGCACGATGGCATAGTCCACGATCTCCACGCCGCCCGCATGGGTGATGCGAATGATCTCATCGGGCACGTACAGGGCAAAGGTGTTGGCCATATCGGCGGAGAGCTGCGGATTGGTCGTCACCACCTTGATCTCCAGGAGTTTCGTTCCCGTGGGCACGTTCACCGACGTAGC
>LXOW01113868.1_pt1 | contig 29760 bp, 21 predicted proteins | sample 1368591 | NCBI WGS metagenome assembly LXOW01 (sample SAMN04884650, study PRJNA319009) | bovine gut metagenome | isolation source: Cow rumen | host: Bos taurus | place: Italy: Legnaro (PD) | collected 2014-07-09
CGTAGAGGCGGGAATCGGTCCGGTATAAGGGACCTCGGTATCCGTCGCCTCCTTGTAAATCCGGCGGTAGCGCTGATACTGGACCTCGTTCTGGGCCCAGAAATGCCCCGCCGCCGCCATTCCGCCCAGGTAGATGGGGACCTTCCAGTACTCCTTGTTATAGATTTGCCCGGCACCGGGACAGAGGACGGAATACAGCGTCGCCTTGCCGGGCTGGGGGAAATCGTTGGGCTTGTAGGAAATCACGCCGTCCAGCAGGGTGCCCCAATAGGCGACGCCCGCCCCCACCCAGCACCATTTGCTGATGTCCTGACGGCCGGTCAGGTGGAAATAGGTACCGGCGCCCAGCGCACCGAGCGTCGTCCCGTAAACGATGGGAAGTTTCCAATAATGCTTGTTGTAAATCTGATAACTGCCGATGAACACGAGCGAACCGGCAAAGAGGGTTCCCACCCGCGTCGTATTCTTGTGCCCGAGCGCACCGAAGTACTCCTTGAAGGAGAACATCCTGTCCATCGTGTCGCGCGGGGAGGCTTTGTCGTCGTTATAACTCTGGGAAAAGGCTTCGGAACGGAACTGCGCGGAAAGCGGGGCCGCCGAAAAAAGCAGCAGCGCCAGCGTCAGGAACAGATATTTTCCGAAGCGCAGCCTCATTCGCCGATGCGCTCAAGGGCCTTCAGGAAGGCGTCGATCTCTTCATCGGAGCGGAAACGGACCGTCATCGAGCCCTTTCCCGCCGCACTGCGGTGAACGGTCACGGCACCGCTGAAATAGCGGCTGATGCGGCTGAGCACCTGATGATAGGATTCCGGCAGCGAAGGGTCGGTCAACCGTACGGCAGGACGCAGGAGTTCATCGACCTTCTGCTCCAGTTGCCGAACGGAGAGGCCCTGGAAGGCGACGGCATCGCTCAGACGCTCCTGCATCGCCGGATCGGGAATGCCGAGCAGCACTTTGGCGTGGCCCAGGGAAAGCAGCCCGTCCTTGAGATCGCGCTGGATTTTCGGGGGCAGTTTCAGCAGGCGCAGGTAATTGGCCACCGAAGCACGCTTCATTCCCACGCGCTCCGCGAGTTTTTCCTGCGTAAGGGCGCATTCCTCAGTCAGGCGCCGCAGCGCAAGGGCGATTTCCATCGGATCGAGGTCTTCGCGCTGGATATTTTCGACGAGCGCCATTTCCAGCGCGGAGGTATCGTCGGCTTCGCGGATATAAGCGGGAATGCGTTCCAGGCCGGCAAGGCCGCTGGCGCGCAGGCGCCGTTCGCCGCTGATCAGTTGGAAGCGGTCTCCGTTGCGGCGGACCGTCACGGGCTGGATCAGCCCCATCGCCTTGATGGAAGCCGCCAGGTCGCGCAGGGTCGCCTCATCGAATTCTTCGCGGGGCTGCAACGGATTCGCGTCGATTTTCGCCAGTTCGATCTCGGTCACGAGCGCATCGGCCCGGACTTCTTCCGCCGCTTCTTCCACGGCTTCTTCCTGCACTTCCACAGGCTGCTTCGCACGCAGTTGCTCCGGAGCGGGCAATTCCTCAAACAAGGCGCTCAGGCCTTTTCCTATCGGTTTTCTTTCCTTTTTCATGCTTTCGATTCGCGGTCAGTCAACTCCCGCGCGAGGTTCATATAGTTCACGCTGCTGGTGCAGTTCGGGTCGTAGAGGATGACGGGCTCCCCGTGCGAGGATGCCTCGCTGAGGCGGATGCTGCGCTGGATGACGGTATTGAACACCATATCGCCGAAATGCTCGCGCAACTCGTCCACCACCTGGGAATGCATACGCGTGCGCCCGTCGTACATCGTGATGACGAAGCCCTCGATGGAAAGATCGGGATTCGGGCCGCTGGCGGGATTCACCCCCTGGACCAGACGGATGGTCTGCAAGAGTTTATTAAGGCCTTCCAGCGCGTAAAATTCCGGCTGGACAGGGACGATCACGGCATTCGCCGCGGTGAGCGCATTGACGGTCAGCAGGCCCAGCGACGGGGCGCAGTCAATCAGGATATAGTCGTAGCGGTCCGCAACGGGCGCGAGGGCCCGCTGGAGGATTCCCTCCCGGTTCTTCACGTCGAGCATTTCCAGTTCCACCCCGACCAGGTTGATGTCGGAGGGCAGGATATCCAGCGTGGCGACTGCGGTATGCGCGATGGCATCGGCGGCCTGGCAGGCGCCGGTCATCACTTCATAGAGCCCGCCCTTGAGCGCATCGGCGTTTTCCATTCCGATACCGGAGGAAGCGTTGGACTGCGGGTCTGCATCCACGAGCAGCACCTTGCGGTCGAGTACCGCGAGTCCGGCGCTCAGGTTGATGGCGGTCGTCGTCTTCCCCACTCCGCCTTTCTGATTGGTGATTGCTATGATTTTGGCCATAATCTACGTTTCAAGATTTGCAAAGATAAGAATCTTTTTGTTTTTCCGAAAGTAATTACTACCTTTGCGCTCCCGCTCGAAAAGCGGATAAAAAACCTTAACAACAACAAACAAAAATGATTAAACAGTACGAAACCGTTTTCATTGCAACTCCCGTTTTGTCTGACACCCAGATGAAGGAAGCGGTTGCCAAGTACACCCAGCTCATCCGCGACAACGGCGGCGAGATCGTGTACGAAGAGGACTGGGGTCTCAAGCAGCTCGCTTACCCCATCCAGCACAAGACGTCAGGATTCTATTACCTGATTGAGTTCAAGGCTTCTCCCGAGTTCGTGGCCACCCTCGAGATCCAGTACAAGCGTGACGAGCGTATTCTCCGCTTCCTCACCGTCGCCCTCGACAAGGACGCCGTGGCTTATGCCCAGAAGAGAAGGGAAAACAAGAACAAGAAAGCGGAAGCCAAGGCTGAAGCTGAACCCGAAAAAACCCAGGAGGACTAATCATGGCAGCAGTAGAAAACAACGAGATCCGTTATCTCAACCCTCCCACCGTCGAAGTACGCAAGAAGAAATACTGCCGCTTCAAGAAAGCGGGCATCAAGTATATCGACTATAAGGATGCCGAATTCCTGAAGAAGTTCCTCAACGAGCAGGGCAAGATTCTTCCCCGCCGCATCACCGGTACTTCCCTGAAGTTCCAGCGCAAGGTTGCCCAGGCCGTCAAGCGTGCCCGCTCCCTCGCCCTTCTTCCCTATGTTACTGACCTTCTTAAATAATTACGGGTTATGAAAATCATTCTCAAGAAAGACGTCCCCAATCTCGGCGATGCGTCCGAGGTGGTAGAAGTAAAGACCGGTTACGCCCGCAATTATCTGATTCCCCAGGGTTTCGCCATTTCCGCTACCCCTTCCAACCTGAAGCAGTTGGAGGAGACCATCCGTCAGCGCGCCCACAAGGAAGCCAAGAACATCGCTGAAGCCCAGGCGTATGCCGCCAAGATTTCCGCCGCTCCCGTCAAGGTCTCCGTCAAGGTGAACGAGCAGGAGAAGATTTACGGTGCCGTGACCGCCGCCCAGGTGGCCGAAGCGTTCGCCGCTGCCGGCATCGAGGTCGACAAGAAGAACATCACCCTTCCTGAAATCAAGGAACTCGGCGAGTACGAGGGCAAGGTGAAGTGCTATCGCGGCGTTTTTGCCGACATCAAAATCGAGGTAGTCTCTGAGTAATCAGAAGGAAATACTGCTCGACCGCCTTCGGTCGGGCCAAAAGGTGAGCGGGAGCGAACAGCTCTCGCTCACCTTTCGTCTGGCCATTCCCGCCATCCTCGCCCAACTCTCGATGTGCCTGATGAGTTGCATCGACGCGTCGATGGTCGGGCGGCTGGGCAGCGGTCCTGCCGCCGCCGTCGGCCTGGTGAGTTCGACGACCTGGATTTTCGGCAGTTTCTGTTACGGGAACGCATCCGGATTCAGCGTACAGGTCGCACACCGCTGTGGAGCCAATGATTTCGAGGGGGCCCGGCGCGTCTTCCGGAACGGCCTGGCGTGGACCCTGATGGCGTCGCTGGTGTTGGGCGCCGTCGGGGCCGCCATCAGTGGCGGCCTCCCCCGATGGCTCGGGGGCGGCGCAGACATCTGCGCCGACGCCTCCGGCTACTTCCTTATCTACGCGCTGACCCTCCCCCTCTTCCAGTTGGCCGTCATGGCGGAAGCGGCCCTGATCGCCAGCGGGAACATCCGGGTCCCCAGCATCACCAGTATCGCGATGTGCGTACTGGACGTATGCTTCAACGCACTCTTCATTTTTAAATTGGGGATGGGCGCCCGCGGCGCGGCCCTCGGGACGGCGCTGGCCACCGGCTGTTCGGCCGCTTTCCTGCTCTTCTATGCCTTCCGGCGGAGCACGGAATTCAGGCAGAGGCCGTCTATCCTTCAGCCCGTGCGACGCATCCGCGGACAGCGGAGCCTGAACGCCGAACTCAAGCGGGCGGAACGGGAAGAGCAGGCGGACCGGAGCATCGTCGGCCGCGCTTTCCATATCGCCTGGCCGCTGTGGCTGCAAAACCTGATCGTGCGCGGTGCCTACATCGCCGCGACGGTGATGATCGCCCCGCTGGGCACCGTAGCCATCGCCGCCAATACCTTTGCCATCATTGCCGAAGGCTTCTGCTATCTGCCCGGTTTCGGTATGCAGGATGCCGCGACGACGCTCGTGGGCCAGAGCCTGGGCGCAAAGCGGGAAGACATGGCCCTGCGATTCACCCGGATTACCATCGGCAGCGGCGCCGCGATGATGGCGATGCTCTCCGTGCTGATGTGGATCTTTGCCCCGCAGATCATGAGTTGGATGAGCGAAGACCCGGAGGTCATTGCGCTCGGAGCCCGCTGCCTTCGCATCGAAGCCTGGGCGGAACTCTTCTTCGGGATAAGCATCGTCGGTTACGGCTGTTGCATCGGCACCGGGGATACAAAGATTCCGTCGCTCATCAACATCCTCGGCATGTGGGTCTTGCGGCTTGGACTTTCTCTGGTCCTGATTCCGCGTTTCGGCCTGGCCGGTTACTGGATGGCAATGGCGACGGATCTGTTCTTGAAGGGAGTCGTTTTCGGACTCTACTGCTTCTCAGGGAAATTCTTGAGGAGTTCGCGCAGGAAATCCCAGGCTTTCTGAATCGAAGGGATGTAGGTACGCTCGTCGGGTGAGTGCGGGTAACGGACGGTCGGTCCGATGGACACCATCTCCCAGTGCGGGTACTTGGCACCCAGCAGGGCGCATTCCAGACCGCCGTGCGTGGCCGCCGTATCCATCGGCTTGCCATACATCTTGCTGTGTAGTTCGTTCATCAGGTGGATGATGGGGAGGTCGGGACGGGGCACCCAGCCGGGATAACCGCCGTAGGTGCGCACCTTGGCACCGGCCATCTCGAAGATGCAGCGCACGCGCTGGGCCAACTGCTCCTTGGAGGAATCGATGGCGCTGCGCATCAGGGACTTGACCTTGATGTGGCCGGGCTTGGTCTCCACGATGGCCATATTGATGGAGGTCTCCGTGAGGCCCGGCATGCTCTGGCTCATCCGGATTACATTGGAAGGGCAGGCGATAAGGCCCTTGATGACGTTCAGAGCCACTTTTTCTTCTACATAATGCGTCGCCGCCCGCCAGGGCTCCACGACGGTCTTGAGGGAAGGATCGCTCTCCTTGTACACGTCCGCGGCATTGTTGAAACTGACGGAGACCGCGTGCTTGAAGGCGAAGACCTTCTTTTCCGGAACCAGCACGACCGCCTCCGCCTCGAAGGGAATGGCGTTGCGCAGGCTGCCGCCCTTGAAGCGCACGAGTTTCACGCCGTACTTCTCCATCACGGGGAGCAGCGCATAGGCCAGGATCTTGTTGGCATTGCCGCGATACAGGCTGATATCCATTCCGGAATGTCCGCCCTGCAGGCCGGAAATGCTGAGTTTGAAGGTCTTGAAGCCTTCCGCCACGCGGACTTTCTTATAACTGAAATCCGCTTCGATATCCAGACCGCCGGCACAGCCGATGCACAGTTCGTCCTCGTCCTCGGAGTCCAGGTTCAGCAGGATATCCCCCTTGAGCAGGCCGGGCTTCAGCGCCTCTGCGCCGGTCATACCGGTTTCTTCATCATAGGTGATGAGGATTTCCAGCGGGCCGTGGGGCACGTCCTTGGATTCCGCGACTGACATGGCCAATGCCACGCCCATACCGTCGTCGGCGCCGAGGGTGGTGCCGTCAGCGGTGACCCAGTCTCCGTCGATGAGGGTCTTGATGGGATCATTGAGGAAATCGTGGGGAGAAGTCGCAATCTTCTGCGGTACCATATCCATATGGGCCTGGAGAATCACGCCCTTGCGATTTTCATAGCCCGGGGTGGCGGGAACGCGCATAATCACGTTGCCGGTTTCATCGGCGAAGGCGTCAATCCCCTTCTCCTTGCCCCACTGGAGCAGGAAGGCGCGTACTTTTTCCTCGTGCTTGGAGGGACGCGGCTGCTGGGTCAGCAGGTAAAAATTGTTCCAGACTATGCCTGGGTTGAGATCTTTGATGGTCATATCGTCTGAGATTTTAAGTGAAAAGTCATTTTGGCTTTCAAGCCGTCAGCGCCGGTGACGGTGACGCGCACGTTCTCCCCTTCATAGCGGAAATCATATCGCAGTTCCGTGTCCTGCGACGGGAATACGGGCGAAAGGAACTTCGCTTCCTTCACCCTGTCCGGGCTGACCTGGTCGCCGAGCAGTTCCAGGGCTAACTGGAAAAGGCACGCGCCGGGCGTGACCGGGAAACCCGGGAAATGGGCCTTATAGACTGGTGAAGAGGGGTTTATACGGACGACGGCGGATAAACCGCCGTCTGGAGAGCCACTCATCAGGCTCGAACTGACGACCTGCGCGTTACGAATGCGCTGCTCTACCGACNNCGCTGCTCTACCGACTGAGCTAAAGTGGCTTGGGTTTGCAAATATAGTAATTTTGCAGGAATTTACCAAAGAATCCTAATATTTATCCTCGATGGCATCTTCGCGGTCCTCGATATAATCGCGGAACTTGTCGGAAAGCCATTCGGGAACGGAGGGGTCTTTCTCCACCATCTTGCAGGTCTCGTACAGGGAGTCCTCGATCTGCTTGGCACGCTTCTTCTCCTTGTCGCGGAGCGCGCGGTCATAGGCCGCCAGACGGCCATAGACATTGTGCTTGACGAGCAGGTCGTTCAGGGGGCTGCTGCTCTTCGCCGGTTCCGCCTGGACGGGAACGGGAAGGTTCACGTTCATCGCCAGCGTGGCGGTGCGGGCAAACAGGTCCTTCACTTCCTTGGCGCTGAAATTCTTCTTCACTCCCTCAGGAGCGACGAAGACGATGGTCCGCTCGACATTGCTTCCTTCATTGTACACCGGAATGATGTTGTCCAGGTCATCGGCCACCAGATAGAAACCGTCACGCACCTTGGTCGCATTTCCGTCGATGAAATTCAGGTCGATGTTCATCTCCTTGATTTTCTGCTTGTCATCCAGTTTCCGGAAAGGGACCGTGGCCTTGACCGCATACTTGCCGGTTTCATCCGGGTTGGGAACGGCCATCAACTTGACGTCGGCACCCAGCGCAAAAAGCTGGAAACCGTTACCGGTCATCTCCACATTGTGCTTGAGGACGATTTTGTCCTGAGGGGCTCCGCCGAAGAAAGAGCAGCCGGCAAGCAGCAGGGCGGAAGCCAGAAGGATAGTTAGTTTTTTCATAGTACCGCAAATATGAAAAATATTTTACAAATATCCAATAGGCATCAACGATGCGCGTATCCGCATCATCGTCCCCTTATAACGCCTGAATCTGTTCGCGCGTCAGACCGGTTGCCTGGGCAATCTTGTCAATGGGGATTCCCATTGCTTTGAAGTTCCGGGCAAGGGGCACATTTTTGCCCGTTTTCCTTGAAATTCTCGAAAAATCGGCCCTCCGGCTCCGGGGCAGACTTTTGCCCGGAATCACGCGATTTTGAGGAAAAGTGTGCCCCTTAATCCGGATTTGACGGCCCGGCCGGGCGCGGAGCGGGCCGCTCATTCGAGCCCGGCGCAGCGTCCGCGCCGTAGCCGCCGAGCTCCGTTGTCGCGAGGCGGCGGTGCCGTTCCTAGTATGCGGCTGCCTGCGTCCGAAAGGGTTCGGGGCGGTACGCCCCTGCGGGGCTATCCCTCCCACTTCGTGGGCCCCACCCGTTCACGAGTCACGGGCGACTACGCCGCCCGAACCCTTTCGGACCTCCGGCTGAACGCCGCTCCGGGGCATCTCCCGCTCCCGCATTTCTTCGCCAACCCCTACCGTTTTTCAGAGGCCGGCTGCCAGGTACAGTGGATAGAACGAAAATGGCACAAATCTTCAGATCCGCTGTACCCGAGGTACAGCAGAGTGCTCAAAATCAATCAAAAACATCGGATTTGCTGCACCTGCGCCAGGCCGGGGGCCCGGGCGCGGATGATTGGAATAGCCAAATTACTAACGAGCGCCTCCCCGGTCAGTGAAAAACTCAGCGATACGCTCAGCGGCAACTCCCCGGCGTGTTTTATTCTGAAAATACGAGATAGAAGGATTGCCCGCCGTAGCAGAAGCCGGAGCAGCCGGATTGCTCACGCTGGCTGCGTTGGCCGGCTTGCCTTCATAAATGGCTACGTCGTCGAGATTCATACGGAACCAGTCCGTACAGTTGTAGTGACGGAAGGCAATGTAACCCGTCTTGTTGGCATATCCAGCAGGGATCTGAATGATGTGCTGCTGCATGTCTCCGGAGGTAAGGGTCTCGTAGAACAGTTCCTCGCAGCTGCTCAGCATGTCGGCAGCCGGCTCCTTATCCGTGATGTACACCGCGTAGAAATCCTTCGGATAGCTGGGATCCTGTCCGCAAGTCCAGAAACTGAGGTAGTTGTCGGTCGTAAAGTTGATGGCCGGCGTAAATACCCAGTTGTCCGGGGTAAGTGCTCCGACGCCGGAGACCCAGGAAGCACTTGTCAGAACGCCGCTTCCGGAATGGGCCGTGGAGTTTGAATTACTATAGCTCCAGTTGTATCCGTCACCGTCGGCATCGAAGAGCGACCAGCCACCTAGCGTGCTGGAATCTTCGAAGAATTCCTTGAAGACATAAACCATCTCACTCTCCTCAACGGTCACCGTACATGATGCCGTATAGCTACCTTCCCCGCTACTTGCCGTGATGACGGCTGTCCCAGGAGAAAGGCCTACAACGGCACCATTATTGACAGATGCCACGGTTGCATCAGAAGTCTTCCATAGAACACGATTTTCACTAGCATTCTCAGGGCTGATTGTTGCCGTCAAAAATACAGTTCCGCCCACCGTCAACGTCGCCTCAGTCTTATCAAGTGTAATGCCGTTCACATGGATAAACTCACCATAGACGGGGCGGACAGATTGCCCGCTGGGGCGGCCGTAGCCGCCCCACCCCACATAGTCTGAATCGAAGTACACGAAGTACGCGGAGCTCGGGCTGCCCGTATAGAGGGACGAGGACCAGTAGTAGCCGTCGCCCGCACTGTAGAGGCGCGCTCCATCCCGGAAGCCGGCAGCAGGAAGAAATATCCACTTGTTAGTGTAACCGGATTTTTTACTGGTTACTTTTCTACCATATACTCCGTTTAGTGTTGTCCATTGCCAAGTGCACTGAGTACTTAACTCATTAAACTCGCTAGAAGTAGGCATACGCCAACGACCACCTAAATTGACCGTAGCTGCGTCATCCTCCGGGTCGAGAACCGTCTTATTATCCGTAAAGCCATTGTATCCGTAACTGGAATTAGTGCAGTACTTGGTCAACTGAGATGAACTGCCGTTCATACACCATTTGTATGTGGACCAACTATAATTCTCCTTCGGCTCCGTTTCTCCCCAGGCGAAGTAATCACCATAATCCTCTAACGCTGATGCCCCCAAATTGTAGCTGGCCCATTTGACGGAAAGGCCAAGGTCAACCATTTCCTCAACAACTTCCACTCTGCAGCGGGCGGTATAACCACCATCCACAGTCTTTGCCTCAATGACACAGGTTCCGGACTTGACAGCAGTCACGACGCCAGACGCCGACACCGTGGCTACTGCAGGATTGGAACTCGTCCAGGTCACGGATTTGTTTTCCGCGGTGGAAGGCGTAACCGTTGCCGTAAGGGTAAGCGTTTTCCCTTCCACCATATACCCTTCCGTCCTGTCCAGGCTAATGTCATCCACCGCTGCAGGATCCACCGCCGCGTCATACAAACTCTTGACGAATGACTTGGCGTGCGTCTTAAGCGTAGAGAAAGACCCCGCCAGGGAGGAAGAGCAATCCAGATTCAACAGAATCATGGCAGATTTCCTCTTCTTATACACCGTAACAATACAGTCGTTTTCTGCATCAAATTCAGAATTCTTCTGCCAATTCCCTGTGGAGTTGATGTAATCCCAGTGGAAGACCATCGTTTTTGTAAAACTGTCGCTGCTGCCGTTACCGAACACCAGACCCTTGAATGTGAATTCCACGAAAATGCCGCTGACTTTCCCCTGCACCGTCGTCCCGCTATCCGCAGAAATCCCGTGATATTCAATATCCGTCAACGACTTTGACGAAAGATTGAACGTTCCCTCGATGTACCGTGTCGACGCCGTGGCGCTTGAAGCATTGTCCAGCGTAAAACGCACGCGTGTGCCATTCGCCTGGCCGGGAATAGATATACTCAGGTCATAGCTATAGCCGAACAGCGTCTGGTTAAGCTGGCTGGCTATGGTCTGAAAGCGGCTATTCACCGTGGCCATATCCGATACTTCGTAGGCATTGCTTTCCGGGACGGCAAGTTTCCGGAGGTTGTTCTGGAATTTGCTTACATCCGTGACGTCACTTCCCCGCAGTCCAATCGAATAAGCCGTGAGCGGAATACCCGAAAATCGAGCAGCCTTCAGGCGATTGTTCAGTCCCTGCAGGTACGCCTCGTCCCCGGGATAATCGTCAATAACCATAGATGAACCCTGGTCCAGCGCATCAGTGAAGGTGATGAGCGACACATTAAACAGGTCTCCCGGGTAAGCGGCCCGCGAGAGCATCTCCAACGATTCGTCCACGGAATTATAGAGGAGCGTGCCTTTCCGGGTAGCAAGAGCGTCAATGAAACTATTGAAACGCGCAAACGAATTCTCCGTCATACGCTCAATAGGTGCCTTGTAAAGTTCCTGATTAAAGCCGATAATGCCCAGGTACAAGCCGGACCGGCTTCCACCGCCTTCGGTGGGCGGGGTATAGTCCTCCCAGTTGGAAAGGCCCTTATCCACATTCTCCAGCGTTCCGAAGGTGGAGCGTTTGACGGCGATACTGCCCTGCAGAGTCTTCGTCGCCCGTTTGTTTGCCGTATAGAAGGTAAGCGTAAGGCTCTGGCTATGCGTACGCGGGAGCATAGCCGCAAAGTAATGTATTCCGGGCACGAATCCGCCGTCCGGCGCTTCCACAACGATGGAATCTATGGGCTCGGGGATGCTTGAAACAACAGGTCTTCGGTTACTGCCGAAGCCGAATTGCACCCGTCCCGCCATAGCGCTTCCGTTATTGGAACGGAATACGACCCTTTGTATTCCTTCCGTGGCGACGGAAAATCGGGCACCGCCGCAGACATTGAAAAAGGCCAGGTCTGTAGTAGTACTGGTGGCAATGGCCGGGAAGCATAAGTCCGCGAAACCGCCGGCCTTCGCATTCTGGATATGCGGAAGGGTAAAGGTGACACTGCTGCCGTTGCAGCTGATGTCGTCTCGGTTGGGATAGACCGCCCAATAACTGGACGGATTGCCCTCTGCTTCCAAAATTCCTGACAGGAACTCCATCGTACCGCGGAAAGTAACCACGGGCGCCGGCTCCTCATTGGTGGAGACAAAGACCCCGGAATACCTCGATCCGCAAAGCACCTTAATACGCTCGGCAGCGGACCACCAGAGACTTGCCCCGTCCTCCTGCAGAACGGAACGCACTTCATTCTCTTCATCTCCACCCCACGAGGCCGTAAACTCCATTTCATACCCACCGCCTATGAACTGGGACTGTTCCATCTCCCTGGTACAGGACAGCGCCAGAGTTAAAAATGCAATGCCTACACTTATCTTTTTTCCACCTATCATAACCTATTCAACTATATCTATGTGTGTTCAAAAAAATTTTGGGCTTCGCCCAGGGGCGCGCCGGGACCGGAGGCACTGGCGCGAATGTTGGAATGACGACAGCGTGGGGGCGCCACTATGCAGGCGCCCTACGCTGTATTTTATTGTCATTCTAAGACGGGCCGGACAGATCGCCCGTCGTAGCGGTTGTAGTCGTCCCAACTCACATTGCCTGAATCGAAGTACACGTAGTACGCGTAGCTCGGGTAGCCCGTATCGAGGGACGAGGACCAGTAGTAGCCGTCGCCCCCACTGTAGAGGCGCGCTCCATCCCGGAAGCCGGCAGCAGGAAGAAATATCCACTTGTTAGTGTAACCGGATTTTTTACTGGTTACTTTTCTACCATAAACTCCGTTTAGTGTTGTCCATTCCCATGTACACTGGTTCTTCAATTCATTGAGTTCGTCGTATGTAGGCATACGCCAACGACCACCCAAATTGACCGTAGCTGCGTCATCCTCCGGGTCGAGAACCGTCTTATTATCCGTAAAGCCGTTGTATCCGTAACTGGAATTAGTGCAGTACTTGGTCAACTGAGATGAACTGCTGTACATACACCATTTGTATTTAGACCAGTCATAATTCGACTTGGTTGACGTCTCGCCCCAGGCGTAGTAGTTTCCATAAGCATCAGGCTTTGTTGCTCCAAGGTTGAAGGATGCCCACTTGACGCTGAGTCCAAGATCAACCGCAACGAAAGTCTTACCGAGTTCCGTAAGTTCGGGATACACGGTCACCTTGCCTTGGGCCTTATAACCGCCGTCAACGGTAGTAACGGTAATCATCGCAGTTCCTGCGGCAATGCCGGTAACAAGGCCATCAGCATTTACGCTTGCCACGGAAGTATCCGAACTGGTCCAAGTCAATCCCTTTTCAAAAGCATCAGCAGGTGTGATTGTTGCCGTTAACAGTACTGTCCCTCCAAAGCTAACCCTCGCGTCATTAAGCGAAATGCCGGTCACATGTATAAAATCACCATATACGGGACGAACTGAAAAACCGAGCTCTCGATTGGCATTGTTTCCATCCCAATTTATTGCACCTGAGTGGAAATATACTCCATACGCACCAGTTGGCACTCCGGTTTTGACGGTCGAAGACCAATACGCTCCATTGGATGTATCACTTCTCAAATTAACGCCACTTTTGTAGCCGGCAGCAGGAAGAAAAATCCACTTACTGGTGTAACCGGACTTCTTGCTAGTGACTTTCCGACCATACACTCCGTTAAGCGTTGTCCACGTCCAAGTGCAGTTGTTTCTTAACTCGTTAAATTCATCATATGTAGGCATACGCCAGCTACCACAAAGTACCACACTAGCCACATCATCATCGGGCTCAATAATCGTCTTCCCATCAGTAAAACCATTGTAACCGTAACTGGAGTTATTGCAATACTTGGTGATTGTTGATGATGAACCATTGCACCACCTATAAGTTGACCAACTATAATTCGACTTGGTTGACGTCTCGCCCCATGCAAAGTAATCACCATACTCTTCCGGGGCGGAGGCTCCAAGGTTGAAAGATGCCCACTTTACCGACAACCCTAAATCAATTGCCTCGGGAATAACAACCGTCGCCACGCAGGAAGCCGTAAACCCGCCGTCCGTTGTCGTTGCTTCAATCGTACACGAGCCCTCACTAATGGCTTCCACCACACCGGCATCCGAGACGGTGGCCACCGCGGGATTCGAGGACTTCCAGACTACCGATTTATCTTCAGCGGTAGAAGGTGTTACAGTAGCGATCAAAGTCGTAGTGCTACCCTTACAGATTTTGAGGTATGTCTTATCCAGACTCACACCGGTCACATCCAGCGGATCAATCGACGCATTGTACAGCCTTTGAATAAAGGACTTGGCGTGGGTCTTGAGCGTGGAGAAATCCCCGGAAAGGGAACTGGAGCAGTCGAGGTTCAGCAGCACCACGGCGGTTTTTTTCCACTGGTTCACTTCTACCGTGCAGTCGTTTTCCGCATCGAATTCGGAATTGCGCTGCCATTTTCCCGTGGAAGTAATGTAATCCCAATGCAGGAAGTAATTTTTGGACAAGTTGTCGGAGGCCCCGTTGCCTACTACCACATCCCGGAAGGTAAAGCGGACGAAGATTCCGTTCACCTCTCCGTGTACCGTAGTTCCGGCTGAAGTCGTCAGACCCATGTAGGTCACGTTGGTCAGGGATTTGGTGGCAAGGTCGAAGGTCCCCTCAATGTAGCGGGAGGACGAGGTTGCGCTCGACACATTGTCCAGCGTAAAGCGAACCCGCATCCCGTCCGCCTGTCCGGGAATCGTTATGCTCAGATTGTAACTGTAACGCGTCAGGGTCTGGCTAAGCTGGTCGGCAATTTCCTGGAAACGGTTGTTTACCTTTCCCATATCCGACACCTCGAAGGCGTTGGAGGAAGGACAGGCCAGTTGCGTGAGATTACTGCGGAATTTCGTTACATCCGTAATGTCGCTTCCCCGCAGGCCAATCGAGTAGGCGGTAAGTCCTACGCCGGAGATGCGGGTATTGTATAAGCGGGTATTGAGTCCCTGCAGGTATTCATCGTCTCCCGGGTAGGGATCGATCACCATCGAAGACCCCTGGTCCAGGCCATCCGTGAAGGTCACGATGGAGGCGTTGAACAAATCGTAAGGATAACGGGCGTGGGAAAGCATTCCCATCGATTCGCTGACCGAATAGTACAGCAGCGTCCCCTTTTTGGCCGTCAGACCATCGATGAAACTCTTAAAGCGGATTAAAGACGCCGCATTCAGGCGTTCGATCGTCATCCGGTAAAGTTCCTGATTGAATCCGACAACCCCGATGTACAGGCCTGAACGGGTGCCGCCGCCCGCATCCTCGGACCGGTATTCTTCCCAGGTGGCAGTGTCTCCGTCCAGTTGATTCAGCGTGCCGAAAGCGGAACGGTGGACCGTGACGGCACCACCGAGAGCCTTTTTCAGCCGTTTTGTCGCCGTATACAGCGTGACGGTCATTCCCCCGGCGTGCACCTGCGGGAGCATTACCGCAAAATAGTTTGTTCCCGGAACGAATCCGCCCGCGGGGGCGTTGACGATGACGGAATCCTTGGCATCCGTGACGCTGCGTACTACGGGCTTATGGTCTTCCCCGAATCCGACCGTCACTTCTCCCGCCATCGGGCTGCCGTCGTTGGAGCGGAAAACGACACGCTCGACCCCTTCCGCCACGACAGAGAAGCGCGCTCCGCCGCAAACATTCCAGAAGGCCAGTTCAGGGGTATCGCTCATGGCCACAGCGGGAAAGAAGTTGTCCGCAAAGTTATTGTCTACGCCCGTCTGGTTATGGGAGAGCATCAGGTTCACGCTTTCGCCGTCGCAGGAGTTGTCCTCGTTATAGGGATAGACCGCCCAGTAGCGGGAGGTTCCGTTATCGGGCTCCTGACTGCCGGCCAGGACATCCATCGTCCCGCGGAACGTAACGCTGGACGCGGGATTTGTATTGGTCGATGTAAATACGCCGGAGAATTTATTGCCATAAAAGGCGTTGATGCGCTCTGCGGCGGACCACCAGATGCTCGTCCCATCTTCCTGCAGCACGGTACGGGAGCTCTCCCCCTTCGCCCAGGTGGCGGTGAACTCCATTTCAATCCCTTCACGGAGTTCAGCGGGCGCTTCCACCTCCCGGGTACAGGCAAGCGCCAGGGCCATCAGCGACAGGACGGCAAACAAGGTCGTGTTACGAATTCGCATAATCATTATCGTATTGTTGCCAGTCTTCATAAGTAAGGTCTTCCCGGCCACCGGGTTTGGGGCTTTCGCACAGGATATCCTGCCCGATGGTGGGCAAAATCAAAACAGAGGGCGCTTCATAGAAGAGAAGGGAGCCAGGATTCGGATTCATCCGTGATTCAATGTTTTCCGGTGGCTCCTTCCGGGCATTATCAATTAACGCAAAAGTGTGGAGCCAATTCTCATTCACATAATCCTGGCTCTGGAAAGGCCATTGAGAGATGGACGAGAATGGTACTCCACACCCGACGATATGAGATTAAACCCTAGGGTTTATCACGATATCATTGCCGAGCGGAAGGATTCTTTCGTTACCTCTCTCAAAAATTTTCCAGATTTCGGATTATAGGCAACGCGAAAACACTTTCGCTATATATGTATGCCATTCTTAAGGGAATGACCTTGCAAACTTACACAAAAAAATGCGAAAGTTCAATTACTTGACAATCTCCGTGAACGTCAAGGTACCTCCCTTTTTAATATTTAGCTCAAAAACAGGAAAGCGAGGGACCTCGGGGCCCCGGCTTTCCAACAAATCAGCAATTTTGGACAAACGGAGGGCCCTTTGCGTCCGCTGTATTGTTACGGCACATTGGTCCATTCACCAAGGTACAGCGGATAGGCCAAAAATGGCACAAATCTTCAGATCCGCTGTACCCGGGGTACAACGGATCATTCAAAATCAGTCAAAAATGGCGATTTTGCTGTACCTGCGCGGGGCCGGCAACGGCTGGGTGCGGAGCAGGCCGCTCCATCGAGCCCTTTGGATTACTCCAGATACCGCTCGCGGAGCTGGGCCTGTTCGGCGTCGGAGAAGAGGAGTTGGTTGACGATGTAGTCGTGCAAGGAGCCGAAGTCGCGGTCGATGCTGTCCAGGGTGCGGATGAAGTTCCCGGTGTGTACGCCGATAAAGGCCTGGATGACATCGTCTTCCTCCTGGCCCCAGCCCTGGGCATGGGCCTGGGCGCTGATGCGCTCCACAATCTTCCGGTAGAAGTCATTGGAGCGGTCAAAATCTTCTATGATGGTCTCCCGCGAAGCCCCCAGGCAGGAAAGCAGGAACGCCGCGCCGAGCCCGGTACGGTCCTTTCCCTGGGAACAATGCCAGAGCACCGCGCCGTCCCGGGTGCTGAGCACTCCGCTGAGGAAAGCCGCATACTGCAACTGGGTATATTCGCTGTACACGAAATCCGTATACATATTGCGGGCGAAACGCTTCATATGCAGGCTGTTCGCGGCACGCAGGAGGAAAGCCTCCAGGTTCAGGAAAACCTCCTTGGGCATCGCCTCGCCGCTCTTTTTCTCGACTTCCGGGTCGATGGTCGGCAGCAGGGTGTTGCTGCAGCCCGGAATGACGCAGTCCGGTTCGCGGTACACTTCGCCGTAGGTGCGGAAATCGAAAATCCTCCGCAAATGAAATTCTTCGTGCAACCGCCGCTTGTCTTCCTCCGTCGCCCGCATCAGGTTTCCGCTGCGCAGCAGCAGGCCCTCGCGGATGCGCCGTCCGTCCTGCATCACGTAGCCGCCCAGGTCGCGTGCATTGGCCACTCCCTGCAGTCCGATATAATTTCCTCCTTTCATTCTACTATTATGCAATTACTCCGCTTCCCAGCAGTTCCGGCGCTTCCTGCCCGTCGTCGGCATACCAGACGGCAAACTGGCCCGGCGTTACACTGCGCTGGGGTTGATCAAAAAGGATAAACAGTCCGTTCCCGCGCATCAGGAGCCACGCCGCCTGCAACGGCTGACGGTAGCGGATGCGCACCCGGACCCGAAGGCTCTCCCCCGCCGGCACCGCCAGGGAGGGGCGCATCCAATGGATTTCGTCCGGGGCGATGCGCGCACATTTTTCAAACAGGCCCTTATGGTCTTCGCCCTCGCCGACATAGATGCGGTTCGCGGCGATGTCCGTCGCAATCACGAAAACCGGACGCTTGTGCCCGCCGATCGCCAGTCCTTTGCGCTGTCCCAGCGTATAGAATTGCGCGCCGTCGTGTTTTCCGGCGATGCAGCCCCAGGGATTCGGCTTGACGCGCGTTTTGCGCTGATGCGACGAACGGCTGCGGTAGGTTTCGGTCTCGAAGACGATTCCGCTGTAATCGAACGGGGTGGAGAGTTCCAGGAGTTCCGCATCGTCCAGGTCCTTCCCGCGCTGCGAAAGTTCCATCTTCCGCCGCCAGGCGGGAGAATCGGCGTACCAGGCATCGAAAACCTCGATGACCTCTCCCTCCACGCTCTTGAGTTTCTGCTGCAGGAAGACCGGCAGGTCCACTTTCCCGACGAAGCAGATGCCCTGCGAATCCTTGCGTTCCGCCGACGGCAGGTCCGCTTCGGCGGCCAGGGCGCGCACTTCGCTTTTCAGCATCCCGCCGATGGGGAAAATCGCGGCCGCCAACTGTTCCTGGTTCAGGCGGCAGAGGAAGTAACTCTGGTCTTTGCCGGGATCGATGCCTTCGAGCAATTTCTGTTCTCCGGTGCGCGGATCCGTTTCCCTGCGGCAGTAGTGGCCCGTCGCGACGGCATCGGCGCCCAGGCGGCGGGCAGCCTCCAGAAACGCGTCGAACTTGATTTCGCTGTTGCAGAGTACGTCCGGATTGGGCGTGCGGCCGCGTTCGTACTCGGCGAACATATAGTCCACCACGCGCTGGCGGTAGGGGCCGCTCAAATCCACGAAATAGAAGGGAATGCCGATCTTGCGGGCGACCATTTCCGCGACGAAGCGGTCTTCCTCCCACTCGCAGTCCCCGTGCAGGGTACCTTCCGTGTCGTGCCAGTTCTGCATGAACATGGCGAAGACGTCGTACCCCTGCCGCTTGAGCAGCAGAGCCGCAACGCTGGAGTCCACGCCTCCGGAAAGTCCGACACAGATTTTCATTAGAATTCTGCAAAGTTACGCTTAAAATCAGTAACCTGCAACCCAGGGCGCTTGTTGCTTCGCAACCCTATCCGGGTAAATGCGCCCTGGGTTGCAGGTTACTTTAATTTTTGTATCTTTGCAGTATGACAGAGAAAGAAATCAGGAGCCGTTTTCAGGAATTCGCCTCGCTGGACGAGTTGAGTCCCGAAGACCGCGAACTGGCGATGAAGGCCATCCGCTCGATGAGCCACGCCTATGCGCCATATTCCCACTTTCACGTAGGGGCGGCCGTGCGGATGTCCAACGGGCAGATTGTGCGCGGCGCCAACCAGGAGAATGCCGCCTATCCTTCCGGGATCTGTGCCGAGCGTACGGCGATGTTTGCCGCCGGAGCGCACTATCCGGACAAGGATATCTGCGCCATCGCGCTGGCGGGGGGCGTGCACGGACAGTTGACCGACCACCCCGTAGCCCCCTGCGGCGCCTGCCGGCAGGTGATGGCCCAATACCAGACCCGTTCCGGGAAGCCGATAAGCGTGCTGATGATCGGCGCCAAGGCTATCTGGAAATTCGAGAAAGTCGATGACATCCTTCCGTTCATTTTCGACAGCATTTAGGCGTTGCGCGCTGTTGCTCGTGGCGATGGGGGCGGCCGCGTGTATGTCACCGCGCTATCTCCCCAACGCCGTACTCCCCTCTCCGCCGGCATCGCCGGTGCATCGCGGGCATCTTCAGTCCGTCGCCTACCGTTCCAGCGTCAGGGGTCCCGCAGAGCGGCGGATGTTCGTCTATCTGCCCGAGCATTATTATGCCGATACCACCCGCTATCCCGTACTTTATCTGCTGCACGGCGCCCGCGGCAACGAACTCAGTTGGATCGAGAAGGGAGGGCTGCTGGACCGCATCGACAGCCTGAAGGCCATCGGCGCGATGAAGGAATGCATCGTCGTGCTGCCGAACGTCAATCAGTACGATAACGAAAAGGATTATGGCAACGGACGCTGCAAAGCCGCCTTCGAGTCCCTGTTCAAAGTGGACGGCTCTACGGAAAGCGCTTTCGTGCGCGACGTGGTGACGGTGGTGGACAGCCTGTACCGCACGAAGCCGGAAAAGGACGCACGCGCCATCGCGGGCCTTTCCATCGGCGGGATGCAGTCCATTTATATTTCCGCAGGCTTTCCGGACACGTTCGGATATGTGGGTGCGTTCTCGCCGATGATCCACAACTACGTGATGCCGAGTCCCTATTCGGGATTCTACAATTTCCTCGGACGCAAGTTGAAAGTGCAGTTCTCCAACCCGCCGAAGTATTATGCGGTGATGACGGGGGAAAAGGATTATTTCATCCTGCCGGTTCGCTGCTATGACAAGCGGCTCACGCGCAAGGGTTACCCGCACGACCTGGTCATCAACCCCGGCGCGCACGAATGGTATAACTGGACCGACTTCTGCGAACGCTTCCTCCAGAGACTCTGGAAATAGACACAAAAAAGGGAAAGCTTAGTACATCGCACCGCTACAACCTCCTACCCTTGCTGCCTTCCGGCCCTGGGGGAGTTCAGAGGGAGCTGGTCGTGTACGACTTTCCCGTCTGCAAAGGTAAACATTTTTTAGAAATCCGCAAGGCGGGAAACGGGGGCGGCGTCGAGGGAGGCCCGTTCGCCGGCAAGGTAGTGGTAATACCCGGCGATGGCAATCATCGCGGCATTGTCCGTAGTGAACTTGCGTTCAGGCAGATAGACCTTCCAGCCGCGCTTCTCCCCTTCCTGCAGCAGACGCTCGCGCAGGGCGCTGTTGGCGGAAACGCCGCCGCCGGCCGTCACTTCCTTGATGCCGGTCTGCCGCACCGCCTTCACGAGTTTGTCCAACAGGATGTCGATGAGCGTCTTCTGGAAGGAGGCGCAGATATCTTCCTTGTTCTTTTCCAGGAACTGCGGGTCGCGCGCCAATTCATCCCTCACGAAATAGAGCAGGGAGGTCTTGACCCCGCTGAAACTGTAATCCAGACCGAGGATATGGGGTTTGGCGAACTTAAAGCGTAGCGGATCCCCCTGCCGGGCCAGGGCGTCGATGACCGGCCCGCCCGGATAGCCCAGTCCCATCATCTTGGAGCATTTGTCAAACGCCTCCCCCACCGCATCGTCGATGGTCTGGCCCAGGATTTCATAGTGCAGCGGATCGTCCACCCGGACAATCTGGGAATTGCCGCCGGACACCAGCAGGCAGAGATACGGGAAAGCCGGTTCGTGGGGCTCCACCTCCGGCTGCCGGATGAATTCCGCCAGGATATGGCCCTGGAGGTGGTTCACGTCGATAATGGGAATATCGAGCGCAAGGCCCATCGCCTTTGCGAAAGAGGTACCGACCAGCAGCGAGCCCAGCAATCCGGGACCGCGGGTGAAAGCGACGGCCCGCAAATCCGCAGGCTGTACGCCGGCCCGCTTCAGCGCCTCGCTCACCACCGGCACGATGTTCAACTCGTGCGCCCGCGATGCCAGTTCCGGCACCACGCCTCCGTACGCCTTGTGCACCTCCTGGCTGGCAATCACGTTCGACAGGAGTACCCCGTCCGCAATGACCGCCGCCGAAGTATCGTCGCAGGACGATTCTATCCCCAGTATAATCTCTTTCATTTCCCTTCGTCCCGGCGGGTAAGCACCGGGTGCTTGTTGCTTCGCAACCCTATCCGGGTAAATGCACCCTTATGCTTACCCGCCAGGACGTGCAAAATTAGCAAAATTATCATTATATTTGTTGATTGGATAAAATTGTCCCGCCATCAAACGACGCACCCGCATATTCGCCATCCTCACCGGCAGTCTCCTTTTGCTGCTGGTAACGGCGATGCTGTCCCTGCAACTGCCTTTCGTACAGACGGGAATCACGGAGTACGTGACGAAAAAACTGGAGGGCAAGATTGACGGCACCCTGAGTTTTTCCAGCATCAAGATCCTGCCCATCAGCGCCGTGGTGCTGAATGACGTCGTCGTCACCGACGCCCACCCCTACCAGAACGGCGACCCTTGCTTTCCTCCGGTCGACACGCTGTTCAGCGCGCGGAAGGTCAGCGCGAACATCTATTTGAGCAGCCTGCTCCGCAAAGGCGCCCTGCGTCTCGGACGCGTGGCGGTGGACGGCGGGATGCTGCATCTGACCGTCGAGGGAGACAGCCTCTTCCCCGTCAACCTGATGCGCATTTTCCGCATTCTGCCCGCTCCTCCCGGAACGCCGGTGGACACCAGCGACATTTTCCAGATCCGCCGCGTCCGTCTGGATGATTTCCGTTACCGGATGACCATCTTCGGAATGGAAGAGACCAGGGCCTCGCGCAAGCCCTTCGAGATGGCCTGGGAAGACCTGGACGTCAGGCTCGACGCGCGGGTCCATGCCCTGAAATTCAAGGGCGGACGGATGGGCGGCGTGGCGGACCACCTCTCCCTGCAAGAGAAAAGCGGCTTCCATTGCCGGCATCTCAGCGGCACGGCCCTGGTCGGCCGGGGAGAAGCCCGCATCACGGACCTCCGGATTCTTGAAGACGACTCGGACCTCTACCTCCCTCTCCTGCTTTTCTCCTATGAGGACGGCAGCGCCTGGAGCAACTTCCTTGACGAGGTCCGCATCACGGGCAAGGTGGCACCCAGTCTGCTGGGGATGCGTACCCTGCGTTTCTTCACGCCCGTTTTCGAGAAGAACGGCGCGGTGCTGCAGTTGCAGAACGCCGATGTCGACGGTCCCGTCCGGCACCTGAAAGTCAGCAATTTACAGTTCCGGGACACCGTCAGCCTCGTGAGCGGCATCATCGACGCGAGGGGGGACGGACTGCCGGACCTCGACCACCTGGAGATAGACGTCCGGCTGCGCGACTGGCGTTTCAACCGAAGGGGCATCAACCGCTTCGTCAATTCCTTTACCGCACCGCAGAAGGTCAAGTTGAACGACATCCTGCCGGAGACCTGGTACGTACTCAACAGCCATACTTACGGACCTATAGACGGCTTCACCGAGGAAGCATCGCTGCGTTCCGGCATCGGCAACCTGCAGGTCAGTTCATTCCTGCATAACCTCACCAACCGAAAACCCACCGCAATCAGCGCACGAATCAGTACGGAAGGGCTGGATGTCGGCGCCATTCTCCGTTCGGAAGCCATCGGAACGCTGACCGCGAAGTTCGCGGGCGGCATTGTAATGGACGGCGAGGATTTGCGCGGGAACCTCGACACCTGCCGCATCGCCTCCGTCCGCCTGCTCGGGCATCCGTTCCACAACATCGACGCGACCGGCGATATCGACGGACACAATTTCAACGCATGGCTGCGCGTCGACGACCCCGCCTGCCGCCTCAACGCCGCCGCCGGCTGCGATTATGACGAGTCGCTGAAAATGAGCCGCTACCATATCTCCGGGACGGTCGCAGACGCGGATCTGCACGCCTTCGGCGTTGAAATCCACAAAGGGCTTTCGCGCGCGGCCTTCGGCATTGACGGAAGCATGGAGATGGAGGAAGGAGGCGGCAACTGCGCCGTCCTGACCCTGGGAAACGTACGGCTGACCGACAGCACCGGCGTGCACGTTCTGGGAGACATCGACGCCGACTACCTTTCTGCCGGGAAGGACAACTGCATCGGGCTCCGCTCCGCCTTCCTCGAAGGAAACCTCCAATCGGATACCAAAATCACCGCCCTGATTCCCGCCCTCGTGGCACAGACGGTCGGGACGGAAATGCCGCTGCTTTTCGATGGGAAGGAGCCGGAGGAAGAAGCCTTGCGGCCCTTTGCGCTCAATCTGAACCTGAAAACCGGAAGCACGCGGGAACTGCTGGATTTCCTCTATCCCGAGATGTACATCGAACGGGGCACCCTCCTGGAAGCGCGGACCGACCCCAACGGAAAAATCGCCGCTTCCCTGCGCTCCGGACGCATCATTGCGGGAAAAATTCGAGGCAAGGACATCCAGTTGAATACCGACAACCGCGGCGGAAGACTCCATACGGACCTCCAGTCCGCGGAACTGGAACTGGGGCCGCTGAAACTCGAAGGAAACCGGATTTCGGCCGACGCGGACGCCAACATCGTGGATCTGACGCTTGCCTACGCCAATGTCAGCGGCTACGACGATGGCCTGGAGCACAGCGGCAGCCTTTCCGCCGAGGGAGAACTCCTGCGCGACGCGGCGGGCAAACCGGCCTTCCGCCTGCATCCGCGCCATTCCCGCTTTATACTGGGACAGGACCTCTGGACGCTCGGCGAGTCCGAAATCCGCATCGGCGACGGCCGGGTGGCCCTGGACGCTTTCAGCCTGGACTGCAATCAGCAGCATATCCGCATCGACGGCGCCCTTGCCCCCGACCGGCAGGATACGCTCAAACTCTTCGTCCAGAACTTCGACCTCGAGACCATCGACCGCATCACGCACGGAATTTACGGGATGGGCGGCAGCCTTTCCGCCGACGCCGCCTTCATCTCTCCCCTCTCCGACGAACGCATCCGCCTCCAACTCGGGCTGCTCTGTGAAGAACTCAGCCTCAACCGGGTGGACGCGGGCAGCGTCATCGTGCACAGCCAATGGAACGACAAGGCCGGGCGGCTGGACTTCAACGTCCAGAACAGCCTCGACCACTACCAGTGCATCGACGGAAACGGCTGGTTCAATCCGTCCCGGAAGACGCTCAGCGCCGACCTTGAACTGGACAAACTCAACATCGGTATCCTGGGTCCGTTCCTGCGGGACCTCTTCAGCGAGACCGGAGGTAGCATCAGCGGCCGCCTGCTGGCGGAAGGGCCGCTCGGGAACATCAGCATCGCCAGCCGGAACGCCCGGCTCAACGACGCGCTGCTCCGGATCACCTTCACGGGCGTCGCTTACCGCTTCGACGGTCCGATCCACATCGACGACAACGGCATCCTCTGCGACAACGTCCAGGTCAGCGACGCGGAAGGGGCAAAGGCGACGCTCAGCGGCGGGCTGAACTGGCAGCATTTCCAGGACATCCGCCTGGACGCTTCCCTGCAGTTCAACGATATGCAGTTGCTGGATACGCCCGTCAACAGCGGACTGGGCGTTTACGGAAAACTCTTCGCCAGCGGCAGCGCCCGGGTGCAGGGACCGACCGACAACCTGGACATCGCCGCAGAAGCCCGTTCCTCCCGGCCCGGGGTCGTCACGCTGGGCGCCGACAGCCCCACGCTCAAGAACAACAACGGCCTGCTCACCTTTGTCGAGCCCCAGGTCCTGGACGATGAACTGCTCGCCTTCGAGAAGCGGGCGGAAGAGATCAAGCGCAGCGGCAAACTGGGCGTCAAGGCGCACCTGCTGGTCCATCCGCAGGTGACCATCAATATGCCCATCGATACCGAATCCGGCAGCGGCATCTCCGCCAACGGACACGGGGACATCCACATCACGCTTCCCGCCGGGAGCGACGACATTTCCCTGTTGGGTGCCTACAACATAGAATCCGGTAAATTCAATTATGTGATTCCGGGACTGGTCAGCAAGGAATTCGTGCTCCAGGACGGCAGTTCCATCAACTTCGGCGGCAACCTGATGAACACGGAACTGAACGTCAATGCCCTGTACAAGGTTTCGACCAGCCTTTCTTCGCTCATCGCGGATTCCACCTCCACCAACATCCGGCGGCACGTCAACTGCGGCATCCAGATCAGCGACAAACTCAGCGGGCCCAAGGCCTCTTTCAGCATCGACGTCCCTGACCTGGACCCGGCCACCAAATCGGAGGTGCAGGCCGCCCTCAATACCGAAGACAAGGTCCAGAAGCAGTTCGTCGCGCTCCTTCTCTTCGGCACCTTCATCCCCAGCGAGAATTCCGGGGTCGTAAACGGTTCCAACATCCTCTATTCCAACCTCTCGGAGATTATGATGAACCAGGTGAACAGCGTGCTGTCGAAACTGAACATTCCGGTGGACCTGGGCTTCGGCTATCAACGGGGCACGGCGGGGAACGATGTCTTCGACGTCGCGGTCAGCACCCAGCTCTTCAACAACCGCGTGGTGGTGAACGGATCGATGGGCAACCGCAAGTACAAGACCAGCACCAGCCCCGGAGGCGATTTTGTCGGAGACCTGGACATCGAGGTCAAGATCGACAAGCCGGGCCGTTACCGCGTCAATCTCTTCTCCCATTCCGCCGACGAATACGCGTCCTATCTGGACCAGGCCCAGCGCAACGGCCTGGGATTCACCTACCAGCAGGAATTCAACAATTTCGGCAAGTTCTTCCGCAACCTCTTCACGTCCAAAAAGAAACGCAAACCCGACGATGCGGCCAAGCGCCCGCCCGTCGTGATTCAAGTGAAATGACCCAAGGAAAGTTATATCTCATCCCCGCTCCGCTCGGAGACGGCGATCCCGCCGAAGTGATTCCGGCGCCGGTGCTCGCTAAAGCCTGTGAACTGGACTGCTTCGTGGTCGAGGAACTGCGCACCGCCCGGCGCTACCTTTCCCGGGCCGGTCTGAAAGGCCGCATCGACGCCTTGGAATTCCATACGCTGAACGAGCATACGACCCCCGCCGAAGTGCGTGCGCTGCTGCCCCTTTTCGAGGGTGGCCGTGATGTCGGCTACCTCAGCGAAGCGGGGCTTCCCGCCGTCGCGGATCCCGGGGCCTCCCTGGTGGAACTTTGCCACGAAGCGGGCATCACCGTCGTCCCCCTGAGCGGACCTTCCTCGCTGCTGCTGGCACTGATGGGCTCCGGCCTCAACGGTCAGTCCTTCGCCTTCCGCGGTTATCTTCCCATCAAGGAGGCGGAGCGGGCCAAGGCCATCCGCGAACTGGAAAAAACCTCTTCTGCGTTGAACCAGACGCAGATTTTCATTGAAACCCCTTACCGCAACGACGCGCTCTTTGCCGAACTGTTGAAAGGACTCTCCCCCACGACGCGCCTCTGCATCGCCGCAGACCTGACCCTGCCCACGCAGACGCTGCTGACCCGGACTGCGGGCGACTGGCGCCGGAAACCGTTCAGCATCGGCAAGCGTCCCTGCGTCTTTCTGATTCTTGCACGATGAAGGCGGCACTGCTCACCCTCGGCTGCAAACTCAATTACGCCGAAACCGAAACCTACGCCCGCGCCCTGAGATTGGCGGGAGTGGAGATCGTCCGGTGGAGCGAAGGGGCGGACCTGTACCTCATCAACAGTTGTTCGGTAACTGCGGTGGCCGATGCCAAGACGCGCAACCTCATCCGCAAGATGCACCGGATCAACCCCGATGCACGCATCGCCGTCACGGGCTGTTCGGCGGCCCTCCGGCGCGAGGAAATGGAACGCATCGAAGGCGTCTGGCGTGTCTTCGGCGCCGAAGAAAAGGCGGCGGTGGTACCCGAAATCCTGGGGCTCCCCGTTCCGGAACACGGCGGCATCTTCCCTGCCTGGTCGAGCGGCGAACGCACGCGCTCGTTCCTGAAAGTGCAGGACGGCTGCGACAATTTCTGCGCCTACTGCACCGTCCCCTACGCCCGGGGCCGCAGCCGCAACGTCCCCATCGCCACGCTTGTACGGCAGGCGGAGCAGATTGCTGCGTTGGGGGTAAAGGAAATCGTGCTGACGGGGGTGAATACCGGCGATTTCGGCCGCAGCACCGGCGAAAGTTTCCTGGCGCTGCTGCAGGCGCTGAATGCGGTGGAAGGCATTGAACGCTACCGCATTTCGTCGATTGAGCCGAACCTGCTGACCGACGAAATCATCGATTGGACGGCCTCCGGGACCAAGTTCCAGCCGCATTTCCATATTCCGCTGCAAGCGGGCAGCGATGTCCTGCTGAAAGCGATGGGGCGGCGCTACGATACGGCCGCTTTTGCCGGCAGGCTCGAAGCCGTGCGGCGGGCTTTCGAGGGTCCGGGCCGGCCGGAGGTGTTCNNGGCCGGGCTACCCGGAGAGACGGACGCGCTGTTTGAAGAGGGGCTGGCCTTCATCCGCAGCGTGCGGCCTGCCTTCATCCACGTATTCCCCTACTCGCGCCGTCCCGGCACGCCCGCGGCCTCGATGCCCAATCAGGTCCCGGAGGCGGTCAAGTCGGAACGGGTGAAGGCGCTGGAGGCGCTTTGCGAAGAACTGCACCGGGATTTTGCAGACCGGCACCGCGGCCAGAAGGCGCAGGTCCTGTTTGAATCGAAGGAGAAAAACGGCCAGATGGGAGGCTACACCGGGAATTACATCCGGGTCAGCCGCCCCTTCGAGGCTTCGCTGGTCGGGAAGATTTCGGAGGTGACGCTATGAAAGACTGTATGGAAATATGGGGCAGCGGGACATCCCAGGGCGTGCCGGTCATCGGCTGCGACTGCCCGGTCTGCCGTTCCGCGGACCCGCGCGACAAGCGGCATCGTGCATCGGCGCTGGTGCATTACGGCGGACTGGACCTGCTGGTGGACTGCGGCCCGGATTTCCGGACGCAGGCGCTCCGTGCGGGGCTGAAACGGCTGGACGGCATTTTGCTGACGCACGCGCATATGGACCATATCGGCGGGCTGGATGACACCCGCGCCCTGCAGTGGACGCTGGGCTGGGAGCCGCATATCTGGTGCGAACAGCGCGTGCTCGATGCGCTGAAAAAGCATTTCCATTATATGTTCGCGCAGGAGTTGTACCCCGGCGTACCCAACTGGCACATTCACCTGATCGACGAGCGGCCCTTTACCATCGGCGGAGCGCAGATTATTCCCATCCGCTGCATGCACGGGAAACTGCCCATCCTGGGCTTCCGCTTCGGGAAACTGGCCTACCTGACCGATGTCAGCGGCATCGACGCGGCGGAAATGGAGAAATTGCGCGACCTGGACGCGATGACCATCAACTGCGTGATGCACACGCCGCACCATTCCCATTTCTCGCTGCCGCAGGCCGTGGAATTCCTGCAGGCATCCGGGGTAAAGGAAGGCTATCTCACCCACCTCTCGCACTATCTGGGTACGCACGCAGAACTGGAGGCCGGGCTGCCCCCGCACATCCATCCCGCCTATGACGGATTAGTCATTTCTGCCTTATGAACACGACGGCGATTTATACCATTACCTCCGGGCTGCACGACAAAGCGTCCGTAGAGGGTTTGTCCGATGCCTTTCTGAAGGAACTTTTCCCGGACGGCGGCTTTGCCTTCCGCGGCGCGGATTTCTCGGATTTCGGGACTTGTCCGCTGAACCTCATTTATATCCGTACCGGCGGTGCGGAGGGAATTTTTCAGGGCCTGCTCCCCGGAATCCTGAAAGCGGATACCGGAAAGATCTATCTGCTGACCTCCGGAAAGAGCAATTCCCTGGCCGCATCGCTGGAAATCCTATCCTATCTGCAGCAGCAAGGGCTGCCGGGAGAGGTCCTGCACGGCAATGTGGCCGCGTTGCGGGAACGCATCGCCCGGCTGGAAACGGTGGCCCGGGCCAAAGCCGCACTCTCCGGTGCCCGGGTGGCATTGGTGGGCCGTCCCTCGGACTGGCTGATTGCCAGCGAGGCGAATCGCGAGGCGCTAAAATCGCGGCTGGGGGTGGACTTTCTGGACATTCCCATCGAAGCGCTGGTGGCTGCCGTGAACGCCCTGCCGCCGGAAGCCGCAGATACCGCAAACCTGCCGGAAAAGGTGCGGCCATATTTCCCGGGAGCGATGCAGATTTACCGGGCGTTGAAGCAGATGGTCGGGGAATATGACCTCGACGCACTGACGCTCCGCTGCTTCGACCTGCTGACGAGCCTCGGCAATACCGGTTGCATCGGTCTGGCGAAACTGAATGCGGAAGGCACGCCCGCTTCGTGCGAAGGCGACGTTCCCGCGCTGATCAGCATGATGATTGCGCAGGCGCTGACCGGCTGTACGGGCTTCCAGGCGAATCCTGCGCGCATCGATACCGAAAGCGGCGAAGTGCTTTTTGCCCACTGCACCATTCCGCTGGATATTCCGTCCGACATCTGTTACGATACGCATTTCGAGTCCGGCATCGGCGTGGGCATCCACGGAGAATGGCCGGAAGGGCCGGTGACGGTATTCAAGGTCTCCGGAGACCTGTCCCGCTGCTTCATCGCCGAAGGGGAATTCCTTCGCAACCAGTATCAGGACAATCTCTGCCGTACGCAGATCGTGCTCAGGCTCTCCCCCGACGA
>LXOW01333542.1_pt1 | contig 29739 bp, 26 predicted proteins | sample 1368591 | NCBI WGS metagenome assembly LXOW01 (sample SAMN04884650, study PRJNA319009) | bovine gut metagenome | isolation source: Cow rumen | host: Bos taurus | place: Italy: Legnaro (PD) | collected 2014-07-09
CGGAATTTCGGCTATGTAGTTGACATAGTAATGATCGTCGGTGATAGGATAGGACTGCTGGTCGTTGAAGTAGGTACCGTATCCCAGTTTCTCCGCCGTGCTCCATATCTGCTGTTGGTAGTTGGCGGCATAGGAGGTGGAGTACATCTCGCGCGGGAAAGAAGCGTCCGGCGCACCGACCATATCCAATACTATACCGAATTGGTAAGTCGGGGCATGGATCTTCGCATAACCGGTAGCCCATAACTGTGATCCCAGACACCAAGTGTCTTCCCGTTCCTCACCGGTATAGAACCGCGGTGTACCCATATCTTCGCAGTCAAACAGGACGATATCTACAGGCACACGAAGGGTGGAGTCCGCAATCCATTGACCGAGTTGTCGACCGACCTCGAGCAGTACACCTACACCGCTTGCGCCATCGTTCGCTCCGGGTACGTTATAGTAGCGGTCGTTATAGTTCTCTTCCTCGTCGCACCAAGGGCGGGTGTCGTAATGGGCACCCAGCAGAATACGGGGACGGTTTGCCGTTTCCAGGGTGTTGAAATGCGCAATGATATTGTATATCTGTTGCATGTTTCCGCGATAGTCCGGCATCTGTCCGCGTTGCAGTTCCACGATGGCTCCCTGTTCCCGCAAAGTCTGAATTAACCAAACGGCGCAGTCATTATGCGCTTTGCTGTTAGGAACGCGCGGACCGAATGCCATCTGGTGCTCGATATAGGCGTATGCCGAGTCAGATGAGAAGGCAGGACGCGTGACAGTTGCTTGCTTTTTACCGCAAGAAACGCATACCAGCGCGATAATCATCACGCTTAGAATATGTGATCTGATATCTGAAATCTTCAAGTTCATCGAATATTGGTCTCACTTACAGAGGTATGATTTTGAATAGCTCGAATGGTCTGCGCGATCGAACCCGCCAAAGTCTCAAGATGCAGTTTGTGGCAGCATTGCGGATCAATAGGCAGCGAATCGGTACATACCAGTTCTTCGAGAGGGGACTCATTGATACGCTGGCAAGCAGCACCGCTCAGCACACCGTGCGTCACTACTGCGCGCACACTCTTTGCCCCGGCAGCCGTCATCACTTCAGCTGCTTTGCACAAGGTGCCCGCTGTGTCGGCGATGTCGTCAAAGAGCACCACATCCTTACCATATACATCACCGAGCACACGGATTTCGGATACTTTGTTGAAGTCCGGGCGGTTCTTATAGCAGATGACCATCGGCACCTCGCGGTCGGTGAGTACATGCAGTTTCTTTGCGAAATTGGAGGCGCGTTTGGAACCGCCTACGTCCGGCGACGCTACAATCAGTTTCTTGAGGTTCAGTCCGGCTACGTAAGGCGCCAGTACATTCGATCCGTAGATGTGATCCACAGGAATATCAAAGAATCCCTGAATCTGGTCTGCATGCAGATCGACGGTGATGACGCGATCCGCTCCGGCTACCTGCAGCATATTCGCTACCAGTTTGGCTCCGATAGACACGCGTGGTTTATCCTTGCGATCCTGGCGTGCCCAACCGAAATACGGAATGACAGCAATCACCTTGGCGGCACTCGCGCGTTTGGCAGCATCGATCATCAGCAATAACTCCATCAGATTGTCACTGCTTGGGCAGGTCGGTTGTACCAAATATACCGACTGTCCGCGTACGGACTCTTCGAAATAGGCGCAGAACTCGCCATCCGAGAAGCGGTCAATACGCAGGTTGCCTAACTGACAACCTAACTCTTCGCATACGCGTCTTGCCAACGCTTCGCCTTTCGAACCGGCAAAGACCTTAAACTGGTTAGTCTCCTCCATTATTTACTTTTTTTCTTTTTAACGTTTACGACAGGAGTGGCTTCTCCCATTAGTTGTTTAAAAGCCGGGGACTCGCAGGGCAACAGTCCGTTCGACAAACGACGGATATCGTCGCGCACGCGGCTGATGCCCGCCTCTTGGTCACGATTCCACACGAGGTTGCGCTGCCGCATACACTGCGCGATATATACCTCCAGAGAATCGCGCTCCGGACTCGGCGACAACTGCGATGCATAGGCAATCATATCTTGCACAATACGTCCGTAGTTACGCATCCGAATGGGAGTGGTGTTTCTGTTCAATTGTAATGTCATATCATTTACCATTTACCATGTTCTATTTCTTCCGAATGAGATAGATCATTGTCGGGAAGTGGTCTCCGTATCCATTCTGCCATACGCCGGATTTGTGGGTACGCAGCGGAGCACCTTTGTCTTTTCCTTCCTGTACGGTGAGGAAGGGTTTATTGAATACTTGCGATTTCCAATATGCCCACCGGCCACTGTTTTTATCTTCGTTCAGCAGCGGTTCGGAGATAATGATCTGGTCGAAGAGGTTCCATCCACCGTTGTAGAACAGCGTGCCGGTACCGTTCGACAAGTGAATCCACATGGTGTTATACCATCCTTGCGGCTCTACCTGCTGCGGTTTTTTCTTCGCTTTGATCACATCCTTGCAACTGTGGTTGTCCGGATCATCGTTGAGGTCACCCATAATGATGATCTTCGCTTTCGGCTCTTTGAGATAGATGGAGTCGCAGATATGCATGGTAAGCATCGCGGCAGTGTCACGTCCCGGACGGGAAGACAGTTCGCCGCCGTAGCGACTCGGCCAGTGGTTGGTGATCATATGGATCTTCTCAGGTTTGCCATCTCCCATCAGATAACCGGATACAAGCAGTTGCAGACGGGTCTTGATCACACCGCCGTCGGCATAGTGCGCCTGTAACTCATACCCTTTTACATTCGAAGGCTTAAAGAGCAAACTGTCGTATAAGAAACCGACATCCACACCACGGCGATCCGGACCCTCCAACAAGATCGGCTTGAGATGACGGCCGTATACACTGTTGGTCTCTTTGCACAGGTCTTCCAAACAACCGATATTCTCCACCTCGGCAACACCGATACATGCGGCGCCGCGCGGGTCATAGTCCGTACCGAGTTGCGCTACCGCATAACCCATCTTCTTGATCTTGTTCTCGTACTTGTAACTAGTCCACTTCATACCGCCGTCCGGCAAGTACTCATAGTCGTTCTTACCCTCGTCGTGAATGGTGTCGAAGAGGTTCTCCAGGTTGTAAAAAGCGATGCAACGAACGTACTGTTGCTCCGTCTCCGCGTTAGCAAAAGTGCTAACCGTCAGCAGCAGAGTTGCTACCCAAATCATCGTGTGTTTCATAATATATAAGTGATAGTTATTTCCAAATCGGCTACAAAATTACGAATAATTTTTGAAATACGCAAGAATTAAGTGATTTTATTTGCATAAATGCAAAAAAAGTAGTACTTTTGCAGCCGCAAATGACCAAAACAGGCCTTGCTCACATATGGCATTCGCCTTCTACGCGTAATGTTGGGAAGTTACTCTCGGCAAATATTGTTGCGCAGGCAATAGGGATATTGATATATCCTGTTTTGACGCGTATATACGCACCGGAGGACTTCGGGTTGCTGAATTTGTTTACGAGTATAGGAGGAGTTTTGATTCTTCTTTCGACGTTGGAATGGTATAACGCGGTTGTTTTACCCAAAAGAGAGGAGGAAGCTCGGGCGATTGTACACCTTTCATTGCTTTCCCTGGCAGTCTTGACCGTCTTGCTCGTCCTGACGATTCCATGCGCAGACCCTATATCCGCACTTTTTAAATCCCCGAATCTGGCAAAATATTATTGGTTATTACCAGTGTATGTTTGCTTAATGGGCCTTTGGAATATATTGAACTATTGGTACATCCGCCGCAAAGCATATGGGCGGATATCCGGCTACCAAATCAGTCAGTCGCTCTTCTCTGCCGGCTACAAGGCGGGTTTTGGGTGGTTTGGTGTCTTGAATGCGGGATTGTTATATTCTTCTATTCTGTCGCCGCTCTGTTCGTTAATTATCTCTGTGTCATTGGCCGCGAGAAAACATCTTCATACATTATGCCAATGGGATTGGGCGGAATGCAAGAAAGCCGCTGTGACATATGCCAATTTTCCCAAATATTCCGCTCCGCGTGCATTACTGAACAACTTAAGTGGTAATTTGCCTATCTTGATGCTTTCTCCTGCGTTTGGATTGACGGAAATAGGATATATCGGTATGGCCCTGACTTTAGCCTTGATGCCGATACAAATAGTCGTGCGGTCTATATATCAGGTGCTTTACCAACATATCACACAAAAAGTAAACAGCGGGCAATCGATCCATAAACCACTTCTGACGTATCTCTCTACCGCTGCATTAATAGTCATCCCTTCCTTTGGGGTGTTATACGTCATTCTTCCGTGGTTAACAGCCTTCCTGTTAGGAGAAGCATGGTATATAACAGGCGAATACATCCGTATTCTCCTGCCATGGATCTTAATGATTGTATTAACCTCTTCTACCAATTTTATTCCTGATATTTTCGGGAAACAGCGCGCCTTGTTATGGGTGGAAATACTATACCTGGTATTGCGCGTATCAGCGCTTCTTATCGGTATAGCAAGTGCGTCTATCACAACTGCACTGCTTTTATTCTCACTCGCCGGTTTTGTGGTCCTATTGGGTCAACTTTTATGGTTTATTGCGCTGGCATACAAACACGATAATTTAATTACGAATGCAAGTAATTCTTAATACATACCGATGGAGTGTGCAAGATAATGTACATGCTTGCGGCTATTGCTTCGATCCGGAAGGAAAAATGTATTGCGACGAGCAGTTATGTGCTTATTTTTCCCATATCTCGGATGCGAAAGAACTGGCTCAACGGGCGCGTGCTGCGAATGGCTTTTTTGCTGTTGTCATTCAGACCAAGGATGGAATACTTGCTGCTACCGATCGTTTATGCCGTTATCCTTTGTACTATTCCGATCAAACCATCACGGATAATCATCATGCGTTGGAGAACTCTACTGAGTGGGATGATATAAGCAGAGCCTTCTATCAAACAAGCGGAGCGGTTCTTCCCGGACACACATTATTGCAATCTATTCGTCAGTTACCGCCGGCGGGAATAGCCGTATATCGGTCCAAAGAATGGGCCGCCGATACGTACGCATCTTTCTTGTGTAAAAAAGATGAAGAGCAAAGTATATCAGTCGAAGAATTAGACTCTGCCATGCAAGCCGCTTTTGAGCGAATGCTGCAAAGCGCCAACGGACGGCAATTGGCTATCCCTCTTACGGCGGGTAATGATTCAAGGCTGATTTTATGCATGCTCAAACGACTCCACTATTCGAATGTGATTTGTTTCACGATCATAGGCAAAGGAAGCGAAGAGTGGGAGGGAGCTGATCGGGCCGCACAGACATTGGGTTATCGGCATGTAAAGATAAACATGCAAGATGAAAAGGTTAAGCAACTTTTATATCAAGATATAAAAGAATTTGAAGACTATTATCGTTACGTCGGAGGATTGACCAATTTCTGTTGGCTTGCCGAGTATGTGGCAGTCAAGTACTTGGAGAAGAAAGGTCTTGTTGCGAAAGACGCTATCTTTGTTCCGGGGCATTCCGGGGATACGATAGGAGGAAGCCACCTGACAAAAGCCAAAATCCAAGAACAAATGTCCGTATCCGAATTGACTCAACGAATGCAACATATCGGTTTTGAATATGGAACGGACAAACGAGTGAAGGATGTTCTGCATTCCTATTTTGTCAACGCATTGCAGAAAGGATACACCTCTTATTCCGCCTATCAGAATTGGGTAATACAACATCGACAAGCATACAATATCGTTCATTCCATACGGGCATATGATTTTTGCGGATATGAGGTGCGTATGCCTTTGTGGGATACTTGCTTGTACGATATTTTTGCCGAACTTCCATATCTTTCCTTATGTAACAGCAGCCTGTACCACCGATATGTACGATATGTGTTGGGACCGTTTGGTTTACGCACCAACCCAAGCCACGATGGCGTCTCTTGGCGGGCAGCGGCTGTTCGTAAATGGCTAAAAAAACATATACCGGGCGGCATAGTACAGTTTTGGTCGCATCGCAAAGATTCTGTTGGAGAAGGCGCACTCAGTTTGCCGCTGGCTCGGGAACTGAATGCATTTTCGGGTGAGCCGCAGACGTACGCAGATAGCAATGAACTGTTATTACGCTGGTATGAAATGCGCGTCGCGCAGGGTCTTGGATAGCCACAAGGCTGCGCGGAAAATAGGATTGTAATATTTCTCTATACTGTGATAAATCACCGGTAGCCCTCCGAATTGTTGATACGACGATGCTATCGACGGCGTCATACTTCCCTCAAAATCAAAACGGAGACCCATGCTGCGCGTTTTCTCTAATGCATTGGCTGTAAGCCATGCAACGGCTCCTCTGTCCTTTGTCGCCGGATCATAGCATGGCAACAAGAAATAGCTATAGGTATTATCCCATGCCAGGAACATCGATGCAAGAAGCGTACCCTTCCCGTCCTGAGCCGCAATAAGGCGACCTTGCTTACGCCCTATTGCTTCGGGTAAAACAGCTTTCGCCCATTGTTCAGGATAGTCTATTTTCTTGCCTTGTGCCTTCATGCATTGGGTATGGAATGCATAAAAGTCGTCTACCGACAAATCTACCAGCTGCAAATCCTTCGCTTTCTTCAGCTGACGTTGTTTATTCGAGGAAAACAAGGTCGGCAATGCATCATATGCCGGTATTTCATCTATGCGGTACGTGACCCTTTCCTGTATCGAAAATGCTCTCTTGTGTATTTCCTCCAAAAAGGCTGAAGGGTAAAACCCCTGAAGATATACCCATGAAAGGTGCTCTTTATGCGCCAAGTCCTCTATGGCTTGCGCAATCTTTGGATAAATAGAAGTCGGCGCCTGGGGATGAACGTAGACATAGTGATACTGCGTATGTAGAGGCATTAGCAGAACTCGAAAACCGAATCGCTTGATGATATGATACGGCATTGCTGCGGCTATCTGACCGTTCTCTTCCAATAGCAATACATCCCATTCCTTGCCTACCGTGCTCTTTTCCCACCACCATGCTTGCATATGCAAAGGCAATTGCTCACGCTCACATAATCGTATGTATTTCTCCTTATTTGTCATGTAATATGCGATGTGCTATTTCGCGCCAATATTCCCCGCGGATGATGGTCTTTGCCGACATTGCGGTGTCTTCCATCCATATTCGATTATACATATTCGGCAGCGACGGCCTCATGTTGGCCGTTCCGAAAACGGCTTCATTCATTCCGCAGTGCACCTTCAATGCCGTCTTATCCAATGCCCCTTGCCCGAATGGATAGGAAAAAAGTCTATGAGGAAGCGGAACCAACTGCTTTAAAGCCTTAAAACTCTCTTGCGTTTGGGCCAGCTGCTCTGACAAAGACAATGTATCAAAATAAGGATGATCCATACTGTGACTGCCAAACTCAAATCCGCGTGCTTGAAGATCCGAAATTTGTTGGGATGTCATGTACGGTTGTTCCTCTTGCAGATATTTTCTCCAATCAATACCCTGCTCCTGAAGCGCCTCTTTATTGCGGAACATCATATCGTTATTGTTCACAAAAGCACTGTTGAGAAAACAAACGCAGGGTATTCCCTTCTCCTCTAAAATAGGTGCCACAACGGTGTAAAACTCCTTAAACCCGTCGTCAAAAGTCAAGCAAAAAGCAGGCCTCTTCTCCTTCTCATACCGATCTATCTCTGTCCATCTGATAGGTTCGTAATGCGCTAATAGCCAATCTAAGTCCGCACCAAACTCCGCCACGGTGCGATGGCGATATAATGGACTTACATGGGGAAGAGGTCGATCACTGACAGTATGGTAATAGGGGCATATTACATACCGATTAGACTTCTTTTGAAGCCATCGCTCGTTACAACCGAAAAGTACTTTTGCTGCTATGTAAATTTCTCTGCGCACCAAATGAAGAAAGCAGGTAATGTCTTGTATGATTTTTCTACAGAATAAAATTTCTGTTCTCCGGCATTGAATTGTCGGCACTCCTTTGTCTCGCTCTTTCCCGGATTGCCAAAGTCAAAATGTACATGCTTCTCCCGCGCTAACTTCATAGCCTCCAGCACCAATAGAGCGGACGCGCCGGACTCGGCAAAGGCAGGATCATACGAAGGAATCAGATAGTACAGGTAGTTCTTGTCCCATACCAGGAAGGCTGCTGCGTAGGCCTGGCCGTCCGCATTGCAGATACTTAGGATCTCGCATTGCTTCAGACGCCTTGCTTTGCGTTCGAGTACCAGGAGAAACTCCCGCGAATAGCTCACTTTTCGTCCGCGGGCATGTAACCACTGCTGATGAATCTGGTAGAACTGCTCCGCTTCGATCTTGTTATGCTCGACGTGCAGGGACAGCGCTTTCTGCAACTGACGACGTTTACTTTTGCTGAACGATTCAATCACCCGGTTCAAGTCGCTAAGATCCTCCACGCGATAGGTGACGCGTTCGTGAGTCTTGAAACCCAATGCACGCATGGCATCTACGCATAGACTGCCGGGCAGGTACTGCTGGTAGTAATAGACCAGCCCCATTTTGTCCAATTGCTCCTTGATTTTGCGACATACCTCCGCCGTTTTCCATCGGTCAGCTGTCACCTCGGCTGTCACCCATATACCACCCGTTTGTGACAACTGTGGCATCACAATATATTTATACCACGCGCGCTTGCGCAATAGGTAAGGCATGGCGCCGAGGATATTTCCGTCCTCGTCCTCCGCCAGCAGCGCATCCCATTCTTTACCCGCACATACGGCGTCCAACCACCACGGGGTCATCGAGATCGGGATATACTCTTGCTCACCGGCCCATTCGATGTATCGTTCTTTGTTGGTCATCAGAAGATATTGTTAAAGAATCCGCCTTGCTGCGTCTCCGGAGCCTCAGAAATCTCGTCATTTACGTTCTCCGGCTCATCATTCAGCGGTTCAGCGGCATTCAGATTGTCATTCCGTCTGTATTGCTCCGGTCTGTAGAGGATCTGTACGTTCTCCGCGATGATCTCGGTCTTGCGACGAATCTGACCGTCTTTCTCCCAAGAGCGTGTTTTAAGTTTTCCCTCTACATAGATCTTCATACTCTTTCGTAAGTTCTGCTGTGCCCATTCGGCGAGGTTGCGCCAAAGGACAACTGCGTGCCATTCTGTTACATCGGGCACTTGCGTTCCGTTTTGCATTACGTACCCGCGCTCGGTCGTCGCGAGGTTAAAAGTTGCGATTGCAACGCCGCGGTCTAAATAACGAACTTCAGGATCATTGCCGACGTTGCCGATAAGAATCACTTTGTTTACACTTGACATAGTTCTTTTTTTACTTGTTGGTTAAATGAAATGAGTTAAAAAACTTTTGCGAGTGCAAAAGTACGAAAAAAAAAGGATATATGCAAATTTTTATAAAAAAATCAAGAAAATCACGCAAATATTTGCATATATGCAATTTTTGTTGTACCTTTGTAGCCGATTTTGGTAACTATGACCTAAAAAACACAAGATATGCAAGTTAAGAAATCTGAAAAAGCCAGTCTTGAGAACGACAAGATTATCTATGTATTGATGGGTCTTGTCTTTGTGCTCAGCCTTTGCTACGTAGCATTGGAATGGACAGAGCGCGAGGTTACGAAGTACGAGGTAACCGACACCGAGTTCCTCTTTGAGGAAGAAGTAGAGATTCAGCAGACGAGTCAAGAGACTCCTCCTCCCCCTCCCCCTCCTGCAGTACAAGAGGTGGAAGTGCTGAACGTGGTAGAGGATAACGTTGAGACCGAGTCTATCGAGGTGAATACCGAGGAGACCGAGACCGAGGTCGTTATCGCTGCTCCGGTTGAGGCGCCGGTTGAGGAAGAGGAAGAAGAGGTTGTCTTCGTTGTCGTAGAATCCATGCCGGAATTCCCGGGTGGCCAGCAGGCGCTCTTTAAGTACCTGAGTGAGAACGTGAAGTATCCGGTGATTGCCCAGGAGAACGGTATCCAGGGTCGTGTGATCTGCCAGTTCGTGGTGAACAAAGACGGTTCGATTGTGGACGTAGAGGTAGTTCGTTCCGGTGGTGACGCTTCGCTGGACAAAGAGGCCGTTCGCGTCATCAAGACCATGCCGAAATGGAAACCGGGTAAGCAGCGTGGTAAACCTGTGCGCGTAAAGTACACGGTGCCGGTTAACTTCAAACTGCAATAAGTCGAGCGAATCGATACCCGCTTAGTTATGCGGATACATGGATTTAGCCTATAGAGATATAGCGTATTGTAAGAATGTCGGTGCCAAGCGTGCCGACATTCTTCGTTCAGAGCTGGGCATCCGCACAGCGATGGACATGCTGCGCTATTATCCCTATAAGTATATCGACCGCAGCCGTTTCTACCGCATCGCGGAGATAGAAGACGAAGACACCTATGTCCAAATCATCGGTGAAGTGACCGAATGGCATGTGACGGGCATCGGTAAATCACAACGATTGGTAGCGCTATTCAACGACGGCGTACACCAATGCGAACTGGTGTGGTTCCGCGGTGTGCAGTACGTCAAGTTATCCAAAGGCGTCAAATATCTGCTCTTCGGCAAACCCTCCCGCTTCAACCATACGTATAACTTCGTTCACCCGGATCTCACACCTTGGGACAAGGTGACGCCGGAGATGACGCAGGGACTCGAACCGTACTATAACACGACGGAGAAGATGAAGCGTATCAACTTGAATTCCAAGGCGATACGTACGATCATTATGGACTTGTTGCCGGATCTCAAAGCCGGAGTGCCGGATACGATAGGGGTCGATGTGCTGCAGCGCCATCATTTGATGTCGCTCACGGAGGCATTGCTCAACGTCCATTTCCCGCGTGATACCCGAAGCATGCAGGCTGCGCGGGCGCGGCTCAAATTTGAGGAACTCTTCTTCGTTCAACTGCAACTGCTGCGGCAGATGAAGCGGCGGGAGCAGAACCCGGGTTTCACGATGCCGATGGTAGGCAATCGGTTCCATGCCCTCTATAAGTCCCTGCCGTTTGAACTGACCAACGCGCAGAAACGCGTCATCCGCGAGATACATGAGGACCTCAAGTCGGGGCATCAGATGAACCGTCTGCTGCAAGGAGACGTGGGATCGGGTAAGACCCTCGTGGCGTTGCTCTGTTGCCTCTTGGCTGTCGATAACGGTTACCAGACCTGTATCATGGCGCCGACGGAGATATTGGCAAACCAGCATTACGAGACGCTCAAGAACTTCCTGGCTCCCCTCGGAGACATGGTGCATGTGGCATTGCTTACCGGTAGTGTGAGTGCGAAGAACCGCGTGCCGATTCATAACGGACTGATGAACGGAACGATTCATATCCTCATCGGTACCCACGCGCTGATAGAGGATACGGTGCAATGGCAGAATCTCGGACTCGTTATCATCGATGAGCAGCACCGCTTCGGTGTCGCCCAGCGCGCCAAACTATGGACAAAGAATGACACGCCGCCGCATGTGCTTGTCATGACAGCTACGCCTATCCCGCGTACGCTTGCCATGACCATTTACGGCGACTTGCGCGTGTCTGTCATCGACGAACTGCCTCCGGGACGAAAGCCCGTTCAGACCATCCATTATCCTTTACAAAAACGCGCGCAAGTGTACTCCTTCGTGCGCAAGCAGATTGAAGAAGGACGACAGATATACGTGGTTTTCCCGCTCATCAAAGAAAGTGAGAAACTGGATCTGCAAGATCTGCAAAACGGCTTCAATGAACTATGCGAAGCCTTCCCGGAATATAAGATCTCCATGGTGCATGGTCAGATGAAAGCGGCCGATAAAGACCTGCAGATGCAGCGCTTTGTCTCCGGCGAGACCCAGATCCTTGTGGCGACGACCGTCATCGAGGTGGGCGTGAATGTGCCAAATGCTTCCGTCATGATCATCCAGAATGCCGAACGCTTCGGTCTCAGCCAGTTGCATCAGTTACGCGGACGCGTAGGACGCGGAGCGGACCAGAGTTATTGTCTGTTGCTCACCCGCACCGAACTGACCAAAGAGACACGGCAGCGCATGGAGATCATGGTCGCTACCAACGATGGTTTCCGTGTGGCGGAAGCCGACCTGAAGTTACGCGGTGCCGGAGACCTCGAAGGAACACAACAATCCGGAACACCGTTCGACCTGCAGATAGCGAATCTCGCTACGGACGGTCAGTTGGTGGAGTTGGCCCGCCGTGCGGCGATGGAGATTCTCGATACCGACCCGCTGCTCGAAGATGAGATGAACCGCATATACAAACGCCAGCTCGACATCCTCCGCCAAGAAAAACCGAATTGGGGAGATATTAGTTAATGTACAAATACCCCAATAACTAAATAAATGGTACATGGTAAATGACCAAATGGTAAATAAAAAAGAGTCCGTCGGGACTCTTTTTTATTACATATCGTCGTGAGCGTGCAACGACTGCACATACTTCGCATGCGCCATCTTAACTCGCTTCAGCTCACTCGGTTTGTCGAATTGCTGACGACGACGGAGCTCTTTTACGACACCCGTCTTATCGAATTTGCGTTTGAATTTCTTAATCGCGCGCTCGATGTTCTCACCTTCTTTAACAGGAACGATAATCATTGCATACACCTCCTTTCGTAGTACCCAGGGCCGGGATCGAACCGGCACGGTTTCCCATTGGTGTTTGAGACCAACGCGTCTACCAATTCCGCCACCTGGGCAACGCGCATTTAGCGTGGCTCATCACCCCTTGCGGGGAAAAAAGCGTGCAAAAGTACTGCTTTTTTTTGAATTGACCAAATTTTTTTTAAGAAAAATGCCAAAACTCGCTCTTTTTATTCTTTTTAGCCCTTAAGCTTCGTTCATTTTGCCTTTGACATATCTTGCTATTTCTTTTTGAATATACCAAATCTCTTGAAAATCATCATTCATTTTTGTTCCATCATTGGAACAACATCACACATCATACATTACACATATTTCCCTTATTCTTTTTGGTTAATCTTTAGTGATTATTTAATGATTATTTAGTGTTTACTTAGTGATTCACCTTATTGTCCCGTAAGAACGTAATAACCTGCGTGTAGGCTGACTATCTTTTTCTAACCCTAATTTTAAGAAAAATCCCTCTTTTAGAAATAATCGTCTAAACTTTTTAAGTGAAATAAGAATTCCGTTGCAAAGATACAACAAAAAAATGACATTTCCAAATTTTTACCTCTGGAAATGTCATTTAAATTCACTTTTTCTTCTTTTTCAGGACGATCTGATCGCCCGCTTTCACTTCACCTCTATTCCGGTGATGGAGTTAATTCGGGAGCTGCTGCATCCTCCTTTTGCTTAGCACCAAACTCGAAGTTGTAATAAATAGTTATTCCTACTTGCAACGGATGGATGGCGGAGATAACCGAAGTAAAAGGATTGTTGATAGTGACGGTTGGTACAGGATTCGTAGGATCCTTAATAGGAGCGACATCTATAAGAGGTTGCGGATTTGAAGAAGGGAATGTATTCCATACATTATAATTCACATAAGCTGCTATCCCGATTCTTCTATCGTCTCTGATTTTCGCTTCATATCCTACGCGGCCTGCTACTAACAGACTGAAAAATGGAGATCCTCCTCTCGTCTGCTCTCTCATATCCTCAGGCGCAACTTCTCCTGTAATCAATTCATTTATTACATGCACATCATAGGGGACATAATAGGCATCTATAATCGGGTTTTGTAAAGATTGTCTCGATTTGTTCCAGGCCGTCAATTGGGCTGCAAGTCCTAATTGCATAGCAAACCCTTTGCATCGTAAAGCCAGCATGATAGGTACGTCCGAAAAGACGCGCTGTAAAGCCACATCTGTCGTTCCTGACGTGGTGTAAAGCAGTTCGTTTCCCAAATAATCATATCTGGTGTATTGGTGTTGGAAATCTACTTGCGTGTTTGCGCGCGAGTAACCGACAGATACACCGGTATGAATACCCCAATCTCCGTTTTGCGTAGGCCAATAGTAGGTGTAGCCGATATCGAATGCACCGGCTACTCCTAATTGAGTATGCGCTTTTTGATCTGTTTGGGGCATCAAGAAATCCGCTCCTCCGCGAAGTCCCAACGAGAGAACCGATTGCGCGGACGATGTCGTAACGATAAATAATATGGAGAGAACGATACTAATACGTTTCATAGGTCATTTTAATTTCTAACCAGATATTTTAGTACTTGGCTTACACTCGGTGACGAAACACGTACATAGTAACAACCGGCTACATACTCCGCAGGGAAGAAATATTGGGAATCTTTGCAGGTGTATGTATGAACGAGTTGCCCGGCAGAACTAAAGACTTGAATCGTGGTAGTCTCATTCGGTTCCATCCCTATGAGTTTGAGTTGTTGCCCCGGTCTGGTATAAGTCGGCGTTAAAGCCACCTGTGACGAATGCGAAGAGCCTGAATAATTGATAATCACAGTACGCATAAGCCCGTCGCAAAACTGCCCTTGCGCATTCGAGACATCTACAACCGCATAGTAACTACCCGTGCCTTGTAGGTTGATATCCAAAGTCAGATAGTAACTTCCGCGAGAAAGTACTTGATCGTCCTGCGGGAAATAGGTGTGCATATCATCCGGTTCACCCACCACTCGGTACCAGGTCACATTAGAAGGCGCAAAATAATAGCCCATCGCATTGATCTCCGATACATTAACCATGAGTAGCCAATCGTATAAAACGACTACTGGCCAATTGGCGTATTCCTCACATTTCGCAGCAAAATAGGCGATATACGTAGCGTCTTCGTTCACTTGTATCGAGCGAACAGAATCTGTATTGCCGTCCGACCATTTCACAAAGGTATAATCCTCAAAAGGATGCGCTTCTATGGTAAGCCATTCTCCACACGGAATATCTGTCCTTACTTCTGCCCGCACAAGCAGGCAGAAGCAAAGGAGAGATAGTATATAGAGAAGTCGTATCATTACTTAGAGATGCTTACTTTTCCTTGTGCCTCGTTATCCGATTCTACCTTGATGGTGTACTTGTTGATTTCGAAGGTAGCCACCAAGTTCGTTGTGCCGGTGATGGTTATAGTGCGGTTAGCTTCTGTTTCTCCATCGGACCACTTAACGAAATGATAACAGGTATTCGGCGTTGCCGTGATGTCAACCGTTGCACCATACTGATATACTCCTCCGCCGGTAGTTACGCCGTTTTCACCTGAAACAGTGAGCGTATAACTATTCGTTGCGCCATTATACTGCGCAATGTATGTTTCTGCACCCGTAACCGTATTGATAGTATGATCCCATCCGGAGAAAGTATAAGTGTACTCCGCGTCAGCAGGGCGAGTCGGTGTTCCGGTATAGGATGGCAATTCGCCATATTCCCATTCTTTAGCTTCCAGTACCGTGCCATCCCAGTTCTGGAAGGTAATGGTGTACTTGTTGAGCGTTTGCGTAAATACTGCTTTATATTCCGCATCGGCTTCTGCGATATAATTCACGTTAGGTGACCAGCTATCGAACGTGTAGGTGTACTGTGCATCAGCCGTCTTGGTTGCCGTCGGCGGCACAATCGTAGTACCATGGTCGTAAGTTCCTGTCTGCAGAATGGTGTCATTCCAGTTTTTGAAGGTAATGGTGTACTGGTTGATTGCGAAAAAAGCACGATAAGTAGCGTCGCCTGTTACATCAATAAGACGTACTGGACTGGTGTTGTAATCGCTCCAGCGAACGAAATGATAACCTGTTTCTGGAGTGGCAGTGATAGTTACTTGCTCACCGCAATTTGCTTCTACTTCTGTTTGTGGCGCTTGTGCCATCATTGTTGCGGCGCAAAGGAGTGCTGCCGCGAAAGTAAATAAGTGTTTCATAATGTGAATTTATAATGTTTGTTAATTTATTTTGATACAGTTGTTGATCCTTGGCTTGGATTGTCCGATTCAGTTATTATTGTATATTTTAGTTTGCCAAATTCTGCAGTATATGTCGCGTCTCCGGTCACAATTATGGTTCTTGGATTATCAGTGTTACCATCAGACCATCGGGAGAATTCAAAGCAGTTATCAGGCTCTGCTAATACCTTCAGAACTGTTCCGTATGGATATGCGCCATCAGCGATAATGCTATCATTTTGCAATTTTACTTGAATCGTATAATCGCGAGGAATCGCCGTGTATGTGGCTGTATATGTTTGGTCACCCGTGACTGCACTTACGCTTGGAGTCCACCCTGCAAAGGTATAGGTATATTCCGCATCAGCGGGCTTGGTCGGATCTGCATGAGTAGGTGTTTGACCATATTCCACAGTTGTATAATCGATAATCGTACCATCAGCATTCTTCCAAATGATGGTATATGTAGGTAGTTTTTTTATGATAAAATCTTTCCATTCATTAGCTGACTGATATAAAGATATACTTTCTGCAGGAACATAAAGTGTACAAACAGATTTATTAACATCCCTAAATACAGAGTCTGTTATTTGTTGTGGGGTGGTTACACAATTATATATAGAAGATAACGAAGTGCACGAACGAAAGGCATAGCCAACGATACTACTAATATTGTCGCATATGACAACTGATGACAGATTGCTACATGCCCCGCACACATCACTCTTTAACTGAGAGATGTTATCTGGGAAAGCAATGGATGTAAGACTTGTGCAGCCATAAAAAACAGTTGCTCCTAAATAAGAAACATTATTAGGAATTGTGATAGATGTCAATCCTGTACAATACTGGAATATAAACCCTTCCATTGTTCGAAGATCATTATTTAGCGAGACTGATAGTAATGCAGAACAACACTTAAAAGCATAAGGGGCTATTATTTTTACTCCCGTAGGCACAGAATAGGAGGTTCCTATTTTACCTATTGGATAACGAATAAGAGTTGTCTTATCTTTGTTGAATAAAACGCCGTCTTCTACACTATAGTTGGGATTGGTTGACGATACATTGAATCCGGTCATTTGATAACATTCACGGAAAGCTCCAATCTCAAGTGTTACGTTATCAGGTAGTGTATAAACCCCAGGTTTTCCTCCTGGATATAAAATTATTTTTGTACCTGCTTTGTTGAATAAGACACCATCTATTGAACGATATTTGGAATTGCTCGAATTAACATTGATAGCAGTCAAGGCAGGACACTCTTCAAATAAGCTATGATTAATGCTATCTGTACTCGCTGGCAATGTGATAGATGTTAGACTGGTACATCTATAAAAGGCCCAACCTTTAATTTCTTTTATACTGTTAGGTATAGAAACGGAAATCAATGCGTTACATGCTTGGAATGCCCCTGCTCCAATTGTAGTAACACTATATGTTTTTGAATTATAAGTAACAGAAGAAGGGATAGATATGCTACCTGAATATTTAGAAGGATTTTTTACGACCACAGCAGTCGATGTAGATGGATCTAATTCATAATATATTGAACCAATTTTTGTACTTGCAGACAAAATTCCATAGTCCATCCGCGTCAGAGCGCATAGAACGAATATTAATATTATCAATTTTGCTTTCATAGACTAAGATATTTACTGTTGAGCAGTTATCGTATATTCCAATTTATCAAAAGAAGCAGTAGTACTATCTCCATCAACCGTCACTACAGTTCTTGGAATATCGGTGTTTCCGTCAGACCAATCGTGAAAAGTAGTACTTGCGTTGGCATCTGCCTGCAAAGTCACATTACTACTTGTCGGGAAGGCTGCAATAATACGCAACTTACCGTTCTTAGCTTTTATTGTCACATCTTTTGTGCTTTTTACCTTTATATAGGAAGCTGTATATGTAGCATCGCTGCTGACTGAAGCGATAGCGGGTGTCCAACCGGTAAAAGAGTAATAGAATTCTTCTTCTCCTGCTTTAGTGGGGTCTGAATGAGTAGGGATTTGACCATACTCTACAAGAGACTGATCTAGCGTAGTGCCGTCATCATCCTTCCATGTAATGGTGTAACTGTTTTTTGTCTCAGTATAGGTCGCCGTATAGGTTGCCTCCCCGGTTACAGAAGTAATTGCCGGAGTCCATCCTGCAAACGTGTAGGTATATTCTGCAGTAGGTGCTTTGATTGGGTCAGAATGAGTCGGGGTTTGACCATACTCTACAAGAGACTGATCTAACATAGTGCCATCCTCATCCTTCCATGTGATGGTGTACAGAATGGGGCTCCAATGTGCATAAAGTGTCACATTGGAAGTACCTATCCATTTGCCGTCATTATTCCAGTATGTACCAACCACTCTTGACCCTGTATTATCATATACCTGTTCACCTGAAGTTGGATCTGTATACCATCCCTCAAACGTATAACCTTCGCGAGAGGGACAATCATTGGTCATCGTTTGGAAATACGTCTTGTTTGTAGTTACCACTATTGTACCGGATGTTTGATCAGAACTTAATGTCGTTGTGTGTCCGGAAGGAGTATTTCCCATATTTCCATTTGTCGGGATTAATCCGCCATTCGCGTAGAAGGTAATGGTATATTTAGATAGAGTCGTATATGTTGCAGTATAAGTTTTATTTGCCGTAACAGCAGTAATGCTCGGAGTCCATCCGGAGAAGACATATTCGTATTGCGAATCGGATGGCTTTGTGGGAGTTGCTCCCGTATAGGAAGGAGTCGCGCCAGCGTTAACAGTAGTTGTCGCCAATGTTGTACCATCATAGTTTTTCCAGGTAATAGTGTAGGTGGTATTTTTATCACTATCTATCACTAGACGGACTCCTTGTCTATATCTCTTTTCGCAATCAGTAATAGAAACTTCATGTTTTGAGTAGTATCCATTTATATAAGCATGAAACATATATGCTTTGGCACTTGATGCTTGTGTTGACGACCAATATTCGCAATAATTATCAATGAACCATCCAGTATCATAATATGTAAGATTACTCGAATATACTTCAGACCAAATAGCAGCTGTCATAGGCAAAAAAACTGCACCGTTTTGTTCCATTTGCTGCCATTGGTCTATAGAATATTTATTCTTTTCCCAATCAGAATTAACATCGGTCTTAAAAGTTAATCCACTCGGGAGAGACCAACTGTCAGGAAGGAGTATATATCCTATTATATTATTAACTGTTGCCATGCTTCGGCGGTTTGTTGCGTTAGTGCGTCCGGAAAACAAATACTCCCATTCTGATTGAGTTAATGTGCGCCACAAATTGGCTTGATTTCCTCCATTGGAGATGGCATTTTTTCCCCAATCTGTAAAAGTTGAATAACTAGTATTGTTCGAATTAGTATTCGTTGGATTATTTCCTGTTCCCCAAGCAAACCAATCTATCCAACCTGTATAGGTAGCAGAAATATTATTATTACCATTGGCTCCAATTCTTGTATATTGGTTGGCGGCAAATCTCCATGTTGAAGTAGAGGCTTGATATTGCAAATTGCCTTGCGAAAAATATACTTTTTTTGTTGCAGAGACCGAAAACGCCCCAGGAAGTGCTCCTTGCACACCTGCAAAAAGCAAGTTTTCACTCAAAAATATGAGTAACAGTAGTGATATGTTTTTCTTAATACGCATAAAATATCTTGTGATCATATTGTTTAACGCTACTACAATACAAAAAAGCGGGACTGCACTATTGCTGTTCCGCTTCTCAAGGCTCTGGTATTGCCTTTAAATCCGAACAAACAACACTGAAGCCCACGCCGTATGTACATGTGTACGCGTATCGCGTACATTAAATACATACCATGAGCATCTTGTGCTGCAATGTTTTGGATTTACGTGAATTTACCAGATTCTGAGAAGCCAAAACAACGCTTAAAGACGCTTTTTCAATATGTCCTGTATGCTACCCACCCCCGCTTAAACATACTCCCTCAACTTGGGCTCATACAACAAAACTTTTGTTTTGCGCTGCAAAATTACACAAAAAAAATGATATATGCAAGAAAAAAAGAGGAATATTTGCATATGTGTAAAAAAAGTTGTATCTTTGCGGACAAATAAAGTTTATGGACGATTTCTTCAGCAGGAGTGAGGCGCTTTTGGGTGCCGAAGTGATGGAGGCCTTGCGTACCAAGCGCGTGATCATTTTCGGCGTCGGCGGTGTGGGTTCGTATGCGGCGGAGGCACTGATACGCACCGGACTGACCCATCTGACGATCGTTGACGGCGATACGGTGCAACCGTCGAACGTCAATCGTCAGTTACCCGCTACGCGCGCAACACTCGGTATGCCTAAGGTGGAAGCCCTCAAAGAACGACTGTTGACCATCAATCCAGAAGCGGAGATCACGGCCATCCATGCTTTCTACGGAGAAAACGGCATGTCAAAGGAAGGTTCTTTCAACTTTCAACTCTCAACATTCAACTTTATTATCGATGCCATCGACAGTGTCAATGACAAGGTAGACCTTATATTATACGCGTCGCGCGTGCGCGGGGTAAAGATCTTCTCGTCTATGGGGGCAGCACTTCGCATGGATCCTACGCAAGTGACTACAGGAGAACTGATGACGATCCAAGGTGACGCACTTGCCAAAGCAGTACGTGCACGGATGAAGAAGATCGGGCAACATCCGAATAAGAAGATACGCTGCGTCTATTCGACGGAAAACGCCAAACAGTGCGACATACGTGGTTCGCTGATGCAAGTGACGGCCGTCTTCGGACTGACGCTCGCCTCTCTCGTGATAAATGATATACAAAAAAATAAATAACTTATGAAACGCGGAACAAAAATCACCTTGATTGTACTGGCCGTTTTGGTCGGAGTTATCGGTGCGGCATTTATCTGTGCCGATGTAGCGGTGTCCCACCTGGTACAGCGCGAAGTGAATAAAGCCTTAGCGGACCTGCCGGGCTGCGAGGCGGAGTGCGGAACGATCCATCTGCGCTTTTTCAGCGGTACTGCCGAAGTGAACAACTTGGCTTTCTCTTATAGAGGCGAACCGCTTCAGGAGAAAGATACGGTGGGCCCGGGCGTGCGTATTCACGTCCAGGAAATAGAAGTGGGACGTCTGTTCTATACCATGCTGCTCCGGAAACAAGTGCTCATCAGTGACGTGCGCATCAAGCATCCGCAGGTGGAGTTATGGATGGACGAAGAGCATCCGGAGAAATGCTTCCCGGAGATACACGACGAAGGTCTGGATAAGATGGACAATGTGTTAGAGCGCTTCGATCTATTCAATCTGCATATAAATAATGTGGATTTCAAACTGCATAGTCTTCGCACGAAGTTGGACGTGGACGTGAATGATTTATCCTTGACGGCGCACGATCTGGCGTATGACTCGGTCTTCAGTTATTGCGATTCGGTTTATAGCCTGACCTTAGGTTCTGCACGCGTGATGTTGCCGGATGGAATGATGTGCCTCGAGACCAGTAACCTCCGCCACGAGAACCAGGGTGAACTGAGTATCGGCGCTACCCGTATCTCCAATACGATGCCGCGCAAAGGGCTTGGAAACATCCTGAAAGAACCTTGTACGTGGATGGATATGCAGATTGAGCAGGTGATTCTTTCTCCGTTCAATCCTATCCGCAAAGCGCTCGCTCAGGACTTCACGCTGAATGGCGCCGAGGTGGTTGTATCGAGCATGGATATCTTCCGTGATGAGCGCTACAAACCGAAGGAACCGTTCGCCATGCCGCAAGAGATATTGATGGCTATACCTGCCACCTTCTTACTCAAGCATGTGGATGCACGTATCAACAAGATCGATATCGAGTTCGCCAGCACGGAAATCAACTGCGGTGAGTTGCATATCGGTAATATTCAGGCGGCAGTCGATAATATCACTAACAAACGCGGTGCTATCCTTCGGGCGCAAGGCGGCTGTCCGATACAGAAAGGTAAGGCGAAAGCAGGGTTCACGATGACGATGAATAAAGCCGGCGATTTCTCCTTGAAGCTGCATGCCGAGAAGATTAACGCGGATTTCTTGAATCCTTTCGTTCGTCCGCTTGTAGGAATGACGTTTGAGATGAACATTGACACGCTGGATACCCGTTACTCCGGTAACAGCGAAAAGGCGCAAGGTACCTTCCGTCTGCTCTACCATGGTTTGGAAGTCATGGTGCATAAAGAGGATAAGATTCCTTATGCGGTTGTCACCAAGCATGCAAAAACCATCACCGCCTTGGCCAATACGCTCCTTCCCAAGAGCAATCCGACGGCGGTAGATGTACATCCGCGGGCATATAAAGTGGAATGGAAACGCGATCCTTGGAAACCCTTCCCGCTCTATCTGTTCGGTCCCTGTATAGACGGAGCAGTGGAGACCGTACTCCCCGGACTGTTTGTTCATAAACAAGTGAAAGAGTAAAGAAAAATGCCTGCGTATCGCGCAGGCATTTTCTTTCATACGTCGGGCTCTTAGAGTCCGAGGCTTGCTTTGATAGCCGGAACGCGGGCGTCGGCCTCTGCCGAGCAACGCTCGTAGTCCGCACCCTTGAACGGTTTGCCGCTCTTCACAGGAATCTCGAAGTAGAACTTGATCTTCGGTTCGGTACCGGACGGACGAACGGAAACCTTGAGACCGCCTTCGGTGAAGTACTGCAGTACATTCGAGGTAGCGTTCAGCGGCATCTCGATGTCGGATTCTACCCACTTGCCGTCCTTGAGGTCTTGCTGCTTGAGCAACTTGAAGTCTTTGATACGAACGACCTTCTCGCCGGCGATCTCCTGCGGCGGGTTGTTGCGGTAGTTCACCATCATCGCCTGAATCTCTTCTGCACCACTCTTACCCGGACGAACGACATTGATCGTGGTCTCTTTCTGGAAGCCGTAGTCCTCGTAGATCTTGAGCAGGTAGTCATACAGCGTCATGCCGTTGTCCTTTGCATAGGCAGCGATCTCGCAGATGAGGCAGATAGCCGAAGGCGAACATTTATCGCGTACTGCATCGTACGGCAGGAAACCGAAGCTCTCCTCACCGCCACCGATATATTTGCGCTTGCCTTCCCACATACGGATACGGTTGGCAATCCACTTGAAGCCGGTATATTCATCGGTCAACGTCACGCCCTGTGCATCGGCAATCTTACGAATGAGTTCCGAGGTAACGATAGTCTTGACGATATACATGTCGTCGCGCATCTTACCCAGACGCTTCATGTTATTGATGATGTAGTAGTGGTACATGATGTTGGTCTGGTTACCGTTGATGATCACCCATTCGCCCTTGTCGTTACGGCAAACGATAGCAATACGGTCTGCATCCGGGTCGGAAGCAATTACCAGGTCAGCACCTAATTTTGTGCCGAGTTTCATACCGAGCGTCATCGCCTCTGCGTTCTCGGGGTTCGGGGAAACAACGGTCGGGAAGTTGCCGTCAATCACCATCTGCTCGGGTACCACGTGGATGTTCTGGAAGCCCCAGCTACGCAGACACATCGGCACAATCTGACGACCCGCACCGTGCATCGGGGTGTAAACGATATTGAGGTCTTTCTGACGCAGGATGGAATCTTGATCAATCATCACGTCCTTTACGGCCATCATGTAGTCGTAGTCCATCTCACCACCGATAATCTCAATGAGATCGGGGTTAGCTTCCCATTTCACGTCAGCCAGCGTCACTTTGTTCACCTCGTCGATGATACCCTGGTCGTGCGGTTGGAGCACTTGCGAACCGTCCTCCCAGTATGCCTTGTAGCCGTTATACTCTTTGGGGTTGTGGCTCGCCGTTACGTTCACACCGCCCTGGCATTTGAGGTGACGGATAGCGAAACTAACCTCCGGCGTCGGACGGAGCGACTCAAACAGATACACTTTGATGCCGTTAGCCGAGAAGATGTTCGCTACTGTCTCAGCGAAGAGACGACCGTTGTTACGGCAGTCGTGTCCTACGACAACGGCTACGCGACCGTTCTGTACATGGTCGAAACCGCCTTCTTTCTGCACCTTCAGCATGTAGTTGGCGTAACCCTGGGTAGCCATCGCAACGATGTACTTGTTCATACGGTTGGTACCCGGACCCATGATACCGCGCAGACCGCCGGTACCGAATTCGAGGGTACGATAGAAAGCATCGATGAGTTCGGTCTTGTCCTCTGCCTCCATCATCGCTTTCACTTGTGCGCGGGTCTCGGCGTCAAACGGTTCCTTGGTCCAGACCTCAGCCACCTCCATTACTTTTTTCAATTCTTCATTCATGGTAGTAATTGTGTTAAATTGTTAATATATTCGTTTATTCTTTCATTCTTTCATTCTTTCATTCTTTCACTTTATATATCGACGGCAGGTTTCGTACAAAGCCGTCGAAGTCCAGTCCGTAACCGATTACGAACTCGTCTGTCAACTCATGTCCGACATAGTCGGGTTTGGCATCTTCGTACTCCAGTTTGCCGGGTTTGAAAAGCATGGTAGCCACCTTTACGGACGTAGCCCCGAGTCCGCGCATATGCGCTTTGAGTTGGTGGATGGTCAAACCGGTATCGACGATGTCTTCGAGGATGACTATATCGCGATTCTCCACTACCTGTTGGAGGGGTACGATGAACTGCAATTGACCTGTCGTCTGCATGCCGTAATACGAACTGACGCGGATGAAGGTTACTTCGCAGCGCACATTCTTGAGTGCGCGCAGCACGTCCGATGCAAAGACAAAAGCACCGTTCAGCACTACGACAAAGAGCGGTTCTTTATCCGCATAGTCGGCACTGATCTTGTCCGCTACTTGCGCGACATCTTTCGCGATCTGATCCGGCTTGAGCCACTCCTGGAAGGTGTAACCTTGTTCTTCAATCGTCTTCATAATGTTGAAATAAGAAATCGTTATACGGATAACGTTTAATATGTATTGCTTTGATGCGGTCGTACAGCAAGGCGCGAAGCGCATCGATATTCTCTTTCTGTCGCGCGGAGATGAAGATGCAGTCATCGCCCAGCCGCGCCATCCAACTCTTCTCGAGGTCCTCCAGCGACAGGTTCTCGCGCAGTACCGGCGTCAGGTCATCTTCCTCTTTCGGTATATAACTGAACGCATCGATTTTGTTGAACACCACGATGGTCGGTTTGTCTTCTTTACAGATATCCGCAATCGTCTGCTCCACCACCTCGTACTGCTCCTCGAAGTTCGGATGGCTGATATCGACAACATGTACCAGCAGGTCCGCTTCGCGTACTTCGTCCAGCGTGGACTTAAAGGACTCCACCAAATGGTGAGGTAACTTACGGATGAATCCTACGGTGTCGGATAGCAGGAACGGCAGGTTCTCTATCGTCACCTTGCGCACCGTGGTATCCAATGTGGCAAACAGTTTGTTCTCTGCGAATACATCGCTCTTGCTCAGCAGGTTCATCAGGGTTGATTTGCCTACGTTGGTGTATCCGACGAGAGCCACGCGCACCATCTTCCCGCGGTGTTGACGCTGGGTGGCCATCTGTTTGTCGATGGTCTTGAGTTGTTCGCGCAGCAAGGCGATACGTTGACCGATGACGCGCTTGTCGGCTTCTATCTGCGTCTCACCCATACCGCGGTTGGTACCGCCACCGCCGCGCTGACGGTCAAGGTGACTCCACATACGCGTCAAGCGCGGCAGCATATATTGCAGATGCGCCATCTCTACCTGCGTCTTCGCGTAACTTGTCTGCGCGCGTTGCAGAAATATCTCAAGGATCAATATCGTGCGGTCGATGACGCGTACGTTCGCCGGATGTTTCTCCCGATGATTGATGGCCTTCTCGAGGTTACGAATCTGCCGCGGACTCAACTCATCATCGAATATCACCACATCCACCGGTTCNNGCCGTATTCGGCTGGTCAAGGCGCTGCGTGAAGCGTTTGACGGGAACAATCCCGTGCGTGTCCGCGAGGAATGCCAGTTCGTCCAGATACTCTTTGGTGCGATCTTCCGGTTGGTTAGGCGTAATCAAACCCACCAACACCGCATGCTCAATATAAGGCTTTATCTCGATCAAAACTCCACCTTCGGGGCCTTGTTGGCACCTTCTTCTGCCTCAAAATACGGTTTCTTCGAGAATCCGCAGATACCCGCAATGATGTTGTTCGGGAAGCGACGGATAGCCGTGTTGTAGTTACGAGCCGACTCATTGAAGAGCTGACGGGCAATGGCGATACGGTTCTCCGTACCCTCCAACTGTGCCTGCAGGTCGCGGAAGTTCTCATTGGCTTTCAGGTCCGGATAACTCTCTGCTACAGCGAGCAAACGACCCAATGCTTGACTCAATTCACCCTGTGCAGCTTGGAAAGCAGCCAGGTCTTCTGCCGTGGCGTTNNGGCACCAGGTCGGCACGACGCTGATATTGATTTTCCACTTGCGACCAAGCGGACTCGACTTCCTCTTCTGCAGCTACGAAACTGTTGTACGCGTTAGCTACCCAAAGAACGATGATTGCCAGAATACCTAAAATGACAATCCAAGGTAATGCTTTTTTCATAAACTCAAAATATAAATGTTAAAATCTTAAATCTCAAATCTCAAATCTCAAATGCGCGCAGCGCTACCACTTTCCTCCTGCTCCTCCGCCGAAGGTCGAACCTCCGCCCCAGGAACCGCCGCCGCTGAAACTTCCTCCTCCGAAACTGCCTCCGCGACTGCCGCCACCGGAAATATATATTGTGCGTTGGCGACGCGGGATGACGAAAGGTATGTCAAAGGTGTTGCCGCAGTGCTTGCAGCGATAGGTGCGCAGTCCTTCACCTGCGGCGGCATAAGTAGCAGCGACTAAGATCTTCTCCCTCGTCGCATGCGCACGGCGTTTGCCGCATTTGGGGCAACGCTTGGTGGACGCCCAATAAAGGACGAGGAACACCAGGAGGGGGAGAAAGGTGAGGGTTACGACGAGGCACATCAGTTCTGCATCCGTCAGATCCTCTTCGTCGCTATAGCCGCCGCGGTTGGTTACCGAACGGATGGTCAGCAGTTCTTCGGGTGCTTCGCCGTCCGTACAAATCTCATAGATACGCAGCGCACCAAGACATAAACCGTCGCCGTACGCACCGGCGCGGAAGGCCGGAATCATATCGTCGTGCACGATCTTCGAGCATTGCGCATCGGTCAGCACGCCTTCGATACCTACGCCGGTCATGATACGAATGTCATGACTGTCGAGCACAAAGAGCATCAGTACACCCGTGTTCTGTCCTTCGCGACCCAAGCCCCAGCGCTGGAACAGTTCATACGCAAAGTCGAACGCCTCCGTCTCGCCGATGGACTCGAGCGCGACTACGCACAACTGCACGCGCGTAGCATCTTCCAAGCGCGCGGCGCAATGGTTCAACCATGCTACGCTGGAGTCCGGCAGTATCGCATCGGGATTGGCGACATAGAAAGCCTGTCCCTGCTTCTTGGGATTCGGTACCGACGCCGGCGTATAGACGGCTGCTTGAACCGCCATCGCCAGCAATAATCCTATGTACAATACCCACCTGCGCATGCGCATACAAACTTTGCGGTGCAAAGTTACACAAAAAAAATGACATACGCAAGAGTATGCCATTTTTTTCTTGATTTTTCCGCAAAATTATTTACGGATACCGAGCTCTTTGATGATTGCACGATAGCGCTCGATGTCTTTTGCCTTCAGGTAATCCAGCATGCGACGACGCTTACCAACGAGGGCAGTCAGGGCGCGCTCTGTACCGAAGTCCTTACGGTTTTCCTTCAGGTGCTCGGTCAGGTGGTTGATACGGAAGGTGAACAATGCGATCTGGCTCTCAGCCGAACCGGTGTTCTTGGCATCTTTGCCATACTTAGCAAAAAGCTCAGCTTTTTTCTCAGAAGTCAAATACATGACGTGAATCAATTTTTTTAGTTTTACAATGTCGGCCAAAGCAGCATCGCAGGGATAGCAACTTCGCCGGATTAATTATGCTTTTTCACGCCGAATGGCCTAACTGGGTGTCGAGCCGCTCGACAAGCGGGTGCAAAAGTACTGCTTTTTTTTGAATTGACCAAATTTTTCAGTAACTTTTTGCGTTTTTTATCGTATTTGCGCACCGCAGGTGGTAAATACGCGTCCCTCGCGGAGAATATAGATATGGTCGCCGCGGAGAATCTTTGTCGGCTGCGCAGAGGTCTCCGGTTGCTCTACGTCCATGGGGATGTCAGGCGGCAATTCGGTCGCTTCGTAAGTCGCATAATAGGCCGTCTCCTGCGAAACGGGTTCGATAGCCGGTTGCCATTGGTCAAAGCGATACGAATAGAATCCGTCGTCGGCTTTGGCGGGACTGACGCACGAAGGCACATCGCCGTAACTCCACGTCCGCTGGTCCAAGATAGTCACGCCGTCTTCGTCATAGAAGGTGACGAGATACTGCTGCTTGGCAAAAACCGCCACATACTGCGCATCCACCGTCAGCGTGATAGCCCGCGGGTTGGAAGTGTTGCCGTCCGTCCAATGCAGGAAATAATAGTGCTCCGCATCGGTAGGCGTAGCCGTCAGCGTGATCAGGTCGCCTGCGAAGAGCGGCGTCTGCGGCAAACCGGTCACGGTACCTAAAGCGGCGTCATTGACACCCACCACGATATACAGCGCCACCTTGTCGGCTTCCGGTTCGGGCGGGTTCGCCGGGATGAACGGTTCATCCGGATCGGGTTCGGGGTCCGGTTGTACTTCAATCTTCTGATACACCGCTTCAAACGCCACATCTGCGGTTCCGACGATATAGTAGAAAGACAGTGTCTCGGCATATACTTCGTCATTGCGTTTCCAGCAAAGGAAAGTATAACCTTCGTTCGGCGTGGTGGTCACCAGCACTTTGGTGTTAGGCACATACAGTCCCGCGCCGCTCACTGTTCCCGCTTCTGCGGGATGGACGCTCAGCGTGATGCGCTGCATCGTCGCGAAATGAGCTACAAAGACCGCCGCACTGTCTCCCATCACATACGGACAGGTCCGCTGGTCGGAATAGAGCACGTCGTTCAGCGTCCAATGCAGGAAAGTAAATCCTTCCGGTACGGTCGTCGAGAGACTGACGTATTTCCCCGGGGCATAATAGCCGTTGGGCGTGATAGAAGAAGGTGTGACGCCTTCCGGCAGATTGGTCGATACCTGCAGCGGGTAGTACACTTCCGGCTCGGCGGGATCATCCGGATTGAAGGGTTCGTCGGGATTGACCGGCGGTTCCTCATTGTCTTTCTGATAAACCGCTACAAAGACCGCGTCCTTGTCTCCTACGGTATAATAGAATGACGACTGCTCGGTATATTTCTCCCCGTTCAGCGTCCAATAGAGGAAGGTGAATCCGCTATTGGCGTAGGTGTATATTCTCCTGTTGGAACCGGGCGCATAGACTCCGCCTCCGTACGCGCTACCGGCATCTGTCGGCGAGACGCTGACGGACAGGGTGGGGTTTTTCGCCAGGTGCGCCACGAAGTTCGCAGCGCTGTCTCCTACGGTATAATTGAACGAGGCAGAATAGGTGTATATCTCATCGTTCAGCGTCCAATGCAGGAAGCGGTATCCGGAAGCCGGCGAGACGCTGATCGGGAGCACTTTGCCCTTGGAGAAAGAACCTCCGAGCGTGATAGAGGAAGTAGCCTCTGCCGGGTTGGCAGAGATACTCACCGCATATTGCACCATAGGCTCAGGCGGGTTATCGGGATTGAAATCCGCCCGAACGCCGGCGGTAGTTCCGATGAGGAAGCATACCGTCAGCAGGGTTCGAATCAGCGCTTTCATCTTATTGAATCGTTAATTCCGTACGTGCTCCGTCTTTCTTCTCGATGATATATACACCGGCATTGAGATGAAGGTCCGCGCGGCGAACGTTGTCATACAGTTTGGCGCCGAGCAGCGTATAAACAGTCACCGGTTCGTCGGCATTCACTACGTCTTCGATAGCAGTCGTTTGCTCCGTCTGCTC